>Ga0316188_10000710_pt1 | contig 14947 bp, 16 predicted proteins | sample Phiworburrow1_MG_FD_204933 | JGI IMG/M metagenome (GOLD analysis project Ga0316188, IMG submission 204933) | Coastal sediment microbial communities from Maine, United States - Phippsburg worm burrow 1 | ecosystem: Environmental > Aquatic > Marine > Coastal > Sediment | place: USA: Maine...
TCCGACCGGGCTTTCCGGACCTGACCAACCGGCAATCTGGTAGAAAGCACGGTTGGCAAAAACGATCTGGCGATACTGATTAAGGACCAGGACCATGCCCGGCATGACATCCAGCAGATGTCGTGTCATGAGCGCATCGGCAAAAAAATCCGACTGGCGCTTCAATTCTTCCAGCGAAGCGCAGGGCTTGCCGTCAACCGGGGTTTTGTTATTGGCAGGATGGTTCAGCTGCATCTTTTCCGGGCACTCCTTAAGCGTCATGTTGGCGAGAAATACATGACGTGCTAAGAGGCTCATCTATCCGACAAGGGCATCAAGCCTCATCAAAACAGGTTCCGGCAACCAGGGTTACAGGGGCTTCGAGATAACTTTTCAGGGAATCGAGAAACTCGGCAGCATCCGCACCATCGAGAATACGGTGATCTGCCGAAAGGGTCAAGCGCACCATAGGCGCAACCACCAGCTCTTCATGCTCGTCGACCACCACTTCCCCTTTGACTGTCCCAACAGCTAAAACTGCGGCCTGCGGAGGGGTGACAAGTGCGGAAAATGATTCTACTCCGAGCATCCCCATGTTACTGACAGTGAAGGTACCACCTTCCTGATCTTCGTCTGAAAGTTGACCGAGGTGTGCCTTTTCCGCCAAATCAGCGGCATAATGGCTGATTTGCTTCAGGGCAAGCCGCTCAACATGATGAATGACCGGATAGTAAAGACCACTCTCGGTGGCGACAGCCATTGCCAGGTTAATCTGTGGCTGCTCGACAGCCTCGCCGTCGATCCAATGACTGTTGACCCAGGGATGTTCTTTTATCGCAGCTGCCGTTGCAGAGAGGATAAAGTCGTTGATAGTGATGCCGAGATCCTTGCGAAAACGTATGATATCCGTCATATCGACAGCGATGGTGACGAAAAAATGCGGTGTGTTCTGCCAGCTATCGACCATTTTGCGCTCAATCAGGCGCCGTATACGCACCGTTTTACGGCCACCCGTGTCAGCAGTAGCACCCTGGCTGGATTGATTCTCTTTTCCTGGCATGACAGCAATCCTTTCAGATTTTCATTCCTTCGAGAAAAACTCCGCTTTGGCTCTTATTGATTCAAGACGAATCTGTCTGGCTGAATGCATCTCAGTATCATTTAATTTGTCAGCTATTGTAAAGGAGGTATCCTTTAATTACGACCCAAAACAAGGATTTGGAGGAGATATAATGAGTACACAACATGTCACGTGGCACATCGACAACTCGATTGCCATTGTCACTATTGATTGCCCGAACGCCAAGGTCAATACCCTCGACGGAGCGTTGCTCGTCGCCCTGGAAGAGGTTGCCCACGCTCTTGCAGCGGAAACATCCCTGACCGCAGCTGTCGTTTTGAGCGGCAAAACCAAGGGGTTCATTGCCGGCGCAGACATCAAACTTATCGAAAGTGTCACCGACCAAGCGGTCGCCGAAGCGATGGCGCGACGCGGCCAACAGGTTTTTCAAACATGGGCTGACCTAAAAATCCCAGTGATCGCCGCCATCAACGGCCATTGCCTGGGAGGCGGTATGGAGTTCGCCCTGGCTTGCAACGCGCGCATTGGCACCCCCGATGCCCAGTTGGGCTTGCCTGAAGTCAAACTCGGCATTCTGCCGGGCTTCGGTGGCACCCAGCGCCTGCCGCACCTGATCGGCCTGGAAAAATCGTTGGAGATGATCCTTACCGGTCGGACCCTCAACGCTGAAAAATCGTGCCGACTCGGCCTGCTTGACAAAATTTCAGATAAAAATGACCTGCGCGAGCAGGCACTGACCTTTGCCAAAGGATATCCCCACGCACCACCACGAACACGGCAAATAGGGTGGCGTCGCTGGCTTCTCGAAGGCAACCCGCTAGGACGCGCCCTGCTGTTCAAAAAATCCAGGGAGATGTTGGCAAAACGCACAGCAGGGCATTATCCTGCACCCGTGCGGGCCCTCGAAGTCATTGCCCGCACATGGACCATGTCGATGGCAGAAGGACTTGCTATTGAGGCAAAAGCCCTCGGGGAACTGGCCGTCAGCCCTGTGTCAAAAAACCTGATTCATGTTTACAAATTATCCCAGCGCTCTAAGCATATCCCCGATCTGACTGAACAACCTTTGGAGATCACTCAGGCGACCGTTCTGGGAGCCGGCACAATGGGGTCAGGCATCGCCTGGTTGTTGGCGCGCAAAGGTTTCCAGGTTGTGCTCAAGGACATTGCCGAAGAGGCCGTCACAGGTGGTCTCGAAAGGATCAGGGGATGGGCTGGGAAAACAGGTTCCGAAGAAGACACGACAGCTTTTGCGAACATCCGTGGCACCATTGACAACCATGACATAGGCGATTCCGGCATGGTCTTAGAGGCGATCCTCGAAAATATGTCGATCAAGCAGAAGGTGCTGCAAGAGACGGAGCATTACATAGGCGCCGAAACCATTTTTGCCAGCAACACCTCATCACTCTCCATCACCGAGCTACAATCGGCCGCCGAGCGCCCCCACAACGTGGTCGGTTTGCACTTTTTCAACCCGGTTGAATATATGCCCCTGGTTGAAATTATCCGCGGTGAAGGAAGCGGCGACCGGGCCATCGCAACGGCATACTCCGTGTCGCAGCGTCTCGGCAAGGTTCCTATACTGGTTTCCGACAGCCCTGGATTTTTGGTCAACCGACTCCTCGTTGCGTATCTCAACGAAGCATGCCTGCTGGTTGAAGAAGGCGCTGACTGGCAAAGCATTGACCATCTGGCCAGCAATTTCGGCATGCCCATGGGCCCGTTCCGGCTGATTGACGAGGTCGGCATCGACATCGCCCACGAGGTCGGTAAAATTCTGTGTGGCGCCTTTCCATATCTCCGGGAAAGCGTGCTGTTAAAGCAAGTCGAACAAGCGGGTTTTCTTGGCAAAAAGAACCGGCAAGGTTTTTATCAATATCCGGAGGGAGACAAACCAACGATTAATTCGGCCATCAACGAAACATTACCCAGAATGCAACGTAAGGCCGGTCCCGCAGACTGGCATCGCCTGATCATGCTGATGGTTGCCGAGGCGTCCCGTTGCCTGGCAGACAAGGTCGTGGCGACGGCAGCAGATATCGACACGGGCATGGTTTTCGGCACAGGCTTCCCGCCTTTCCGGGGAGGGCTCTGCCGCTGGGCAGACCAGTTGCCTTTGAGCGAACGGCAGTCAGCTGTCATAAACCTGGCCAAAATACATGGAGAACGTTTCGAATTTTCGATCGGATACCAGGAAACTTTAAGATTTTATTCAACCTAGACCGGATAGGGGCAAACAAGAAAGGCCCGGGAACATCTGTTCCCGGGCCTTATTCTTTTTATATCCATTCCTCAACCGAGGAAGACATTATGGTTACGGGCACGATTGGCCAGAATCGTCGGATCGATTACTTCGCCACAGGAACAACACTTCCAGGCATCGAATGCGCGTACAAAATCATAATACTTCTCTGAATACATGCGGCCTTTACACTTTGGGCATCTCATGGGCAATTTCTCCTTAACTAGGTATCACGCAACGTCGTATTTTTTTCAAAACCTACGTAAAGGATATTTCACAAGGCGTGCCAATTCCTCATTAATCCAAGAGGACCAAAGGCGGCATCTTTTTATTGAAATTATTTAAACTATAAAACAGATACTTACATCGATTTTAAAAATATTTTCGAATTCTCAAGGCGTTTTTCCCCTATCCCTTTCACCCTGATCAGACCCTCAAAGGTGTCGAATCCGCCATTTTTATGACGGTCTATTTCGATCTCTTCGGCTAAAGCAGCACCGACACTTGGCAACGCAAGCCAGTTCTCACGGCTCATACGATCCGGATGCAACAGTAGACCCAATGCAATCCGGTGACTCGTCGACATCCAGCTCCGTTGGAGTACGGCAATTTCCCGATCTTTTTTAATGATTCGGAGCCTATCCCCATTGCATATGTTCTGAGACCAGTCAGGAACAACCGGAAAATTTTCAGGAGGCAAAGCGCCCGTCAATTTTATGACGTCATATGGGACCAAACCGTCATTAAATTGATACACGCCAGGGGCCAAGTCGACGCCGGCCAGTTCTACTAGAACAAAACCTTGTTCGGGAGGCAAAAAAACCGGGAGGTCTTCCGTCATGGAAGCCTCCCGGCCCGAAAGGATGCCTAAGAAAAACCAGCACGACCAGCACGCTGAGAGCCGGCAGTGCTTGCGCGTAGAGATTAGCGCTTATGATCTCGCATCAACTTATACTGTATTGCATCAACCAGAGCGTGATAGGAAGCATCGATAATATTGTCGCTGACACCGACCGTACCCCAGCGGCCAGTTTTGTCTCCAGACTCAATCAATACCCGAGTCACGGAAGCCGTGCCTTTCCCGGCCGGCAGCACGCGGACCTTGTAGTCATAGAGCTTCATCTCTTTCAACTGAGGGTAAAACTGCTCAAGGGCCTTACGCAGGGCATGATCCAGCGCGTTGACCGGTCCGTTGCCTTCAGCGGCCGTATGTTCAATGCGCCCGCCGACCTTGATCTGGATGGTTGCCTCCGAAGTCGGCATATCATCTTCATGGCGCTTGGTATCAATGACGCGAAAACCGATAACCGAAAAGAAATTGCGTAGTTCACCCATGGCTCGCCGCATCAGCAGCTCAAAAGACGCCTCCGCACCTTCAAACTGGAAACCCTGATTCTCGAGGTTCTTGATATCCTCCAGGATTTCCAGGGTAACCGGGTCCTTGCTGTCCAGGTTGATATTGAACTGTTCCGCTTTAGCCAGGATGTTGGAACGGCCCGAAAGATCTGAAACCAGGACCCGTGTCGTATTGCCGACGATCTCCGGGCGGATATGCTCATAGGTTTCCGGGTGCCGCTGGATGGCCGAGACATGGACACCGCCTTTGTGGGCAAAGGCGGAATTCCCCACGTAGGGCTGATGCTTGTTCGGCACCAGATTGGCGAGTTCGTAGATATAACGGGACGTCACACGCAGATTTTGCAGCTGTGCGTCGGAAACACATTCGCGCCCCATCTTCAACCTGAGCGCAGGGATAATTGAGCAGAGGTTGGCATTGCCGCAGCGTTCTCCAAAGCCGTTGATCGTGCCCTGCACATGGACCGCGCCCTGTTCGACAGCCACTAACGAGTTGGCGACAGCGCATTCGCTGTCATTATGAGCATGGATGCCCAGTGGCGTTTTAATACTTTTCTTTACCTGCTTGATGATGGCAGAAACCTCGTAAGGCAGGGTTCCGCCATTGGTATCGCAAAGCACGATGCAGTCGACGCCGGCCTGTTGGGCGGCTTCGAGAGTTTTAATTGCGTACTCGGGGTTCGCCTTATAACCATCGAAGAAATGCTCGGCGTCATACACAACTTCCGGAACGTTTTTCTTCAGGTAGGCCAGGGAGTCGTAGATCAGTTCGAGGTTTTCTTCCAGGCTGATGCGCAGGGCCTCACGGACGTGAAAATCCCAGGTTTTACCGAAGATCGTCACGGTGTCCGGTTCAGCCTGGATCAATGTCTGGATATTATTGTCCTTGGCCGGTGTCACTTTGGCGCGCCGGGTTGACCCGAAGGCGGCAATCTTGGCATGCGAAAGGGTGATCTTCTTGATATCTTTGAAAAAGGCGATGTCCTTGGGGTTTGAGCCTGGCCACCCCCCCTCGATATAATCGATGCCGAGGTCATCAAGTTTCTGGGCGATGCGGATCTTGTCTGCGACCAGAAAGGACACGTCTTCAGCCTGCGTGCCGTCACGCAGGGTTGTATCGTACAGGAAAACTCTACTCATCATCTTCTCCCGATTCTATGTTCAGGAGGCAACCCTTCTCTTTTCCTGGGCAACCTATTTCTTGTCCAGCCCGAATGCCGCATGCAATACACGGATTGCGAGTTCAGTGTACTTGTCATCGATAACACAGGAGACCTTGATCTCGCTGGTCGAAATCATCTGGATGTTGATTCCTTCGGCGGACAGCGTCTCAAACATCTTGCTGGCGATACCGGAGTGTGAGCGCATCCCCACCCCGACGACCGACACCTTGGCGATCGTCTGGTTACTTTCCACCCCGGCAGCGCCGATCTTGACAGCCGTTTCCTCGACGATCTTGAGTGCTTTCTTGAAATCCGCCCTGGGCACCGTGAACGTCATGTCGGTCAGCCCTTCGTGCGAGATATTCTGGATAATCATGTCCACGCTGATATTGGCGGCGGAAAGCGGCGAAAAAAGCAGGGCGGCGATCCCCGGCTTATCGGGAACACGCATCACGGAGATCTTTGCTTCATCTTTGTTGTATGTGATTCCTGAGACCAGGACCGTTTCCATATCTGCATCCTCCTTTGTTACCAGGGTTCCTGGATTGTCGTTTAAGCTGGAACGTACATGAACCACGACGTCGTACTTCTTGGCGAACTCAACCGAGCGTATCTGCAGCACCTTGGAGCCGAGCGAGGCCATCTCAAGCATTTCGTCGTAGGAGACCTTCTCCATCTTAGTCGCCTCGGGCACAATGCGCGGGTCCGTGGTATAGACGCCGTCGACGTCGGTCAAGATTTCGCAGACATCCGCCTTCAATGCTGCCGCGACGGCGACGGCCGAGGTATCGGAACCTCCGCGCCCCAGGGTGGTGATATTGTTATCACGATCAATGCCCTGGAACCCTGCCACGATGACAATCGTACCTTTGCGCAGATCCTCACGGATGTTCTCATCCTTGATTTCCTCAATGCGCGCCTTCGAAAAGGCACTGTCAGTGTAGATCGGGATCTGCCAGCCGAGATAGCTCTTGGCCTTGTATCCCATCGACTGCAGAGCCATCGACAGCAACGCAATTGAGACCTGTTCCCCTGCAGCGACCAGAACGTCATACTCTCGCTCGCTCGGGAACTCACACATCCCCTCGGCCAGGGCAACCAGCTTGTTGGTCTCTCCGGCCATGGCCGAGACCACGACGACCATATCGTTGCCCTCATCGTAAGTACGTGCAACCCTTCGGGCTACATTCTGTATCTTTTCGATGGTTCCTACCGAGGTACCTCCATACTTTTGAACCACCAGTGCCATCTGCGGTTGATCCTTCCTGATGCGTTTCATAACAAACACACCGATATTGAGATATCCCCAATGGGGTCAAATGCTTTTAATAACAGTATTCATGGCGTCCGTCAAAGGTTTTCGCAGGATATTAGGTGGGTTGGCCCGTGCGCAGCCCAGCGCATTGCAAGCCGTTGCAAAAGTTTCTGCCCGCAAGCGTCAATCGCTTCAAAACGCAACAGGCGTTGCCGCGCAGGGAGGGATTCGAAATGCACAACAATGGATGCCGCGAGCGCATCGCTCATGCGATCCGCCCATTCAACCAGTGTCAGGCCGTCACCTTCGGCAAATTCATCGTAGCCGAGATCGGCAAGATCGTCGACCCGCGACAGGCGATAGAGATCGAAATGATGCAGTGGCATGCGCCCGTGGTGGATATTCAACAAGGTATAGCTTGGGCTGGTCACCGGTGTGCCTACGGGGATATCCAACCCGGCAGCCACCCCCTGGGCAAAGCAGGTCTTCCCCGCCCCCAGGTCACCATTCAAGAGCACGACCAGTCCGGCTTCGGCAAGTTCGCCAAGCAGTCGCCCCAGAAGGCGCGTTTCTTCCGGACCACCGGTTACCGCCTGCCAAGATTCCAAGCTCACGCACCCATACTGCGGATGATATCAAGGCGGGCAACGACACCGACCAACTGGCCATCAGACAGGACCGGCACTAGGTAGGCCTTATTGTCGACCATCAGGCTGGCCACAGTGGAAACCGGGGTGTCCGGTGCGCAGGTGACCACATTTTGCGAGCAGATTTCGCCAACCTTGCGTGCGGTTACCTTACGCACCGCTTCAGTGAATTTTTTCGGACTTTCCAAGTAGATGACCCAGTCAAACAAGGAGATCACCGTTGGGATATGCAGCGGCTTATCCTGTTCCACAAGGTCCGTCTGCGTGACAATACCAACCAGTGCGCCATCGTCATCGACAACCGGCATGGCGTTGACATTGTGCTCGACAAATATCTTTGCCAGGGCTGTTATCTCGGTATCCGGGTGAACTGAATGGATTTTCGTTGTCATGATATCGCCGGCTGTGAGCATTTAAGCCTCCTGGGACAAAGCCTGCCGTGCGGCAGGGAGTTCGTGTATAACGTCGGTGGCTAGCAAACCTGCCTCACCGAAGCTTGTCAAAAGTCGGTCCGCAGCCAAGCCATGCAGATAGACACCAAGGGTTGCGGCATCCTGTGCGGCGAGCCCCTGAGCCAGCAGGCTGCCGATCAGCCCGGTGAGAACGTCGCCCATACCACCGCTTGCCAGGCCGGCATGACCGCTGCTGTTAATGTTAACCATGCCGTCAGGCGAGGCCGTCAAGGTCCTTGCGCCTTTGAGCACCAGCACCACGTGGTGGCGCATGGCAAAGTCGCGGGCCACGTTGAAGCGATCAGCCTGGATTTCGGCAATCGACAAACCTGTCAGGCGTGCCATTTCCCCCGGGTGGGGGGTCAGGACAATCCGGCGGCCCTGCTGTCGTTCGAGTATGTGCGTGTGTCCACACAGGGCGTTCAGGCCATCGGCGTCAAGGACCACAGGCAGGTTGGAATCCTTCACCAGTCGGAGGATCAGAGAGCTTACCTCGTCACCGATACCCAAGCCAGGGCCGATGGCCAAGGCCTGCTTTCCTGCCGTCAAGGCCATCAACTCCCCCAGAGACTCTAGGCTGAGTTCACCGTTGCAATCAGCCAGCGGAGCGGTCATAACTTCAGAGACCTTGGAAGCAATCACCGGCTGCACGCTGAGCGGGCATGCCAGCGTCACCAAACCGGCACCCCCACGCAAACCGGATTCGGCAGCCATGACCGCAGCGCCACTTTTCCCCGTGGATCCAGCCACCACCAGCAGGTGTCCGAACGTCCCCTTATGCCCGTCACGGCAGCGCACTGGCAGCAAACATCGGCCTTCTGCGGCATCGATGAGCGTGCAATTTGAGTCAGTCTCTCGGCAGATTTGGCTCGGGACGCCAATATCCACTGTCACCAGTTCGCCAACCAGACCGGCCCCCGGATAACTGACCTGACCGATCTTGGGAAAAGCAAAAGAGACGGTCAGCCTTGCTTTGACAGCGGTGCCAAGAACCCGTCCGGACGACGCATCAATACCGGAAGGAATGTCGACGGCAACCACTGCAGACGACTGGTTGTTAAGCCATTCGATGGCCTGCAGGAAAGGGCCTTCGACTGGCTTGGTAAGTCCGGTTCCGAAGAGAGCGTCAACGAGCACCGTAAATTCACCGGCCCCCGCAAGCCTTGCCCCCAGAGCGCTGCCCGCCCAGACAAAATCAACCTGCCCGCCGCAATTTTCCAACGCCGCCAGATGTACGGCGGCATCACCTTTGATGGTGCTGCGTTTCGCCAACACCAAGGTTTGTACAAACCAGCCCCGGTTCATGAGATGCCTAGCGATCACATAGCCGTCGCCGCCGTTATTGCCTTTGCCAGCCAGAATCAGTGCCCGAGGCAAACCGGGCGAAGAAAACCGCCGCATGATTTCTTCGGCAACTCCGCGACCGGCATTCTCCATCAACACAACCCCGGGGATGCCGATTACTTCGATGGTACGGCGGTCAACCGCCTGCATTTGCGCAGCTGTCAAAACTTTCATAGGCGTTCCAGAATCACAGTGGCGACAGCATAGTCACCATCGTGGCTGTAGGACAAGTGTACCATCTCAACGTGTTTTGCGGAGGCAATCTCAGCGGCTCGTCCGGAAAGAACCAGATCAGGCCGCCCCAATTCATCGGGGACAACTTCCATGTCGTGCCAGCTGATCCCCTCTCGCCAACCAAGCCCGAAGGCTTTAAGGCAGGATTCCTTGGCCGCAAAACGTGCCGCCAGATGCGGCGCCGGATCCTTTTTCGCCGAAGCGTATTCGCGCTCGCCAAGGGTAAAAAGCCGCCCCAGCAGGGCGGCTTTATTTTCTCTGACAAAGGAACGGAAACGCTCGACCCTGGCCAAATCTGTGCCCATGCCGACAATCGACATCCTCAGCTCCCATGCACCAGTTCAGCCATCTCTCGCACCGCCCGGTCGAGACCGACCAGGACGGCACGAGCAATGATGCTGTGTCCAATATTATATTCTTCGACACCGCCAAGGGCGAGTACCGGCCTAATGTTCTGATAGTTGAGACCATGCCCGGCATTGACACCCAGACCAAGCTTCCGGCCGGCCTTGATCGCCTCCTCCAGCTTGGACAATTCAGCGCCTTTGGCCTTCCCTTTTGAATCACAATAGGCACCGGTGTGAATTTCAACATAATCCGCCTTGACTCTGACGCAAGCCTTCAGTTGCTCGAGATCAGGATCGACAAAAAGGCTGACCATGATGCCGGCCTGATGCAGCAGGTCGATCTTCCCGGCGAGTTTCTGCGTCTGCCTGACCACGTCAAGACCGCCCTCGGTGGTCAATTCCTGGCGCTTTTCCGGGACCAGCGTTACGTAATCCGGAACGACCTTCATGGCGATCGCCACCATTTCATCGGTCGCCGCCATCTCGAGGTTCAGATGGGTCTGTACCGTCCGCCGCAGGAGCATGACATCGCGATCCTGGATGTGCCGACGGTCTTCACGCAGGTGAACGGTGATGCCGTCGGCGCCGGACAACTCCGCCATGGCCGCTGCGGTGACCGGGTCCGGTTCGTTGCCGCCCCGCGCCTGGCGTAGAGTTGCGACATGATCGATATTGACTCCCAACTTGGCCATGGTTACTCTCCTGACCTTTCCGCACCGATTAGACTTGCCACGAGCGTGGCAATCTCATTGGCCATGCCGGATATTTCACCCTGGTCCTGCCCTTCAAGCATGATCCGTAGCAATGGTTCCGTACCCGAATAGCGGATCAACACCCGCCCGGTATCACCCAGCGTTTTTTCGACATCGGCAATCAGCCTGGCCACTTCCGGTAGTTCCTCAATTTTACGCCGTTCACGCACCCGGACATTCACCAGGACCTGGGGGAGTGCGGTCATGACCGATGCAAGCGCGGAAAGGGGTTTGCCACTTTGCTGCAAGATCGCCAGAACCTGCAGAGCCGTAAGCAGGCCGTCACCGGTGGTATTGTGATCGAGAAAAATTATATGGCCGGATTGCTCACCACCAAACCGGTAACCGCTGCGGCGCATCTCCTCAACCACATAACGGTCGCCGACATCGGTTTTGACCACTTGGCCGCCAACCTGGCGCAGGGCTATATCGAGGCCCATATTTGACATCACGGTCGCAACCAATGTGCGCTGAGGCAGCGCATCTCGCTTGAGCATATCGATTCCGCAAATGGCCATGATATGGTCACCATCGACCTCATTGCCATGCTCATCGACAAAGATGCAGCGGTCGGCGTCACCATCGAGGGCAATGCCCAGATCGGCACCATGCTCACAGACTGCTGCGGCAATCACTTCTGGGTGAGTGGATCCGCACCCGGCGTTGATGTTGATGCCGTTGGGCTTGACCCCATAGGTATAGACTTCTGCCCCCAGTTCTTCGAGAACTGCAGGCGCCACTCGGTAGGCAGCACCATGTGCACAGTCCAGAACAATCTTCAGACCGGTCAGATCGAGCTCCTTGGGAAAGGTGTTTTTGAGGAAGACAATATAGCGACCGATGGCGTCGTCAACCCGGAAAGCTTTGCCGACCTCGTCAGCCGTTGGCCGCAGCGAATCGATCCGGGCAGAATCGATCAGCTCTTCAATCTGCAGTTCCACTTCATCGGGCAGTTTGAAACCATCGCGGGCAAAAAATTTGATGCCATTGTCCTGGTAAGGATTATGCGAAGCCGAGATCACCACACCGGCATCGGCACGCATCGAAGATGTAATGAAAGCGATGCCGGGCGTCGGCAGGGGCCCGACCAAGAGGACATCCACACCCATGGAACAGATTCCGGCTGCCAAGGCATTTTCAATCATGTAGCCTGACAGCCGGGTATCCTTGCCGATCACGATCCGGCTGCGACGGTCTTCATGCTTGAAGACGTACGCAGCAGCACGCCCCAACTGCATCGCCATTTCCGTTGTCATCGGGTGTATATTGGCAATGCCGCGCACCCCATCCGTACCAAAAAGCTGCTTGGTCATTATTGCGTCTTCCCCCCCCCTGGATTGACTGCTTCATTTGCCGAATGCGCAGGCTGCGACGGCTCATATTTCGGATCAGGCTGCAGGACAACCTTGACCTCAACAGTTTTCGTCTCTTTCAAATCGGTGTAGTTGCCGATATAGCTGATCGCGACGGTCTGCGAAAAGCTCTCTTGAACATGGGTCAGATCGATCCCTTCGGTAACGACCTCGGACACGCCTTTGAGTTCACTCTCCGCGCCTGAAACAAGGACTTTATCCGGTGTCGCGAGCACCGACTGGACCATAAAGCCCGGCGCCGGAGCCCCGGAGAGAACGACGCGCACCGGCACGCTCCGTTCACGCACACGCTCCAGTTTAACATCCACATAGGAAGGGGATATCCGGGTGATTTTCAACCCACTCGGGATATTGAGGCTCTCTTCAAGGCGCCTGAAAGAGGTGACGCCGGCCGAGAGGCCTTTCAGGTCTACACCGAGCCGGATATCACCGGGACTGAGGTTCACCTGCAAGGCGCGCGGTCCGCTGATTCTAAGCGCCACGGACGTCGGAATCTCGTTGGCGATCATCAGGCCGGCAGGTAGGTTTTCATATTCAAGCGGCACGATATAGTTGACCTCCATGCGGCTTTCGCCCATGACGAAAAACCAGAGGACCGCTGCGAATGCCAGGGAGACGAGTTTCAACAACCAATTTTCGAAAAGCTTTTCGATCATGTTCAACTCTTCTTGCCGCGCAGTCGGCGCGGTTCAAGCAAACGGTTGAGAACTTTCTTCAGCGTGGCCATTTCCAGATCGCGGGTAATTTTCCCGCCGATAACCACGGAAACTCGTCTGGTCTCCTCGGAAACCACAATGACAACAGCATCGACCATCTCGGTCAAACCGATCGCGGCACGGTGGCGAGTGCCATACCTCGGGCTGATATCAGGATTCTGCGTCAGCGGCAGGAAGCAACCCGCCCGGGTGATCCGGCCGCGCTGGATGATAACTGCGCCATCATGGATTGGTGAGGAATGATGAAAAATCGCCTGGATCAAATCGCTGGAAGGCTTGGCATCCAGTTCGATGCCGACTTCGAGGAATTCATTGATGCCAGTTTCCCGTTCAATCACAATCAGGGCTCCCAGCTGTTTCTGGGAAAGGGCTGCGCACCCCTTGCAAAGTTCGTCTATAACGCGGGTTTCTTCCCGAAACGAGAGATCGGCAAAAAACGGGTTGCGTCCGACATGAATCAGGGCGCGTCGGATATCGTGTTGGAACAGCACGACTATAACCAAGATGATCGAGGAGAGGAAGTTATTGAGAATCCAGTTGAGGGTATAGAGACCGCCAATTTGGGAAGCCACGTAAATGATCAGCAGGACAGCCAGACCGACCAGCATCTGCACCGCCCGGGTCCCCTTGATAAGCAGGATGATCCGGTAAATGATGAAAGCGACCAGCAGGATGTCGAGCAGATCCAGAAGCCACCGGAAATTTGTCAACATCTCGAGCATCCGACTTATCCCTTGCAGAAAAAATCAACTTAGTTGGGATTCCACCCTGCTCCATTGCAGACAGCCTGCGCCATCATGGCGGCCTGGCAGGCGGCAGCGACATCATGTACCCGGAAAAGCCGGGCTCCTCCTGCATAGCCGAGCGCGATCGTTGCCAGGGTCCCTGCGAGCCGTTCACCCGGATTCGTCTGCCGCACAACCGTGCCGATAAAACTCTTTCGCGATGTCCCCAACATGATCGGCCGACCCAGTTCGGTCAGGGCCGCCGTCCGGCGCAACAACTCAAGATTGCCGAAGACGTCCTTACCGAAACCGATCCCCGGGTCGATGGCAATTTTCTCCCTTGCGACCCCATGCCTTTCGGCGATTTCGATGCTCATCAGCAAAGAGGTAAGAACGTCCGCGACGATGTCATCGTAACGTGTGTCCTGTTGCATGATGTGTGGCCGGCCGCGGGTATGCATGACAAACAACCCGGCGCCGGTAGCCGCCACGACCCCGGCCATCTTCTCGTCAAAATTCAAACCGCTGATGTCATTGATAAATTCTACGCCTGCGGCAACCGCTTCCCGGGCGATGATGCTTTTCGTGGTATCAATCGACAGCGGCGAATCCAACTCACGGCTGAGAGCTTCGACGACCGGGATGACCCGGTCCAGCTCCTCCTGCTCAGAGACTTGGGCGGCATCAGGACGCGTACTCTCACCACCGACATCAATCCAGTCGACACCCTCAGCAGCCATCTGACGGGCTTGGCGGAGAGCGTCCGCCAGGGCCGTAAAGCGGCCACCATCGGAAAACGAGTCTGGTGTCACGTTGAGGATGCCGACGATGTACGGCCGGTCGATAACGAATGAGCGACTGCGCCCGTTAAGGATCAGACTTTTGCCTTCAGGACAACTGACCAGACCGGACATCAGGCATTATCGACACAGGGACCTTCGCCGGGAGAAACCGTTTTATTCGGCACGGTGACCTCCTCGGTGGCAGCATCTGTCCCGGTCTCTGCACCAAAGATCATCGCTTTGATTTCGCTGCCGTCCATATTTTCGCGTTCAAGCAAGGCCTCGGAGACGGTCACCAGGGCCTCTTTGTGCCGGGCAAGGATATCACGCGTGCGCGAGTAATTTTCCTCGACAATCCTGCGGATTTCCTATCGATAACGACCGCAGTTGATTCACTGTAATTTTTCATGTGACCATAGTCACGTCCGAGGAAAACTTCGCCCTCTTTTTCACCGAACGCCAGCGGTCCAAGGCGGTCACTCATCCCCCACTCGCA
>Ga0316188_10000711_pt1 | contig 14936 bp, 11 predicted proteins | sample Phiworburrow1_MG_FD_204933 | JGI IMG/M metagenome (GOLD analysis project Ga0316188, IMG submission 204933) | Coastal sediment microbial communities from Maine, United States - Phippsburg worm burrow 1 | ecosystem: Environmental > Aquatic > Marine > Coastal > Sediment | place: USA: Maine...
TCCAGCCTCCAGCCTCCAGCCTCCAGCCTCCAGCCTCCAGCCTCCAGCCCCTGTTATTCCCCCATCGGTTGTGCCTGCCCGCGGTATTTGTCCGGCACCTCTTCGAGCGAATCGGCAAATTGCAGCTCGCCCTTGCCGTCGGAGTAGATATAGCGTTGTGATTTTGCCGGTGGGCTGCTCTTGGCGGGTGTGGCCGGTTTTTTGTCAGCCGTCGCGGTTGTTGGGGTCTTTTTCTCTGCCGCCTGTTGCTTTTCGATGACGGCTTCGACGGATTCCGGTTCAGCCTGCTTTTCACCAAACGTCAGGTCGATCAGGCGGCCGCGGAAGTCCCGGTAGAAGTTGCTGACGGCTTCGTGGGCAGGATGGACCGGGGGGACCTGGACAAAGAATTGGTCAATCACCAGCAGCATGACCAGGAACAGAAAGGTCCAGAAAATCGGTTTGATCAAACGGCGCATGGAATCTCTAGTGTGGATGGTGATCGTTATGGGCCGCTTTGCGCGGCCTGTGCTTGAGCTGCTGGATCACCGGCCCGGTGGTGCATTTCGAGCATTCGCCCTGCAGCGTCGTGTGGGTGATGTGGAACTCGTGATCGAGCAGCTCTTCGAGATTACCGATAATTTCACTCTGGCGCAAGCGATAGTCCGGTTCGACATCGATATGTGCCGACAGCGCCGTGATGTGTGAACAGATCGACCAGACGTGCAGGTGGTGAACATTGCTGACGCCTGAGACGGCGTTCATCCTGGCAACCAGTTCGTTGATGTCGATGTGCGAAGGTACGCCCTCCAGCAGGATATGTCCGGCTTCACGAAGGATGCGGATCGCGCCCCAGCTGATAATCAGGACGATCGCCACGGAAATCAGGGCATCGATGATGAACCAGCCGGTGTAAAGCATGATGATGCCACCGATGATGACGCCGACCGAGGCGATCGCGTCGCCGAGGACGTGCAGGAAGGCGCTGCGCACGTTGAGGTCGTCGTGGGAGTGGCCGTGCAGGCGGCTGGCGGCAACCAGGTTCATGAGCAGGCCGATCGTTGCGATGATGAACATCTCTTTGCTTTTGACCGCTTCGGGGTGGATCAGGCGGCCCCATGCCTCGCCGAGAATGCCGAAAGCGATCAGCAGCAGGGTCGAACCATTGATCAGCGAGGCCAATATCTCGGCGCGGTGCCAACCGTAGGTGCGGGTATCGCTGGCCGGGAACCTGGCCAGATGGATCGCCGTCAGCGACAGGACCAGGGCAAACAGGTCCATGAAGACGTGGGCGGCGTCGGAGAGCAGGGCCAGGGAGTTGGTCCAGAAGCCACCGACCAGCTCGGCGACCAGGGTTATCGCGGTCAGGCCGATCGCGACAATGAAGCCGCGCGTGATACCGCGATCCAGCAGCCCATGGTCGTGATGCCCATGGTCGTGATGATCGTGGTCATGGTCCTGGTGGTCAGGGGGTGATGTGGTCTGTTCGGTCATGATTTCGGCTTTATCCTGTTGTCGCCATTCTAGGCTCCCGCTCACCGGTAAAGCAAGTATGATGACGATTCCATTTTCGCAGGAGTTGTGGTATGGTGACCGGCAATTTTCGGCAGCCATTTCACAGAAGGACACAGGACCAAGACATTAATGAGTGAAACCCTTTATGACGTACTGATTATCGGTGGCGGCCCGGCCGGGCTGACTGCTGGTCTGTATACTTCCCGTGCCAAACTCAAAACCCTGCTGGTGGAACGCATGATCCTCGGTGGCCAGGTGATGACAACCACCAAAGTTGAGAACTATCCCGGTTTCCCGGGAGGGATCGATGGCCCTGACCTGATGATCCGTTTCCAGGAGCATTGCCAGGAGTTCGGTCTGGAGACGATCACCGGCGAAGTCACCGGCCTGGTTGATCACGGCAAGGAAAAACTGGTCACAGTCGATGATCAAAAGATTCGTACCCGCGCCGTGATTATCACGACCGGCGCCGAGCCGAGCAAACTCGGCATTCCCGGCGAAATCGAATTCACCGGTCGTGGCGTCTCGTATTGTGCTACCTGCGATGGCGCTTTTTTCCGGGATGTGCCGGTCGCGATTATTGGCGGTGGTGACACAGCTGCCGAGGAAGCCCTGTTCCTGAGCCGGTTTGCCAGCAAAGTTTACCTGGTACACCGGCGTGAAGAGCTGCGCGCCACCAAGGTCCTGCAGGATCGAATCTTTGCCAACGACAAGATCGAACCGGTGTGGAATTGCGTCGTCGAAGAAGCTGTCGGTGATAACAGCGGGGTCACCAGCCTGGTGCTGCACAACCGTCAGGACGATTCCCGACAGACCCTTGAGGTGGTCGGCATGTTCGTCGCCATCGGCGTGACGCCCAAGGCACATTTTCTGGCAAAGGTTCTTGAACTCGACAAGGACGGCTACATTCTGACCGACGCGGATTGCCGGACTTCGATCCCGGGCGTCTTCGCTGCCGGCGATGTCCGCAAGAAGATCCTCAAGCAGATCGCCACGGCAGTCGGTGACGGCGCGATTGCTGCGATCGTTGCAGAGAAATACCTGGATGATCTGGAGCACACCGGGTAAAAACGGAGGCTGGTTTTTGGGGACTGGAGACCGGTAAAGTCAAAAGCGTTCAGATATGGCCAAGAACTAAGTAGCATCATTGTAATTTGATATGACGACCCCGCTGGGGTCATGTAATAACAAAATGGAGGGACATATGCTCGCCAAGATTTTATCCGGGGCGCTGCTCGGTATCGACGCCTACCCGGTCGAGGTGGAGGTCGATATAGCCCAGGGACTGCCGCAGTTTGCCACGGTCGGTCTCCCCGAGGGTGCGGTCAAGGAAAGCAAGGACCGCGTCAAGTCCGCAATCAAGAATTCCGGTTACGAATTTCCCACCCGTCGCATCACGATCAACCTGGCTCCTGCGGATATCCGCAAGGAAGGTACCGCGTTCGACCTGCCGATGGCGGTCGGTCTGCTGACGGCGACCGGCCTGGTGTCTTTGGAGCGGTCCTCGCGGTTTCTCCTGATGGGAGAATTGTCCCTCGATGGTTGCATCAAGCCGGTCCGCGGAGTGTTGCCGGTTGCTGCCGCCGCCCGGCGCTGGGACCTGGACGGCCTGATCCTGCCGGCAGCCAATGCCGAGGAGGGTGCGCTGGTTGACGGGCTGCCGGTCTACCCGGTCGAGACCCTCGGCGAAGTGGTGGATTTCCTCACCGGCAACCGGCCACTGGAGCCGTGTCAGGTCGATATCTCGTCGATGTTCGGTCAGGCGGTACAGGATGATGTCGATTTCTCTGAAGTGCGTGGGCAGGGCCATGTCAAGCGCGCCCTGGAGGTTGCCGCCGCCGGCGGGCACAACATTCTGATGGTCGGACCACCAGGCAGCGGTAAGACCATGCTCGCCCGACGCATTGCGACGATACTGCCGGAGCAGACCTTTGAAGAAGCCCTTGAGATCACCAAGATCCATTCGATTCTCGGTCTCTTGCCGACCGACCAGGCCCTGGTTGCGAGGCGTGTTTTCAGGGCGCCACACCATACGATCTCCGATGCCGGTTTGATCGGCGGCGGCACCCACCCTCGCCCCGGGGAAGTCTCCCTGGCGCACAATGGCGTGCTGTTCCTTGATGAATTACCAGAGTTTAAAAAGAATATCCTGGAAATGTTGCGCCAGCCCCTCGAAGATGGCCAGGTCTGTATCAGCCGGGCCGCACAGAGCCTGACCTACCCGGCGTCCTTCATGATGGTCGCCGCGATGAACCCCTGCCCCTGCGGGTTTCTCGGTGATTCGCAGCACAGCTGTACCTGCACGCCGGCGTTGATGCAGCGCTACCGGACCAGGCTCTCGGGGCCGTTGCTTGATCGTATTGATCTTCAGGTCGAGGTGCCGCGCCTGCCGCACAAGGACCTTGCCGATACCCGGCCGGTGGAAGCCAGTGCAACGGTCCGCTGCAGAGTGGAGCAGGCACGGCAGCTCCAGCAGGAGCGGTTTGCCGGTTCACCTGTCTACTGCAACGCTCGCATGGGTCCCCGACAACTGCAGAAATACTGTCGGACCGACCAGGCCGGGCAGCAGCTCCTGCAACAGGTCACGGACCGGCTCGGGCTGTCGGCCCGAAGCTATACGCGCCTGCTCAAGGTCGGTCGCACGATTGCCGACCTTGCCGGAAACGCGGATATTGGCCCCGTTCACCTGGCGGAGGCGATTCAATATCGGGGATTGGACCGGAAAACCAACTGATCGGAAAAGGAGCTTCGGTCAACGGCTGCGTCGGACAATTGTCTTTTAGAAAGTCTTGTTGGGTGTGCTATATTTTATCCCTCCCGGTGCTTGATCCTGCTGCTGGTTGGTGACAGAGAATCCGATGGGTTCGTAACAAAAGCATGACAAATGAGAGAGCCAGATGGCACATTCCAGAACACATGTACGCTTGAAAAAAGAGCTGCGACTGGTTGATATCTATGCCATTGCCACTGGTGCGACTCTGAGCGCCGGCTTTTTCCTGCTTCCCGGCATCGCGGCCATCAACGCTGGCCCGGGGCTGGTCCTTGCGTATATGCTGGCCGCTTTGCCGATGATTCCCGCCACGTTCAGTATCATTGAGTTGGCGACAGCCATGCCCCGTGCCGGCGGAGTCTACTATTTCCTGGACCGCTCTCTGGGCCCTTTTTTTGGTACGATAGGCGGCATAGGCACCTGGCTGGCCCTCGTGCTCAAGGTCGCCTTCGCGCTCGTCGGGATGGGGGCCTATATCGCCCTGTTCTTTCCGGTTCTGCAGATTGTGCCGATTGCCGTGACGATTGCTGTTGTCCTCGGTGCTATCAATCTCCTGGGCACCAAAAAGAGCGGCGGTCTACAGGTCGCGCTGGTTTTCGGACTGCTCAGCCTGCTGCTGGTCTTCATTGTGAGCGGTGCGGTTTCCATACAGCCGCTTCATTTCGAGGGCTTTCTGGCGGCCGGTTTCGATAACATTCTGTCCACTGCCGGTCTGGTCTATATCAGCTATGTTGGGGTGACCAAGGTCGCGAGCCTGTCTGAGGAGGTCAAGGACCCGGAGCGGAATCTGCCGCGGGCGGTGTTCCTTGCCCTCGTCAGCGCCATACTGGTCTACGGCCTGGGAACCACCGTGATCGTCGGCCTGGTCCCGCCAGACGAGTTACGCGGCAACCTGACCCCGGTTGCGACGGCGGCTGGTTATGCTCTGGGGTTTCCCGGGGTCGTGCTGCTGTCTCTGGCGGCGCTGCTGGCATTCGTGTCGGTCGCCAACGCGGGGCTGCTCAGTGCTTCGCGCTACCCCCTGGCGATGAGCCGTGACCACCTCTTGCCGGACCTGTTCCGCAGGCTGAGTCGGTTCGGCACCCCGCTCCATGCCATTTTGGCAACCTTGACCACTATTGTCCTGGTCATCGTCCTGTTCGACCCGGTCGGCATCGCCAAACTGGCCAGTTCCTTCCAGTTGTTGATGTTTGCTCTGGTCTGCATAGCGGTGATCGTCATGCGCGAGAGCCAGATTCAGTCTTACGACCCGGGTTACCGTTCTCCGTTATACCCCTGGATGCAGTTGGCCGGAGTTGTCTTGCCGCTCTTCCTGATCTTCGAGATGGGGGTCATGTCGATGCTTTTTTCTGCGGGGCTGATCCTGGCTTCGAGCGGGTGGTACCTCTGCTATGGCCGTCACCGTGTGGTTCGTGCGGGGGCTATCTACCACGTATTCGAGCGTCTTGGGCGTCACAAGCATGTCGATCTGGACAGCGAGTTGCGTGGGATTTTGCGAGAGAAAGGGCTGCGCGAGGAGGACCCCTTTGATGAGATCGTTATGCGCAGCCGGGTTGTTGAGATTGACGCTGCCAGCCACTTCAAAGATGTGGTGGTGCAGGTTGCGGCGGAGCTGTGCACCATAATCCCCATGACCGAAGAGGATATCTGCAGACAGGTCATGGATGGCAACAAAATCGGGGCAACTCCGGTGACGCGCGGGGTAGCGCTCCCTCATTTCCGCTCGGACAAGATCGCGCGCGCAGAGATGATCCTGGTCAGGGCGAAGCAGGGTGTGCGAATCCCGATTTACAACCCGCTGAGCTACCAGGAAGAAGGTGACGAGGTCGTTTACGCACTTTTCTTTCTCGTCAGTCCGGATCATAACCCGACCCAGCACCTGAGGATTCTGGCAAGAATCGCGGAACGTATCGACGAAGAAAGTTTTTTCACGGAGTGGCATCAGGCTGATAACGAACAAAACCTGCGGCAGAGTCTGCTCCATGATGATCATTTCCTGATCCTGAACATCTACGCCAAGAGCCCAACGGACAGCCTTGTCGGTCAGACTCTCAAAGACCTGCCAATTCCCAAGGGCTGCCTGGTGGCAATGTTGACGCGTGGTGACCAATCCTTCGTACCGGACGGCGGTGTCGTCCTCAAGGAAGGAGACCGTCTGCTGGTTATAGGTGAAAAAAGAGGGCTGGCCTCTCTAGAGGAGATTTACGTCCGCGACACGTAACGAATCCCGGCCTGGTGGTCTTCTTGCACCATCAGGCAAGGAGATGACTTGTCAAAAAAGGGCGTGCGGGTAGGTCTGATATAAAACCATGGACTCTTTTTTGTTTCAAATACTGATCGCGCTTGCTGCGATTTTCATCGGCGCCCTGCTGGGTGGCAGGCTTGCGTCTCTCTGCCGTATCCCACGAGTTACTGGCTACCTGGTGGTCGGCCTGCTGTTAGGTCCGTCCCTTGCCGGTCTGGTCAACCTGCCGACCTTCCTTCCCGTAGAGGTCCTCGGAGAGCTCCGCTTGGTCTCCGACCTGGCTCTGGCCCTGATCCTGATGCACATCGGCGGCTTGTTCGAAATTCGTCACCTTGACCGTTGGCGCCATCGGGTCCTGCTCTTTTCCGGCAGTGAGATGCTGTTGACTTTTGTCCTGGTGGCGGTCTCTACCTTGGGGGTCAACCTGACCGTGCTGCAGAAAGTACTGCCGGGCCTGACCCTCTGGCAGACTTCGATGGCATTCGCCATGTTTCTGGGAATCATCGCCGTGGCCACAGCACCTGCGGCCACCCTGATGGTCATCCGCGAGTATGAGGCGGAAGGGCCGGTGACCAGCCTTGTTCTGACGCTGGTCGGATTCAACAACCTGGTGTCGGTCCTCGGCTTCGCAGTAATCGCCCACATCTTTATCTTTCCCGACGAAGGGCTTGCGATATTGATGATGCGCATGGGGGGGCCTGTCCTGGTTGGAGCCATCATTGGTTTTTTTATGTCGGTGTGGGCCCAGCGCCTCGAGCTGCCGAGCGAGAACAAGATACTCATGCTGGGAGGGATTGCCGTCAATGTGGCCATCTGCCGGGGGCTGGAGATTGACCCTCTGCTCGCCAGCCTGGTCCTCGGAATGGTCCTCGCCAACAGCTGCTCGCGCTGGAATCGTCTGCAGCAGGACATCCGCCAGGTTGACTATCTCCTTTACGTTATCTTTTTCGTCCTTGCCGGTGCCAACCTGCACATCGAATCCCTGGCGCATATCGGGTTGCTTGGTGTTGCTTATGTGTTCGCGCGCACCCTCGGCAAGTGGCTTGGGGCAGCCATTGGCGCCCGCCTCGGGGCTTTCGGCGAATCGGAGAAGGCCTACATAGGTCTAACCCTGATGGCTCAGGCTGGTGTCGCCATCGGCCTGGCCAGTCAACTGGCGCACCATTGGCCGGTCGGCGGTAAATTGCTGGAAACGATCGTTCTCGGGGCGGTGGTCGTCTTTGAACTGGTTGGTCCGCTTGCCGTCAGACACGGGTTGGTGCGTTCCGGTGAAGTGCCTATTCTTGCGTTGCTGCAGAAGAAAGCACCGGTGGGAGCCCTGGAGGGACTGCACAACGTGGTCCACCACTTCCGCAGCTCCCTTGGCGTGCCGATCGGCCACGACCTCAAAGACCCGGGAGACATCCTGGTGAGGCATGTCATGCGCCAGAACGTGGATACCGTCTCGCACAGCACCCCGTACTATGCACTGCTCAAGCATATCGCCCACAGCCGCTACGACCGGTTCCCGGTGGTTGACGACAACAACAAGTTTATAGGGGTCATCGATTACACGGAAATCCGCAATCTGCTCTTCGAACCGGCGCTGGTCCCGCTGGTGGTCGCCGGCGACCTGACGACAACGGCATCTTACTGTCTGAAACCTGACCAGCCCTTGCGCGAGGCTCTGAAAATCCTGCAGCTGCATCGCAACGTCAGCTATTTCCCGGTGGTCGATTCGGATGATGCGCAGAAGCTGGTCGGGATTCTCAACCAGAACGATGTGCTGGCAGCCTTCCGGCGGCTTGGCCAGGACGCGTAGCGCGGCTGATCCGGCAAACCGTATGCCGGTTTTCCAAAATGTCTAGACCTCCTGGCCTTTCCGTAGTAAAAAGCGGTACAAATTTAATTCTGTCGGAGGATGTTTTGATACCGAAGCACTTACGTATTCACGCTGTTCTGATTGTTGCCGCGCTGTTTATGATTCTGATCCCGCTCTACAACCAGAGCCCGGACACTGAGAAGGTTGAACAGGCCAAACCGGCTGCGATTGAGTTCCTGGGATTAATCGATGGCGCGAAATATGCCGAGAGCTGGGAGTCCTCAGCGGGCCTGATGCGGGACAAAGTCACGAGAAATGACTGGATAGACAAGCTGAACAAGGCTCGTAATTTCTCCGGGGATCTGGTCCAGCGGGTCCAGAAAAGTGCGAGTTATGCAACCGAGGTGAAGGACAGTCCTGAGGGTGAATATATCATGTTGATCTATGAGTCCGATTTTCAGCGGGCTGAAGATGTGTCGGAGTATGTGACGGTGATGCTCGAAGGGGATGAATGGAAGGTTGCTGGTTATTTCATGCAGCAGTAGGGGTTGGTTAAAAATTTACTTTAGATGTTTAGAAGGGCAACAGATTCACATCTGTTGCCCTTTGACTATAGCTATATTGTTAAACTATCAAACGAAAGGGTTACTGACCTGGATCGTCTGATCACGACGGGGCCCGATCGAGACCAGGGCTATCGGGCAGCCGGCAAGCTCTTCGAGCTTGGCCAGGTAGGCCTTGGCCGCTGCCGGCAGGTCCGCCATACTGGTTGCGGAACAGATGTCGCTTTGCCAACCATCAAACTCCTCATAAACTGGCTTGCAGTCATGCAGGATGTCGGCGTCACGGGGGAATTCCTCGAGAAGTTGCCCCTTGTACGAATAGGCCGTGCAGACCTTGATGCTGTCGAGTTCGTTTAAAACGTCGAGCTTGGTGACCGCCAGTCCGGTCAGGCCGTTGAGGCGTACGGCCTCGCGGATGGCAACTGCGTCGAACCAGCCGCAACGGCGGGGGCGGCCGGTTGTTGCACCGAATTCCTGGCCGGCCTTGCGCAGATTCTCACCCATCTCATCGTTCAGTTCCGTGGGGAAGGGCCCTTCGCCGACCCTGGTGCAATATGCCTTGGTGATGCCGATAACGCCTGTGATGTGGCAAGGGGCCACCCCTGTGCCGGTGCTCACCCCGCCGATGCAGGTAGACGATGATGTTACATAAGGATAGGTGCCATGATCGATGTCGAGCAAGGTACCCTGTGCCCCTTCAAAGAGCAGGTTGTCGCCGGCCAGAATCGCGGCGTTCAACGAACTTGAACAGCAGCCGATATATTTTTCGATCTGTTTGGCGTACCCCGAATATTCAGTAAAGATCTGTTCCTCATCGAGGGGAGCTTCACCGAAGAATTTCTCCAACAGGAAGTTTTTCTCCGGCAGAACTTCCTGAAGCTTGCGACGGAAGACCTGGGGCTTGACGAGGTCGCTCATGCGGATGCCGCGACGACCGATCTTGTCCTCGTAGGCCGGGCCGATGCCGCGACCGGTGGTGCCGATTTTGCGGCTGGCATCCTTTTCCCGGGCCAGGTCGATCGCCTTGTGCCAGGGCATGATGACGTGCAGGTTGCTGTCAACCAGGAGCTGACTGTCGTCCTTGAAATACCCTCTCTGCTTGAGACCTTCGATCTCGCCGAGGAAAACTTTCGGGTCGAGGACCACGCCGTTGCCGATTACGCAGCGTTTGCCGGGATGCAGGATGCCGGAGGGGATCAGGTGCAGAACGACCTTTTCATCTCCCACAACCAGTGTGTGCCCGGCGTTGTTGCCACCCTGATAGCGGACAATCTGCTTGGCGTGCTCGGTGTAGATATCGACGACTTTCCCTTTGCCTTCGTCACCCCACTGGGCGCCGATAATGACGACATTTGCCATGTTTTTCTCCTAAATCCGGAATTGCCCGGATTCGATCGCTGCGCTTGTCACGCAGGTATTTTCACCGTCCGCGGTGCGGATCAGGATCATTTCTTCTTCTGTCGGGTTAATCACCAGCAGGTAACGGTAATGCATGCGCCGGGCGTAGTCGAGGCTGGCCGCCTGGTCACGCTCGATAATGTCTCGGGCCACCGAGTAACCCTGCTTGCGCAGAACCGCGGCCAGGTGCTGGGCCGGGGCCTTGTCCTGTCCTGATGAGAAAAGCAGGATATCGGTGCCCTCTTCGGCCCGCTCGTCGAGAATGCCGTCGAGGGCGAAGAGCAGGTTGTACAGGTTAAAGGCAAAACCGGTTGCCGGAGCAACGAACCCGTACCGCCCGGTCAGCCCGTCGTAACGGCCGCCGGCACAGACCGCCCTGCCGAAACCGGACAGGAAGCCCTGGAATATCAGCCCGCTATGGTAATCGAAGCCGCGCATTTCACCAAGGTCTAAAGTGATGTGCTCCTCGATACCGTAAACCGTAAGCACCTCCAGGATTCTTTCGAGGTTGTCCAGAGCCTTCTGTGATGCGGGGTTGGTGATCACCTGCCGGGCCTTGTCAAGGGTCTCACGGCCACCGTAGAGCCTGGGTAGGGCAAGCAGTTCGATGCGCTGTCGGTCGGTCAGCGGCAGATCCCTGAGTTTCTGCTGCAGGCCGGAGATGTCCTTGGCGGCGATCGCCGTTTTCACGTCACGGAACTGGGCAGCATCGAGCGGCAGGTCGTCGAGGACCCCGCGCAGAAACTCAACCTGGCCAATATCTATGGTGAACCCGGTTGCGCCGACGGCCTGCAGGCACATGACCGCCATGGCGATCATTTCTGCGTCGGCTTCGGGCCCGTTGAGGCCGATCAGTTCGACCCCGGATTGATAGATCTGCCGGTCCTTGCCGAGTTGCTGTTCGGTATGGCGCAGTACGTGCCCATTATAGCAGAGACGAAAAGGCAGCGGCATGTCACGCATGCGGGTTGCGGCAATTCTCGCTACCTGAGGAGTGATGTCGGGAGGGAAGGCGACCAGACGACCGGTCTGACGGTCGTCGAAACGAAAGGTCTTTTCCCGCAAATCGCTTCCAAGTCCCAGCTCGAGGACCGAAAGGTCTTCCAGGATGGCCGGAGCAACCGGGCGAAAACCCCAGGAACGGTAGATGCTGCGCAGGGTGTTTTGCAGGTAGTCAAGCTTGGCTGCTTTAACCGGCAAAAAATCTTTCACACCGGTTGGCAGGCGCGTTTCCATGATGTTTGACACGATCGAGTCTTTCTATAATACGATCTGGTTTGCCGCCACGATGTGCGGGTGGGCGCGCAATTTTTCCAGAGTTTTGTTTGGAATGCAACTGTCAACATTGATCAGGGAAACGGCTTGCCCGTCGATTGATTGTCGCGTCAGGTTCATGCCGGCAATGTTGATTTCCGCTTCACCAAGCACCTGTCCGATGAAGCCGATAATGCCGGGGCGGTCCTCGTTGAACAACACCAGGAGATGGCCGCTGGGGATCGCTTCGACGTTGCAGCCGTCGACGCGCACGATGCGGTAATCTCCTTCGCCGAACATCGCACCGCACACGGAGTGTTCTCCGTCCGCGCCGACAACGGTCAGGCGGATCATGCTGGAGAATCCCCGGGTTGACTGGCTGCGGGTTTCGGTGACCCGGATGCGGCGTTCCCTGGCCAGGTGAGGGGCGTTGATATAGTTGGCTTCGGAGCCGATCATCGGCGTCAGAATGCCTTTTAACGCCGCCATGGTCAAGGGTTCGGTCGGGTTGTTGGTGACGGTTCCGGCGTACTCCAGGCGGACCTCTTCGAGACCCTTGCCGTACAGCTGGGCCTGGAATGAACCCAGCCGTTCGGCCAGGTCCAGATGTGGTCGCAGAGTGGCCAGAAGGTCCGCGCTGATCGACGGGACGTTCACCGCGTTGACGATGATCCCTCTCAGCAGAAACTCCACGACCTGGGAGGCGATCTGCACCGTTACGTTGACCTGGGCATCACGGGTGGCGGTGCGCAGGTGAGGGGTGCAGATAACCTGGTCGAGGCTTAGCAGCGGATTGTCCTTGGCCGGAGGCTCTTTGTCAAAGACGTCGATTGCCGCCCCTGCAATGTGCCCGTCACGAATCGCTTCAGCCAGAGCGTTCTCGTCGATCAAGCCTCCCGTTGCGCAGTTGATAATGTGGCATCCCGGCTTGGTCCTGGCGAGGGTTTCCCGATCCAGGATGTTGGCAGTTTCCGCGTTGCGGGGCGTGTGCAGGGTCAGGAAGTCGGAACGGCTCAGCAGCTCTTCAAAGTCAACCTGTTCTGCTCCCAGCAGACGGACCGTATCTTCTGTCAGGTAGGGATCGTAAACAATCGCCTTCATCTTCAGTGCAATGGCTCGTTCAACGACCAGTCGGCCGATTTTGCCAGCACCCAGGACTCCCAGGGTCTTGCCGGCGACTTCGATGCCGAGAAATTTCTCTGCCTCCCAGTGACCGCTTTTGGTCGATTGGCTGGCTCTAGGGATCTGTCTGGCCAGGGCGAAAATCATCGCTATCGTGTGCTCGGCAGTCGTCGTTGTGCTGCCGAAGGGGGTATGCATGATGACCACACCCTTGCGGTTCGCTGCATCCAGATCGAGGTTGCTGGTGCCGACGCCGGCGCGACCGACGACCTTGAGGCATGTGGCCGCTTGAAAGACCTCATCTGTGACCAGGGTGCCGCTACGGACGATCAGCGCATCTGCATCGGTTACCGCCTGCAGTAACTGCTCGGTAGACAGTCCCGGCTGATAATCCAGCTCGATACCTTCTGCCTGTTCCAGTATCTGGAGTCCCTCGGTGGGAAATTTGTCAGAAACAAGTACCTTCATGATGGGGCCCGTCACAAAATAGAAAATGTGCCATCAGTAATTATTTATACCCGAACTCAATAACCTAGCAACCGGCCTTTCACCTGTCAAGGCGAAAGGCCGGACATACGGCCGTTGAACAGCGGTTATTCTGTGGCAGGCAGGTTGTGCAAAAAATCAATCAGCAGTCGCACGCCTACGCCGGTCCCGCCTTTCGGTGTGTAAGGCTGATCCTGGTCGCGCCAGGCCGTCCCGGCGATGTCCAGATGGGCCCAGCGGAAATCATTGGCAAACTTCTTCAAAAAGGCGGCTGCGGTGATTGTGCCGGCCGGCCGGCCGCCGGTGTTCTTGACGTCGGCAACACTGCTTTTGATGAGCTGATCATATTCTTCCCAGAGCGGCAGCTGCCAGAGGCGTTCACCGCTTTTCTCCCCGGCGTCCAACAGCGACTGGACAAGTTCCTGGTCATTGCCGAGGACGGCTGTGGCCTGATGTCCCAGGGCAATGATGCAGGCTCCGGTCAGGGTCGCCAGATCAATGACCAGTCTTGGCTGGTAACGTTTTGCATAAGTCAGAGCGTCGGCGAGGATCAGGCGGCCTTCGGCATCGGTGTTGAGGACCTCGATCGTCTGGCCGGAGAGACTGGTCAATATGTCGCCCGGCCGATAGGCCGTTCCCGAGGGCATATTCTCCACTGCGGGTATGATGCCGACCAGGTTAACCGGCAACTCGAGCAGTGAGGCCGCCAGCATGGTGCCGATAACCGCTGCGCCACCGCCCATATCCATCTTCATCTCGTCCATCTTCTCGGGCGATTTCAACGATATGCCGCCGGAATCAAAAGTGACGCCTTTGCCGACCAGGGCGACGGGCGCCTCGTCTTTGCCGCCGCCATGATGTTCCAGGATAATCAGCCGAGGCTCTCGGGCGCTGCCCTGGGCCACGCTGAGCAGGGCGCTGCAACCCTCCTTGACTAATTGTTTCTGGCCGAGAACCTTGTATTTCAATGTGCTTTCACCCGCCGCCGCCTGTGCCTGTTCTGCGAGGAAGGCAGGCGATTTTATGTTCCCTGGCGCATTGACGAGATCACGGGCCAAGATTACGGCCCGGCAGAGTTTTTGTGCCTTTTCGACGGCAACCTCGCAGTCTTTCTTGTTCTGCTCTTCAATTGCCAGAGTTACGGATTTTGGCAGTTTGCGTGAACCCTTGGTCTTTTCGTCGAGGAACAGGTCATAACGGTAGCTGGCCAGGAGAAGTCCTTCCGTTGCAGCCTGAACCTGTGTGGCATAATCGCTTTCGCCGGCATCGAGCGGTAAGGCAAAGGCCATCTGGCCGAACTTTTTCTCTGCAACCAGCTGTATCGCGTGGCCGGCGGCACGGCGGATCTTCTCGGCGGTGATCTGTTCTGTTGGGCCGAGGCCGACCAGAAGGACGCGTTCTGCCGGGAGGTGCCCGGCGGGCTGGAAAAGAATCTGCTCGCCCGCTTTGGCGGAAAATTCACCATTACGCTGTGCCTTGCGCAGCAGACCGCCGAGCTTCTGGTCAAGTTCTTTAAACAGAGGTTTTGAAAAATCCTTCTCGCAGGCACAGATGACCATGCAGGAAGTCTTTATTTGCAACGGGGATGCTTTGCGGATTTTGATGTCCATCAATCAGTTCTCCTTGGCTGTCGAGATGTTCAGTAACTATACAACAATCTTATAATAGGCCTGTTTGTGTGTTTTGACCAGAGGTGAGGTTTCCGCGAGGGCTCATCGGTTTAGCGATTGTACCCTGGAATTCAAAGACAAAATCAAAACCAGAACCCGGGGGTCGCGCCCCCCGACTGCGCTGCGCTGGGCA
>Ga0316188_10000712_pt1 | contig 14934 bp, 13 predicted proteins | sample Phiworburrow1_MG_FD_204933 | JGI IMG/M metagenome (GOLD analysis project Ga0316188, IMG submission 204933) | Coastal sediment microbial communities from Maine, United States - Phippsburg worm burrow 1 | ecosystem: Environmental > Aquatic > Marine > Coastal > Sediment | place: USA: Maine...
GAAAGGTACAGCACATCCGGGCCTGAAATTGACCTGGTAAAAGGAATAATCGCCGATTATGAAAAGGGCGATTGGGACAGCTGGATGGAAAAATATGCTGATACGGCAAAAGTCTATTACAATGTATGGAATGACAGTATAACCGCAGCAGAATCAATGGAAGGCCATAAGCAAACGATTTCCCGGTTAAGTTCATATGGGTTTGGTGATAACGTGACATTTGAAAAAATAATAAGTGACAATGGAAATACATGGATTAATTTCTGGGGAAAATGGGAAGGTACCCTTAAAGAAAACAATAAAGTAGTTGAATTACCTGTGCATCTATCCCTTCGGATTTTAAATGGGAAGGTAGTGCAGGAGAATGGTTTTTGGGATAACTCCATTATGCAAACGGCGCTCCGTGAAATTGAGGAAATGAAAAATATGTCAGAAATTGAGAAAACCATTCTCGCCAACCATGATAAAATGGTTGAGGCATGGAATAGCAATGATGCCAATGCCTTTAAAGCACTTACTACTTCAGATGTAACCCGAAATTCCAATGGAATGAGACAAGCAGGCAACCAGGATGAATATATAGCTTTGATGCAACAATTCCATACCGGTTTCCCGGATTTCAAGGTAAGGCTGGACAGTCAATTTCTTAAGGATGGAAAATCCTATTTGTATTGGACTTGCACAGGTACCAATAGTGGTGATTTTATGGGCAATCCGCCTACTAATAAAAAAATGGAGATACATGGATTCAGTGTATGGGAATTTAACAGCGATGGCTTAGCTGTCCGGGAAGATGCCTTTTTTGATAATATGGATTTATTAAGTCAATTAGGATACACACTTACACCACCGGCAAGCAATTGATATTATTAAAATAAATATATTTCTAACCTTAAATTATATTCAAATATGAAAAAATTATTATACCTCATGATGTTTATACCTTTTTTGGTATTATCTCAAAACACCAATGAATACATGGTCATGGAAAACGTAATGTTAACTGCGATTCCGGCCAAAACTGCAGAATTTGAGGCGGGTTTAGCCGCACACAACAAAAAATACCATGCAGAAGGTTTACACGGTGCCCGTGTATATTGGATTTCCAATGGCAAAAATGCAGGAAAATATATTTGGGCAATGGGGCCACTGCCATGGAGTGCCATGGACAGCCGTCCGGCTGCTGCCGGACATGACGAAGACTGGAGTAAAAACGTAGTTCCTTACACCACAGCTGAAAGTGACGTTACCTATTGGAGGTTTCATCCTCAGTTCTCCAGTTTTCCAAAAGACTTTGACTTGAAGTATTTATCGGTATTCATGGTAGATTTTAAAAGATTTAAGTACCCTGAAATGATCAGTATTCTGGAAAGAGTAAAGAAAGTAAACTCGGAAAAGAATCCTGATGAGACCTATGGGGTCTATACCAATGAAATGCCTGATACGGAAGATGGCAGAGATATGGCATTTGTAAATTTCTTTAGCAATTCAGGATGGATGGGCCGTGAAGACACCTTTCCCAAAAAATTTGATGAAGTACATGGAGATGGAAGTTTTGCTAAATTTTTAAAGGACGTGGAGGCAGCTACTAATGGAGATCGCTCAGAACTATGGACATATAGGGAAGACCTTAGCGGGCTTAGTGCTACTGTTAATTCTCAAGATAGACAATAATGATTTATCCATAATTTGGATCTTTATAGGAAAGTATATTTCCTATAGTGGTGGTACTGCACTATCTATGATAAATTAACCAACCATTCAAAACCCGGTATTATACCGGGTTTTGTTTTTGTTGATCCTATTTTCATAGGTGGGTACATCATTATAAATACTTTAAAACCAATATTAGCGCATTACAACAATCTTTATTAATTTGCCCGTAAATCCAAAAATTCAAATCATGCAAAAAATATTATCTTTCTTTTTCATCGCATTCCTTTTTAGTGGAAATGCCTTCGGTCAGCAAAAATCCAACCTGGAACTCACAGATATTTTTGACATGGAATTTGTCTCAGATCCCCAGATATCTCCGGATGGGACTAAAATAATTTATGTTCGGAATTTTAAGGATATAATGACCGATAAAAACCTTTCGAATTTGTGGATTGTTAATTTTGATGGCTCCCAAAACAGACCGCTTACTACAGGAAATCATAATGACTTTGCGCCACTCTGGTCACATGATGGCCATAAAATTGTTTTTAAATCCAACATGCAGGATGACAAAGTAAAACTTTTTATGATGTGGTTGGATACAAAAGAATACGTTGCCCTTACTAATACGTCTTCAGCTCCGGGAGGAATTAGCTGGTCTCATGATGATACTCATTTGGCATTCACCATGTTTGTCCCTAAAAAATCGGAATCTATCATTAAATTACCGGAAAAACCGGAAGGCGCCAATTGGAACAAACCTCCTGTCTTTATAGATGAACTTAAATACAGGGGTGATGGCCAGGGATATTATAAAAGCGGGAATGAACAACTTTTTATTCTTTCTACTGATGGAGGTTCACCCCGACAGCTAACCGCTACTGAATATGATCATGGGGGCCCTATCTGGTCAAAAGACAACCGGAGACTATATTTTTCGGCAAACCTGCACGAAAACCATGAATTTGAACCCAGGAATAGTGAAATTCAAGAACTTACATTGAGCACTAATTCTATTAAAGCCCTTACCGACCGTCTCGGACCAGATAGTGACCCGGTACTCTCACCTGATGGCAAACTTATTGCCTACACCGGATTTGATGATAAATATCAAGGGTATCAGCTAACGCGGTTGTACCTTATGGATACAGATGGTTCGAATTCCAGGCTTGTTTCGGGTGATTTTGACAGGGATATCCGAAATATAAGTTGGTCTGGTGATGGCAAAGGTCTCTACTTTCAATATGATGAAAAAGGGGATACAAAAGTTGGGTTTATTTCAACTGCCGGTAAAGTAACCCCGGTTTTTGAAAATTTAGGAGGACTTTCTTTAGGCAGACCTTATAATATGGCTTCATTCACCGTATCCAATAACAATAAATTTGCATATACCCTCGGGGGTACAGAGCATCCGGCAGATTTGGGGTCATTTTACAAAAATGATCATCAAAGAATTACAAGGCTTAATGACGATCTGTTCTCTTACAGGAACCTTGCAGAGGTTGAAGAAATTTGGTGGGAATCTTCTTTTGACAATCGAAAAATACAAGGTTGGCTGGTAAAACCCCCTAATTTTGATCCTGCCAAAAAATATCCATTTATTCTGGAAATCCATGGGGGGCCTTTTCAGAGTTATGGTTCTGTTTTTTCCGCGGAAATCCAGCTATACGCAGCGCGGGGTTATGTAGTATTATATGCAAATCCAAGGGGTAGTACCAGTTATGGAGAAGAATTTGGAAATCTGATTCATCATGATTACCCGAACCATGACTATGATGACCTCATGTCCGGTGTAGACGAAGTGATTAAAAAAGGAATTGTAGACGAAAAAAACATGTTTGTCACAGGAGGTAGCGGCGGAGGTGTACTCACAGCATGGATCGTGGGTAAAACTGATAGATTTGCCGCAGCGGTTGTGGCCAAACCCGTCATAAACTGGTATAGTTTTGTACTCTATGCGGATAATATCGGATTTTTCTATAAGTACTGGTTTCCAAATAAACCCTGGGAAGATCCAAGTAGCTATCTGAAAAGGTCGCCACTTTCTTATGTGGGAAATATTACTACTCCAACAATGCTCTTAACAGGAGAAGAAGATTTCCGTACTCCAATTGCTGAATCCGAGCAGTTTTATGCCGCTCTAAAGCTGGAAAAAGTAGAAACAGCCATGGTGAGAATTCCGGGGGCATCACATGGGATTGCCAATAAACCAAGTAACCTTATTGCTAAAATAGCCAGTGTTATGGCTTGGTTTGAAAAATATAAAAAAGACTAATACTCTAATTAATCCCTGCCTAAATCCCTTAAGTTGAATGAAATTTTGTTTAACTTTAAGGAATAAGAGGAATTTATGATACACAATAAATATTGGCAAGCTTTTTTCGCTCTTTCGCCCATAATTATATTGTTTATTATGATGCTGGGGTATTTTGCAGTTTTATTTTCCATATTTAGTAATATCCCCGAATTGGAGCAAGCTCATAATGAACCCCCGGAGCTTATTTTACAATGGGTGGGTAGTTTTATGGTCGTTATATTTTTAGTGATCCTGTTGTCTGTTTCAAGTTTAGTTTTCTATATAGTACACGCAGTTCAGAATCCAAATCTAAAGCAGGGCTATATGTTGCTGTTGTGGATTTTACTATTCATTTTCGTCGGTGGTTTGGGAGAATTAATCTACTGGCTGGTGGAGATTGTAGCTAAGAGAAACCAAAATGAGCAGTTAGAATAATCTTTTAATGGAAAGCAGAAGGTCCTTTATTAAAAAAACAGCCCTTGGGAGTGTGGCCCTTTCTGCCCCTTTCAATGCTATGTTTGCCACAAATAATAAAACGAAATCCGCTCTTCCAAATATATCGCTTGCACAATGGTCCTTAAACAGAGCCTTTTTTAAAGGAGAATTAAACGCCATGGACTTTCCGGATATTGCAAAAAACTCATTTGACTTAAATGCAGTTGAATACGTAAATGCATTTTACAAAGAACATGGAGATAATGAAAAGTTTTGGAATCAACTTAAAACCAAAGCGGATGCAGCCGGGGTGAAAAGTCTCCTGATAATGGTTGATGATGAAGGTGATCTTGGAAATCCTTCTGATCAAGAACGTACCCTTGCTATTGAGAATCATTACAAATGGATCAATGCTGCTAAACTCTTGGGGTGTCATTCCATTCGCGTGAATGCTTTCGGGGAGGGAAATAGGCCAACATTAAAGAATTCATTAGTAGAAGGCCTGGGAAGCTTAAGTGATTATGGGGCAAAGGAAAAAATTAATATTCTGATTGAAAATCATGGCCTGCATACTTCAGATGGTCAGTTTATGACATCCATACTAAAAGAAGTAAACAATAGGTATTTAGGGACATTACCAGACTTTGGCAACTGGTGCCTTAATGCCAAATGGGGAAGTACACAGAATGATAAATGCACGGAAATATACGATCCTTATCAAGGGGTTACTGATTTTTTACCTTTTGCCAAAGGTGTAAGTGCCAAAGCTTATAATTTTGATGCTAATGGCGATGAAACTTTTCTGGATTACGAAAGACTACTTAAAATCGTAAAAAAATCCGGATTCCAGGGCTATATAGGTATTGAATACGAGGGTGAAAGACTTAGTGAACCCGAGGGTATTAAAGCCACCAAAGCACTGATTGAAAGGGTGTGGGAAAATTTGGATTAGAAATTGCAGCGAACTTCATTGGTCTGAAAAATAGAAGTATAATTTATTTTACCTTTTTAAAATTCATTGTCACCATATTTGTCAATAATGATTGAAATCCTGCAGATTCATAAAAAATATTCTATTTTTAATTCTTAACTAAACTCATCCAAACTAAACCAACTAAAATGTCACAAATTTCGATTAGCTCTGCCAAACCCAGATTGACTTTCTGGCAAATCTGGAATATGAGCTTTGGTTTCCTGGGAATTCAATTCGGGTTTGCCTTGCAAAATGCCAACGTAAGCAGAATTTTTGAGACACTGGGGGCGTCTAAGGACGAATTGCCTATTTTGTGGTTAGCAGCACCTGTTACCGGTCTTCTGGTACAACCCATAATTGGCTACTACAGCGATAGAACCTGGCATCGTAAATGGGGCAGGCGCAGGCCATTTTTTGCCATTGGCGCCATTCTTGCCACTATCGCTTTATTTGCAATGCCAAACTCAGTGGAGCTTTGGATGGCAGTAATTATGCTGTGGCTCATGGACGCTTCAATTAATATTAGTATGGAACCTTTCAGGGCATTTGTTGGGGATATGTTGCCCAACGAACAACGGACCAGCGGGTTTGCCATGCAAAGTTTTTTTATAGGTTTAGGCGCTATCGTGGCATCTGCCCTCCCCTACGTGATGACCAATTGGTTTGGAGTTGAAAATATTGCGGCAGACGGAGGCATTCCCGATTCTGTAAAATGGTCCTTTTACCTGGGAGGCTTTGCATATTTCAGTGCGGTTATGTGGACCGTTTTTAATACAGAAGAATACCCACCCGATGATCTTGAAAAACTAAAAATGGAAAATGCCGAAAAGGGCATATTCGCCGGCCTTAAAGAATCCTTTATGGGCATATTTAAAATGCCCAAAACCATGGTGCAACTGGCATTTGTCCAGTTCTTTTCGTGGTTTGCATTATTTGCCTTGTGGATCTATACCACCTCCGCGGTAACCAGTCATATTTATGGTACTTCAGATACCACTTCAGCGCTTTATAACGAGGGAGCGGACTGGGTTGGTATTTGCTTTGCGGTGTATAATGGTATTGCTGCCCTTGTGGCCTTTTTACTACCGGTAGTTGCCAAAAAAATCAGCCGGAAAATGACCCATTTAATTGCGCTGGTTATTGGCGGAATTGGATTGCTCTCTATTTATTTTATTACGGATCCAAATTTATTGCTGGTGTCAATGATAGGAGTTGGTATTGCCTGGGCAAGTATTTTGTCAATGCCCTATGCAATGCTATCCAGTATTTTACCAGCTAATAAAATGGGTTATTACATGGGGGTTTTTAACTTCTTCATTGTAATTCCACAAATTGTTGCAGCAGGTATTCTGGGTTTTTTATTAAAATCTTTCTTTGGCAATATTTCTGTTTACGCATTGATCATAGGTGGTGTTTCAATGATCATCGCCGGTCTGTTATGCGTTTTTGTAAAAGATAATGAAGTCACTGTCGATTTTGCCAATAAATAACCACGACTTTGATTCCTGTTTTAAGATTCCTAAAGGTTGTCTAACTGATTGCTTTTTTTATCTGTACTGATTGTCCAAAAGAATCCAACAAAAAAGAAACTATCCGCCGGTGGCTGTATGGCCAACCTATCAAATACGCCATTTGCATTAGGCGCATTGGCATATTCATAATTACTGATATTGTTAAATCCAAGCAGATTATTCACGGAGAAATACAGGATTTTTTGTTGATCAATTAAATAGGCCCAGTTAAAACTTATGTTGTTATAAGCTCTGGTCTTTTCGGTAAGGTAGCCTTGTTTATTAGGATCATTATAAGGACGCCCGGAACCAAAAGAATAAGATAATCCGACCTGGGATCTGAGTTTATCCACCCAGTATTTTGTAACAACAGAAAAGCTGTGATTTGGCGCAAAATTGGGCGTGGCCCTTTGTGGGTAATTCAGGTAATCTCGCTCAGTATCCAAATAAGAGTAAGAAACCCAATAATCCAGATTTTTAAGACTTTTATTATCTCTCCAGAATAAATCCAGACCCGAGGCATATCCACTTCCATTATTGTTATAATCAGAATTTAATTGCGGTTTTTCTGTATCATATTTAATAAGATTACGGTAATCTTTAAAGTAGGCCTCCGCTCTAAGGGTTTTGCCATCACCTAGATACTGATAATTTAAAATGTAGTGGGAGGTTTTAGCCATCTCCAATTCCTGGTTATATTTCAAATAGTCAATCTGAGGATTTTGATAGAAATCACCATAGGCCATTGAAAACTGGCCATGATCTCCACTTCTATAAGCGAGTGAAACCCTTGGCGAAAAGTTTAACTGGTTAAGCACTTCTGAATATTCCGTCCTCGCGCCTAGTTTTAAAGCAAAACGATCACTCAAAAAGATATCCCCTTCGGCAAATAAAGCACTGAGGTTGTCATTAAAAGAACTCATAAGGCTTGAACCTTCCAATGGTTCAAAAAAATCTGAATAGTTGGTTATAAAGTGTTCTACGCCAAGATTGAGATTAAAACCATTGGTAAATCCTTTTCTGACTTTAAATTTCAAATGCGCATCTGTCTGATGGGTATGGATTTTATCCTTAAATAACCCTATCGCATTACCATCGTTAGAAATGCTGGCTCCCGCATTGAATGACCACTCATTAGCAAGAAATTGTTTATAACCGGCATTTAGGTAAAAATTGTTGTTCTTTAACTGATAGGGTACGAATTCGTCAAAATTTATATTCTGCTGCTCAATTTCAAAATCGGCATAGGAAAAACCCGCATATAATTTGAAAAGGCTTTTTTCCTTTAAACTCCTGAAAACAGCCTCCCCTGAAAAAGATTCATATGGTGAATTCCAACGAACACCCTGATCTGAAGGAATTAAGGCTTCATACGGGCCCAGGTTAATATAAGAGGTGTTTATACTTAGAGACTGATCGCCCCATATTTGGGTGTTACCCAATCCCAGGCCGACAGTCATAGCAGATATATCCGTTTTTTCCTGATCCGCTACATCAACCGTTTTGAGTAGCAATACACCCGACAAGGCCTGCCCGTATTCTGCAGAATATCCTCCGGTACTAAAGGTTATCCCTTTAAAAAGGAATGGTGAAAAACGACCTCTTGTTGGAACATTATTGGCAGTTGCATTAAAAGGCTGAAATACCCTTAAGCCATCAATAAATACCTGAGTCTCTTCGGCTTCCCCCCCTCTTACAAACAATCTGCCATCTTCATTTACAGTCGTTGTCCCCGGCAAGGTTTGTAGGGCGGCGGCAACATCACCTAATGCGCCGGCCGTCGTAACAATGTCGAGCGGTTTTAATACAGAAGCCTTTGAATTGCTTCCTGCCTCAAAGCTGCCGGCGGTAAGGGTAACTCCTGTCAATGTATTGACGGCTTCATCTAGTACGATATTTTGATTTGAAAAAATAGTAATATCTCCTGCCAGCATATAAGTTTCATACCCCATCATGGAAACAATAAGTACCTGTGTCCCCTTCTCGTTAGTAGTAAAGGAAAAATTCCCGTTGGTATCTGTAGAACTGCCATCATAGGTTCCTTCGAGGTAAACATTAGCCTCAGGAATAATATTGTTTTTTCTGTCTGTCACGGTCCCTGTTATAGTTGATTGGCCCAGCAGGGAAATGGAAAAGGAGAAAAGAAAACTTATACAGACAAACCACTTCATATCAAAATTTCTTATTGTTATAGAGGCAAAAATGGATCAGATTGCGGCCATAGCATAAAGAAGTTTACCCAACTGTGCTTTATCTGAGATGAATTGAGGCCTTAAAACCAAGTGACAATTCAATCCTTATTTTCTACAATTGAGTACAGTAAAATTTTGAATCCAGGCCATTATTAGGAGGTTTGGAGCATCATTAACAACTAATAAAACTGTAACATGAAAACATTAGCACTTATTTTAAGTTTATTTATTTCGGGGATCATCGCCAATGCACAGGATGCAAAAGGCATAACCATTAAGGTTACTATTGAAAATGTACTAAGCGATGAAGGTCAAATCCTGGCAGCACTTCATACCGAGGATACATTCATGAAAGGGCCGGGAATCCAAAATTTCAGAGGTGAGGCCAAAACCGGCAGTATCTCTTTTGTGTTTGAAAATGTAAAGCCGGGAATTTATGCCATTTCATCCCTGCATGATGCAAATGAAAATCAACGAATGGATTATGAGGACAGTGGCATGCCAAAAGAAAATTATGCGATGTCAGGAACTGAAATGATCATGGGGCCCCCTACTTTTAAGGATGCAGAGTTTGAGGTATATAGCGAAGATATCGAATTAAATATTCGCTTCTAATTCCTTCAGATATATAAAAATGCCCGTTCTGAACGGGCATTTTTTCTTGTCAATTTTCTTAGGTAAATATTTAAGTTATAAAATTTATATCGGCAATTATTTTTTACGCTTTGGTGCGCTATATTTCTTCAGCCAGCCAGGCTTTCATCATCCAAACTGTTTTTTCCTGTTCGGTAATGAAGTTACTCATCATTGAATTTGTACCCTCATCATTAGCCTCATCAGAATCAGCGAGAATTTTTCGCTCCATAGGCAGCAGCTCTTTTAGGGAATCAACAATTAACTTAATTGCGTCTACATCTTTTGTTACATTCTTTCCAATTGGAACAACTGTATTTTCCATATAATCCTCGAAAGTATGCAGCGGAACTTCGCCTAAGGTTAAAATACGCTCGGCTATTTCATCTACTTTTAGATTTGCATCATTATACAATTCTTCAAATTTTAGGTGTAAATCAAAAAAGCTCTTCCCTTTAATATTCCAGTGAATACCCCTAAGATTTTGATAGTACGTCTGAAAATTTGCCAACAATTTATTCAAATCCTTACTAAGTGACTTCGATTTCTCGGCGTTTAAGCCTATACTATTTAATTTCATCATGTTTCTTTTTGATTTCCATAAAGTTATTGAATATCTATCTCTTATAGTATAAATTTTATTGATAGTTTTTATATTTGTATTACGCAAAATTATAATAAATGACCATCACACAATTACAGTATGTACTGGCTGTTGCAGAATACCAGAATTTCACATTGGCCGCTGAAAAAAGCTTTGTTACACAACCTACTTTAAGTATGCAGGTACAAAAGCTCGAGGACGAACTGGACATACTTATATTTGACAGAAGCAAGAAACCGATACGCATTACCGAAGCTGGTCTGAAAATTGTTGCACAGGCAAAAAATATTGTCAATGAAGCTGAACGTATTAAGGATATTGTTGATCAGGAAAAAGGTTTTATCGGCGGAGAATATACGCTGGGAATTATTCCAACAATAATGCCCACGCTGCTCCCCATGTTTCTCAAAGCATTTATTAATAAATACCCAAAGGTAAATCTCATAATAAAGGAACAGAGTACAGAATCCCTGATAAAGAATATACATGAGGGCCATTTGGATGGCGCAATTGCTGCAACGCCTTTGGAAATTGAGTATATTATAGAAAGACCTTTATACTATGAACCGTTTGTGGGTTATGTTCCCAAAAACCATAGGCTCAGGGGGGCAGACAAACTAAATCCAAGTGATCTGGATATAAGCGATATATTATTGTTAAAGGATGGGCATTGTTTCAGGGATGGGGTTATTAACCTATGCAAGACTACAAAAAAACATGAAAATGAGCATTTTCAGTTGCAAAGCGGCAGTTTTGAAACTTTGGTAAATCTGGCTGATGAAGATATGGGAATGACCCTTTTACCCTATCTCAACACCCTGGAATTGGATGAGAAAAAAAAGAAAAATTTAAAATATTTTAATAAGCCCTCTCCGGCCAGGGAAGTAAGTCTCATTTATCACAAAAGCGAACTTAAAATCCAGATTACACATGCCCTTAAAGAAGTCATTTCCGCGATTGTACGTGGTGCTATTGCCTTTCAGGATGTGCAAATAATCAGTCCTATTCCTAAAAAATAAAAGCCACCTATTTGGGTGGCCTTTATTTTATGCTTTTAGATAAATTAATGTGGGTTGCAACTCTGGTTTATCTGTAATGAAATTGTATAACCAGGCTTTTAATTCTTCAATTTCTTCAGGCAGTAGTTTAGAAATTGCTTTTTTTAGTTCCTTTCCGAAGAGTTTTACATCAAAACTTACTTTTTGGAGTACTGTTTTATAATACTCCAGCATAGCTTTTGCCATATTGAGAGTTTGTTTTAATTAGATCGTTAATTCAAAAATAACCAAAAAAAGCTATATAATATTGTGTACATTCCGTTAAAAATTAAATAATTTCATGTTAAATTCAATTATGTAAATGATTAGTGTATAATCCACAAGTGAAAAAAGCCCTAAATATTTGCGGTTTAATTATTTTCTCAGTTCTTCTCGGAGCCTGTGCTTCAAGTAAAAAGTTAGAGAAAACTATGGCTGCCGCCTTGGATCTGGAAACTTTTAAAAATCATTTTACCGGGATTATGATCTATGATCCAATTTCCAGGGATACCTTGTACAGATTAAACAGTGATAAGTATTTTACCCCGGCAAGTAACACCAAAATATTTACGCTTTATACCTCATTGGTGCTTCTTCCGAAGCAGGTACCTGCATTGAAATATTGTTACGTAAAAGACACCCTTTTTGTTGAAGGGACCGGTGATCCATCGCTCCTGCATCCGTATTTTAAAGATAGTACTGTTACCCGGTTTTTAAAGGGCTATAAAAATATCTCTCTTAACCAGAACAACTTTGCAGATAGCAGGTTTGGGCCAGGCTGGGCATGGGAAGACTATGACGGTTATTACTCGCCCGAACGCAGCGCTTTGCCTTTGTATGGCAATGTAGTAACTATTTCTTTTTCAGATACCTTGAATGCTAGTCCTGACTTTTTTAAAGAAAATATAATTCTGGTAAATAATGCCAGGCAACGGGAACCTGATACGAATACTTTTTATTTCGATCCGACAAGAAAAGATACTCTTGAAATTCCCTTTAAGGCAGATACCATTTTGGTTAAAAAACTTTTGGAAGCAGCCCTTGGAACAAAGATATCATCTGTTCAAAAAATGCCATGCGAAAAGAAAATGATACTCCCTGGTATACTCACCGACAGTATAAACAAAAGAATGATGCAGGAAAGTGATAATTTTTTAGCTGAGCAATTACTCCTATTGGCGTCCTCTACTTTATCCGATACCTTAAACACGGAAATAGCCATAGCGCATATGCTCGAAAATCACCTCAAAGATTTAAAACAACCACCTAGATGGGTGGATGGTTCCGGACTTTCCAGATACAATCTTTTTAGCCCGGAATCTATGGTATACGTTCTCAATGCCATGTACAGAGAAGTTCCAAAAGAACGTCTGTTAAATCTGTTCGCAGAGGGCGGGGTATCAGGCACGGTAGCCGACTGGTACCCAGGAAATCCAAATTCATATATCTATGCCAAAACCGGAACTCTGGGCAACAATCATAATATAAGTGGGTATCTGATCACCAAATCCGGGAAAACTCTAATCTTCAGTTTTATGAATAATCATTTTACGATTCCAAGTTCAGAGATAAAAAAGCAAATGCAGCTTGTATTCGAATGGATCCGGGACCATAATTAAATTATGTTGTTCAACCTTGCGTACTGTAAAAGCATAATAGTTTTCGCGTCTTTTATTTCACCATTTGTAATCATGGTGAGAGCAGAATCAAATAAAACTTCCAAAACTTCGATATTTTCGGTCTCATACTCAACACCCCCACCATCGCTTACTTTCATTTGTTCCTGGTATTCCCCTATAAAAAAGTGAAGTATTTCAGTAACGGCACCCGGTGACATATAAGATTCAAATATTTTTTTTACGTGATGTATTTGATATCCTGTCTCTTCTTCTACTTCTTTTTTAATGCAGTCTTCCGGATGAGCTCCATCCAGCAGTCCTGCACATACCTCTGTCATCATCCCAGAAGGATTTCCATTTACGTAGGTGGGCATCCTGAACTGTTTGGTAAGAATTATGGTGCCCTTCTTTTGGTTATACAGCAGGATTGCTGCTCCGTTTCCACGGTCATATACCTCGCGTACCTGAACTTCCCATTCCCCATCTTCCTTTTGATATTCATAGGTGTACCTGAATAAGGTGTACCAATTATCTGATAAAACTTCTTTTCTTATGTCTCTTATCCTGTTGTTCTTCAATTTTGTTGAGGCTTATGTTAGTTGAAATAGCTTTTAATTTTACCTTAAACCGTAAGCGCATTATTCAAATACCTTCTAAAGGGAAGCATTTCTTTGTAAACCTTGATGACATTTTCCTTAAAATCGCTCCGTAACACATCACCTCTGGTAAGTTGGTGGACTACAGCATAAGTTTTATGCCTCAATAATTCAATGTGAGGATGATCCGCTGCAAATCCTTTGGGAGTACCTTTCAACTTTTCATCCATATAAAGGGAACCAAAGGTAGCTTTAAATGAAGCTTTATTCATAATTTCAAGTAGTTCTTCCCCATTATAATCTATAGCATCCCTGATACTGCGAAGTGATTTTGGATCCGGTCGCCAAATACCTCCGGCAAGCAAAGATTCATTAAGGCCAATCTGAATATAAAAATCCCCAGTACCCGGTGCTTTATCTAAACCCGCCCCAAAATGATCTTTATAGACGGGCTTCTTTGGGTGAAACATAAGATTGTTATTAATCCTGTTTATCCCCTTTTTTCCTGGTGTTGGATAATAAAATTTATCCAAATCGGCCAGGGCATGATCCAGATCATCCAACCAGGCAATAAATTCTTCCCGTAATTCCCTGTACCGTTTTCGGTTATCATCCATCCAGACCTTGGAATTATTCCTGTCCAATTCACTTAAAAAGTCGTAGAGTTTTTTAAAATCCATAAAGAAATTAGTCTGGCGCTAAATTAAACAGGGATTTATCTAGAAACGGTTATCTCCATCCAGCAGATCTCCAATTCCCCCCAAAATACTTCCTTCATCTTTCTGTTTCCCTCCTCCTTTTGGCGCCGCAGCCCAAACTCTGCCTGCCAGCCTGCTAAAGGGCAGTGACTGTATATAAACTGTCCCGGGACCTCTTAAAGAGGCAAAGAACAAACCTTCGCCGCCAAACACCGTATTTCTTATACCCCCAACAAATTCTATATCGTAATCTATGTCCTTGGTAAATCCAACAATACAACCGGTATCAACTTTTAAAACCTCACCGGGACCTAATTCTTTCCTGGCCATGGTGCCCCCGGCATGAACAAAAGCCATCCCGTCACCTTCCAGTTTCTGCATTATAAATCCTTCCCCTCCAAACAAACCTCTGCCCAATCGTTTGGAAAATTCTATCCCAATAGAAACTCCTTTGGCTGCACACAGAAAGGCATCTTTTTGACATATAAATTTTCCCTGTTTTTCAGATAAATCAATAGGCAATATTTTGCCAGGATAGGGCGAAGCAAAACTTACTTCTTTTTTGCTTTGTCCTACATTTAAAAAGGCGGTCATAAAAAGGCTTTCACCGGTAAGAATTCGTTTTCCGGCAGAAAATATTTTACCAAGTACACTGTTGTCCTGGTTGGAACCATCCCCAAAAAT
>Ga0316188_10000713_pt1 | contig 14929 bp, 11 predicted proteins | sample Phiworburrow1_MG_FD_204933 | JGI IMG/M metagenome (GOLD analysis project Ga0316188, IMG submission 204933) | Coastal sediment microbial communities from Maine, United States - Phippsburg worm burrow 1 | ecosystem: Environmental > Aquatic > Marine > Coastal > Sediment | place: USA: Maine...
CTCGGTATTGAAACGGCGGTAACGCGCTATGATCCCGAGCCCGAGCCGGGTTCCACACCTAACCCGGTGTTCCTGCCAAAGCAACGTATCACCCTCGACCAGGCCCTGGCCGGCTACACTATCAACGCCGCGTACGCCAATTTCCTGGACGCGGATACGGGCTCCCTGGAAGTCGGCAAATACGCCGATCTGGTCGTGATCAGCGACAACCTGTTCAACCTGCCTGTAGAGGACATTTCAGAATCTGAAGTAACCGCAACGCTGATCGAAGGCGAGCTGGTTTACGGCGAACTATAGAAAGCCTCGGGAGATGATGCGCATTTGACCATGCTTATAGCTTCCTCGGTCGTTCGCGGCAGTCAGCAGGGCGAAAGCCATGGAGGCATTTACCTTATTGATCCAGACTGCGGTACGTACGAGCAGGTTCTGGACTGGAATACGCCCGACATCGACTGGCAGGGGCGAGGCTGGGACCGTGGGTTGCGGGGCATAGCGTTCGATGGAGACCAGGTCTTTATGGCCGCCAGCAACGAGATTTTCGTTTACAGCCCCGATTTCAGGATGCTCGCTTCCTACCGCAATCCCTTCCTCATGCACGCACATGAAATAGCCGTATATGAACGACGGCTGTACGTCACCTCCACAGGTTTCGACAGTATTCTGGGCTTTGATTTGGACAGCCGCCAGTTCTGTTTCGGTTTGCATGTCCAGCGTGTGGGCGGCGCGTTTCAGGGCCGCCTGTTTGACCCGTTGGGTGACCGGGGCCCGGCCGCCTCCAACGAATTGCATATCAATAATGTGTTCTGCAATGCCGATGGTATGTATATCAGCGGCCTGAAAACGGCCTGTCTGCTGTGTTACCACGGCGGCAAGCTCAAGCGGTGGGCGAGTCTGCCACGTGGCGCTCATAACCCCCGTCCACTTGGCAATGGCGTGGTGTACAATCATACCGACGCCGACCAGGTGTGCTGGCAGCTGCCGGAGCGCAAGGTCAGCCTGCCGGTCCCACAGTTTGATCCGGAATCGCTGACGCATACCAGCGTGGACGAACTCCGTATTGCCAGGGCCGGCTTCGGCCGAGGACTGTGTGTGTTAAACGACAATCTGATCGCCACCGGTTGCTCACCGTCCACTGTAGCGGTACATGACCTGGAGCAACAGAAAACGCTGAGTGTCACCAACCTGACAACAGATGTGCGCAACGCCATTCACGGCCTGGAAACCTGGCCGTTTTAAAGGCAGAGGCTAACCTGATTGCAATGCTGAAGCGGACATGAAACCTGTGTATTCGTTATCGCGTCTTGCACAAATGCTGCGCCGGTCCTTGTGTCTGGCCTTCCTGGCTTGCCCGATCGCGCAGGCCGAAGTTCAGGAACTCGCCGTGCTCAGTTTCAATATATGGGGCGGTGGCCTGAATCAGGCGGAACCCATCGCTGCCACCGTCGCGGCAATACGGGCAGCGGATGCCGACCTGGTGGGATTGCAGGAGGTACGCGCCGAGTCTGACCCCTGTAGCGGCGAGCACTGCCCTCCTGCAGGGGAGTCGGTCAGCGCGGCCCTGGCCCGAGAGCTGGGTTATCACCATTATGAACAGCGGAAGGTCAACGATGCGCTGTGGGCCAATGCGGTTCTCAGCCGCTACCCCATCGTCGGAGCCAGCGAAAATGATCTGGGTGTGCAGGTAGACGTGGCGGGACGCAAGGTAGTCCTGTTCAATATCCATGCCACAGATTATCCCTATCAACCCTACCAGCTATTGCGCATCCCTTACGACGCTGCGCCTTTTCTGGAAACCGCGGCGCAGGCCGAGCAATCCGCACAAGAGACCCGACAAAGCGCCCTGGATTTACTGCGGACCGAACTGCAGTTTGCAGAGGACGCGGACCTCGTAGTGCTGACCGGAGACTTCAATGAACCATCAATCCACGACTGGACAGCGCGCGCGGTTGCCGCAGGACGACACCCGTTGGCCGTAAGCTGGCCACTGACCGGAGCAATTGAGCAACTTGGATTTACCGATGCCTACCGCGCTGCCCATCCTGACGAGGTCGCCAACCCCGGTTTTACCTGGTCGCCCCTCATCAGGGAAGGCGCCACGGACGACCATGCCGATCGCATTGATTACGTCTTCGTCCTCGGCACGACGGCCAAAGTGATCGGGGCAAAAGTAGTAGGGGAAGACAGCGACAAGGCCGACCTGGTTGTGAACCCGTGGCCTTCCGACCATCGGGCCATACTGGTTGATTTAGAGTTCTAGCCGATGTGTATATAATCTTCTGTTGCCTTCCCCCACGCGAGCCCCATGACCGACACTGATCCAAAACACAGCTTTAAGCAGGCGATTGCGCGCCTGCGTGCGGGTGATGCCGCCGGGGCAGCCGAAACCTGTCGCACCGGCCTGGAGGGTGCGCCGGCAGATATAGACCTGTTGACGCTGCTGGGCGTGGCGCTGCTGGACGCGAAGCGGCCACGCGACGCTTTGCCGCAGCTGGAGCAGGCGACGGCACTCGCGCCACGCTTTATTCCCGCCCTGGAAAACCTCGGTAAAGCATTGCTAATGCTCGGTCGTTTCGAGGAAGCCGCTGCGCATCTTCGGCATGCGTCCCGGATTGCCCCGCATTCGGACTCGATACGCCTGAAACTTGCGCACGCGCTGGCCGGCCTCGGGCAGGGTACGGAGGCGGACCAGGTATTTGAGCAGGCCTTCGGCCTGGCGCCGGAACGGGGCATGCTGGCCACAGCCGGTGAACACCTGCGCGAAGGTCGACCGGGCGAGTGCGAAGCAATCTGCCAGGATTTACTAAAACGCAATCCCGACGAGGTGAACGCGATGCGCCTGCTGGCCAAGGTGGCCATGGCCGCGGGGCGTTGGCGCAGGGCGGAAAACGTACTGTACAAGGCACTTCAAGTCGCACCCACCTTTGACGATGCCCGGCTTGAACTTGCGCGAGTACTCAAGGAGCAGGACCGGGTAGAGGAAGCCGTCGACCGCACCAGCGAAGTGGTCGAGCGCAGTCCCCGGCACGCCCCGGCCTGGTACCTGCACGCCAGCATGCTGGCTATCGTCGGACGATACGAGGACGCATTGACGGCATATGAGCGGGCTATCGAACTGCGCGCCTACAATCCACCCGCCTATATCGGCATGGGACACCTGCTCAAGACACTGGGCCGCCAGGCGGAGGGTATCGCGGCCTATCGCACCGCCATTGAACAGCGACCGGATTTCGCAGAGGTGTACTGGAGCCTCGCCAACCTGAAGACGTTTCGCTTTACACCCGAGGAAGTGCGTGTGATGGAAACCTATGTCGCGGATGACCAGTTGAACGAAGACGCACGGGTACATTTCCTGTTCACCCTCGGAAAAGCCTGTGAGGATCAACGGGAGTTTGAGCGATCCTTTGATTACTACCAACAGGCCTGTGAGATGCAGCGCATGCGCATAGCATATGACCCGGTCGAGACACAATTGTTGCACGAGCGAATCCGCAGCGTATTCAGTGCGGAGTTTATGGCCTCGCGGGCGGGTCAGGGTTGCGATGACCCTGCGCCGATTTTTATCGTTGGCCTGCCGCGTTCCGGATCGACGCTGATTGAGCAGATTCTTGCAAGTCACAGCCAGGTGGAAGGTACAGCGGAATTGCCCGATGTGGGGCGGGTGATCAGCGGCCTGAGTCGGCGAGAGGACGCCAAAACCTATCCGGAGACAGTGGTAGGTATGGACGCTGAGGATTGGTGGGCGGCGGGAGAAAGTTACCTGTTGCGCACGGAACGGCACCGCAGCGGACTGCCGTATTTCACTGACAAGATGCCTAACAATTTTGCCAGCATCGGCATGATTCAGCTGATGTTGCCAAATGCCAAAATCATCGATGCGCGCCGGCACCCGCTGGACAGCTGCTTCGGTAGTTTCAAACAGCATTTTGCTCTGGGCCAGGCATTCAGTTATGACCTGGAAGAACTGGGAGAATTTTACCTTGAGTATCGCGCCATGATGCGGCACTGGCACCGGGTGTTGCCGGGGAAGGTGCTGGAGCTGCGCTATGAAGACATGGTGGCCGACCAGCTGAATCAGACCCGGCGCCTGCTGGATTTCTGTGGCCTGCCCTGGGAGGAGTCCTGCCTCCGATTCCACGAAACCGAACGGGCGGTCCGCACGGCCAGCTCAGAACAGGTGCGACAGCCTATCTATAGATCATCGATCAACCACTGGCGTCATTTTCGCCGCCAACTACAACCGCTGATAGACCTGCTAGGGGACGAATTGGATGACTGGGAACTTTAAATAGCCCGCGGCCACTACATCCGCCGGTTAATACCCGCGGCTGGCGCCGCGAGGCATCAATCGGAAAAGTAACGCCGTACGTTTAAACCAACTGTGCGCGGCTGCCCGGTAACCACCCTATCCTTACCCCAGAAATAATCTGCACCGGTATCTCGCAGAATGGTCTGTCGCTCGTCCGTGAGGTTGTCCACGTACAGCGCGATTTCCCAGGTGCTGTTATTCACCCCAAAGCGCAAATCGAAGGTGTCGTAGCCGGGATTTTTGGCGCGCCCGCCATAGCCTACGCCCGTTGGATCGCCGTCATTGTCCACCAGGCGATTCCACGATGAACCGGTGTAACTGTACTGCAGGCGCAGATAGGCATCGGCCCCACCCAGTACAGCCACCGGCGTTGAATACTCCGCGTAGGCGGCCAAGTTGTCTTTCGACGCTAGCGGGAGTTGGGTGCCACCGGGCACATACAGCGCAAGATCATCGGGTGCGCGCGCATCGGAGACCGAAATATCATCAGGGATTTCCGCCTTGAACAGGTGCGTGGCAACCAGTCCGAGGGTCCAGTTGTCGTTGACGAGGAAACTGGTATCCAGATCCACACCATCGACCTCCGCATCCCCCACATTGGCGATAACGGTCTGGAAGGGTTCACCAAAGGCGAAGGACGGGTCGGTCAGTTCAAGTTGCATATCCTGCCATTGCTGGTGGTAACCAATCAGGTTGAACTGCAAACGACCGTCCAGCCAACGGCTCTTGAGACCCGCCTCATAGTTTTTCAACAGGTCGGATTCGTACTGTATCGGCAGCGACGGCTCGCCGCGGGCCCGGTTGGTGCCGCCGGCTCGGTACCCTTCGGAGTACAGCGCGTACACCATCTGCTCCTCGCCAAAGAAGTATTGCACAGCCACTTTGGGCAGCCAGCCATCGTCACCCGCGTTTGGTGTCACCACTTCGGGTGGCCCGGTACCCGGAATCGTTTGCGTATAACGACGTTTGATGTCGGCATCGTACCAGCGGGCGCCCAGTAACAGCTTCCAGCTCTCGCTCAGGCTGATCGTGGTTTCGCCAAATACCGCGTAGTCGGTGCGCGTGCTCTTTTCGCTGGAGGCATAACTGATATCAGTGGGCTCGATGTCGCCGTACAGTGCCTGGTAAGCGGCGAAAGCCTCGGTTTCGACATAGCCGTCAACGTGGCTGCCGTATTCCCACAGCTGATCGGCTTCCTGGTAGAAAAAGCCCAATGTCCAATCCCAACGTGACGTACTCCCGGTCAAACGCGTCTCCCAGGTCCAGCGTTTGTCCTTTTGATCATTGCTGTAGAAGCCGGTGGGATCACCGTCATCCACGTCATAACCCACGCCATTCAGCTCGCAGGCGGTCGCGAAATCGTAAACATTATAGGCTGCGTACTGCGTAGCACAGTTGCCACGCCCGTAAAAGCCCAGCACTGAGTGATAATAAGCCACACCACTGGTGCCATCGATGGTATAGGACGTGTCGCGTTCGAAGTAGGCAAGCGCCGAGTCCACCTGCGCAAAGCCCAGGTCGCCTTGCACACTCAATTGGTTATTCCACCACTTGTCATCCCAGCTCTCTTTAAAGAACTTGACTGTTTCAAGGTCACCGACACTGGGGTCGTAATCATTGAAGCCCTTTATCTTCGAGTCGCTGTAGTTAAAGATATCAGTGAGCGACCAGTTGTCGTTGACCAGCCACTTTATCGAGGCACGGCCCCCCAGCCAGTCGCCGCTGTTAATGTCGTTACCAACCACGTTGGCGTTGGTTTTGCTGCCGAATACCCGCTCACCGGTATCCGCGTCGAGGCGTCCCGGGCTGGTACCCAGCACATTATCGATATAACCGGCGTCCTTGGCCGCGAAGCCGACGAGGCGCACAGCGACCTTGTCCTGTATCAGCGGGATGTTGACCATACCGTCGACATCCCAGCCGGTATCGCCTTTGTCGATATTGTTAATACCGCCCCCGGTATTCGCCTCGAACTGGGATACATCGGGTTTAGCCACGATATATCGCAATGTGCCCGACTGTGAACTGGCGCCATACAAGGTGCCCTGCGGCCCGGCCAATGTCTCGATGCGGGCAAGATCGATGGGGCGGATCTCAGGGGACTGTGCGCCCGTCGTCAGCGGCTGCTCGTCGAGGTAAATCGCTGCGGAGGAGTCGGCAATGAAGGGGCGCGGCGAATCTGCCAGGCCGCGAAACACAATCTTGTTGAAGCCTGCCGAGTAACCGACCACCGTCATTGAAGGCACAAACTTGGCGAGATCGGTCAGGCTGGCAATACCCGCCTTGTTGATATCGGCGGCACTGAATGACTGTATGGACTGGGGAATATCCTGGATATTTTCGTCGCGCTTGCGGGCGCTGACGATCACTTCCTCAAGCCGGATATCTTTGTTACCGCCCTCGGTTTGAGCGTGAACACCTCCGGTAGAACCGGTGGCCAGTGCAGCGGAAATGGCGCTGTACAGCGTACGGCGCCTCCAATCGAGTGGCTTTGACATCTTATTATTCACCCGTAGTAAAAGAATCTACGTTGCTAAAACCAGGCACCGGCAAGTTGCACCGACCCAATTGCATGGCACTTTGCCACGTGTGATTCCAGGAGTTTACACAGTCGCCCCGGCACCAAAATAACAGTGCTCATGCACCCAGGGGGCACGAGCTGCCCCGATCACCTAGCCCAAAAGCTACTGCAAGACCGGAACCGTGTCAACGGTCCTGACGGGTCCGGTGAGTTCCAGAGCGCTCAGTTGACGGCCGTGCTCAATGCTGTCAACGCTCTCATCCCGGGATCACACAGATGCTGAGTCCGGACCAGGCGCCTGGAGGTTTTCAGCATTTGCTTCCACCAATTCCCGCGATTTGACCTTGCGACGCCTCGACGCGCAACCAACCTCCTTTGCCGTGTCTTGTTTCAGGCCGTTCGTGCTAGGATTCACCGGGTCCAATAACTGCCGGGAATACCCCTTTGTATCCACGCATCTGTCTGGCCGCAATGGCCGCCGTCGCTCTTTCTGCTCCCGCATTTGCCGCCGGAGAACATCCTGCTGCCGAACAGCAGGTGCTCGAACTTTCGAAATCAGCCATCGCGCTGCGATCCGTGCGCGGCGAAGGTAATATGACACCGCAAGTCGCGCAGCTGTTCGAACAGGCGTTGTTGAAGGCCGGCTGGGCCGCCGGCGATATCGAAATAGTGCCGATGGATGACACGGTCTACCTGATTGCCACCTGGAAGGGCAGCGATCCCGCGCTCGGGCCGGTTGTGATTTCGGCCCATATGGATGTCGTAGAAGCGAAACCAGAAGATTGGGAACGCGATCCTTTCACTCCGGTGGTCGAAAACGGTTATCTCTATGGCCGTGGCGCCAGCGATACCAAGTTTGACGCAGTGCAGGCGATGGTTTCAGTGATGGAGCTGCGGCGGCAGGGCTACCAGCCAAAGCGCAGCATCGTGATGGCCTTTTCCGGAGATGAAGAAACCACCATGCTCACTTCCAGGGTGATTGCCGAGCGGTTGAAGCAGGCCAAGCTGGTGCTCAATGTCGATAGCCCATCCGGCGCGCTGGACGAAGTTACGGGCATGCCAAGCTATTGGAGCTGGGAGGGGGCGGAAAAGACCTATGCCGATTTCCAGCTGGTTGTGACCAATCCCGGCGGGCACAGTTCCAACCCGCGCGATGAAAACGCCATTGTCCAGCTGTCGGCCGCTCTGGCGCGGATCGGGGCCTATCGTTTCACGCCTGAACTGAATGATATCACGCGTGATTACTTCACCCAGGCGGCGGATTTTGAATCCGATCCCGCGCGCGCTGCCGCCATGCGGGCCTTTGCCAGGGATCCGGCCGACAAGGCAGCAATAGCAGTGCTACGCGGTGACCCGACGATGATCGGCAAGATCGGCACCACCTGTGTGCCCACCATGGTGGAAGGGGGACACGCAGTGAACGCCCTGCCCCAGCGCGCCACCGCCATTATCAATTGCCGCATTTTTCCGGGCCATCCCAAGGAAGAAATCATTGCCGAGCTGACCCGCGTGGCGGACCAGAGCGAAGTACAGATATCTGAAATCAATCCAGAATATGTCGTTGCCGCCCCGGCTTCACCCTATGACCGGGAGTTTGTCGATGCCGTAACCCGCGCGGTGCACGCTGCCTTTGGCGAAATACCGATCATTGCCTCACAGGAATCGGGGGCATCGGATTCAATGTGGTACCGCGCTCTGGGCGTGCCCGCTTACGGCGCCAGCGGGACCTTCATGAAGGATTCCGATGATTATTCGCACGGACTCAACGAACGCGTGCCGCTGGCGAATATCGGGGCCAGCATCACCTATTATCTCATCCTGCTGAAAGACCTGACCTCAAAATAATCGGCTGGCCGCTCCGGCCCAGATACCCGGACCTGTCCCTGGCGAATTCGTGCTTTAAGCCGCCACTGGTAGCTGAAATAGTCCGCGACAGTGTGTCTTCCATCGGTAGTTGTTCAGGCTGATGACATTGTCGCCATCAAGGTGAGCGGGAGTAGCACCATCCCTGCTCGTATGGCAGCGATGCTCGTTGTAGTACCCCTGGTAATCCCTGAGCTTGTTTTCCAGGTCAGTCGCAGTCCAGAAGAAGGTCTGATCCAGTAGTTCGCGTCTGACGCTCCCAATGAATCGCTCCACAAATGGGTGTGACATTGGAACATGCGGCAGTGACTTGATCTCTTCAATGTCGAGCACTCGCAGATTCGCCTTCCATCGATGGTATTGGAATAGCGGGTCATTATCTGTGCTGATTCGATTTGGCCAACCTTGACCGGAGGTAGCCGCGTTGAACATACGGCAGAGGGCGGGACCATCCACATTCCCGGCATGCACAGCAAAGCCAATGATCCTGCGGGTGTACTGATCCATCACAACCATGATCCAGTGCGTTTTCAGTGTAATAGACTCAGCACGGAACAAATCGACGCTCCAGAGACTATCTTTTGCATGCCCAAGGGTTGTCAGCCAAGAAGGGCCGCGGTCAGCAGGATCTGGTTTATACTGAACAGCCAGTACGCGACGGACGGTGTCCTTATCCAAGTCCAAGCCGAACGCCAGGTTGACCTGCTGAGCAATTCGAGGGCAGCCATACCGAGGGTTACGTCGCTTCATTTCTACGATGGCTCTGATGACTTCCCTGGATGGCCCCTTAGGTCCTGGTTTCCTGCCTCCGCGGGGCGAATACAGAAGGCGATATTTCCGTTTCTTCAAGGCGTTGTGGAAAGAAAGTAGGGTGGATGGCTTGATGATGATCGCGGACCGGACCAGTCGCCGTGGGTTTAGGAATAGTGATAGGAAGCCGAGGAGGGTTCGATCCTGGGTGGTTAAATTGGGCGCTCGTTGCCTCGACCTGCTGTGGATAGTCAGTTGCTGTTTGAGCAGAAGGTTCTCTGCAATGACGGTGCAACTTCCGCCTGGCCGGATGAGCTTGGTGATAGTGGTGAGTAAGTGAAAAAGCAGGTAGATCATATCTTTCATACTGTTCGAGCGTAATCACAATCAAAGATGGCAGCAATAGTTAAGCCTCTGATAATATTAGTGAATTACCAATTCGCCACCCACAGGTACATGATTTAAAGCATACGTTCGGTCGCCGTTTGCGCGCCAAAGGTGTCAGTCATGAAACCCGGCAGGTTCTCCTGGGTCACAAAAACGGCCAGATCACGACCCATTATTCCGCAGCTGAAATCGGGGAACTGATAGAAGCAGTGGAAAAAGTGAGCTGGTCCGGCAGCTCGGCACCGACCCTGACCTTGATCAAAAATGAAAACTCCCGCAAATGTCCCGCAATCGGGAGGAGGGAGAACCTCAAAACGGTTTGAGCGTTACTTAAGCTATTGTTTTATAAGGTAAAAATTGGTAGCTACGGGTGGACTTGAACCACCGACCCCAGCATTATGAATGCTGTGCTCTAACCAGCTGAGCTACGTAGCCACATCGGGTCGGGACTAGCTGTCCCTGAAGTGGCGCGCATTTTCGCGATTTTGCCGGGGCAAGTCAAGCGAGGGGCGGGCCCGGGGGATGCGCAGGCGTGTGCGCTCCGTCCAGCCGGTCCAGGCTCCCGATTCCGCCGCTAGACGTTGAAACGGAAGTGGATGACGTCGCCGTCCTGCACCACGTAGTCCTTGCCTTCCAGCCGCCAGCGACCGGCGTCCTTGGCACCCTGTTCCCCCTTGTAGGTGATGAAGTCGTCGTAGCTGATCACCTCGGCGCGGATAAAGCCCTTCTGGAAGTCGGTATGGATGACCGCGGCTGCCTCCGGTGCAGTGGCGCCGATGCGCACGGTCCAGGCCCTCACTTCCTTCACGCCCGCGGTGAAGTAGGTCTGCAGGCCCAGCAGTTCGTAGCCGGCGCGAATTACCTTGTCCAGCCCGGGTTCGTCCATGCCCAGGTCCTTCAGGAACTCGGCGCGCTCGTCGTCCTCCAGTTCCACGATTTCCGATTCCAGCTTGTTGCAGATGGCGACGACGACCGCGCCCTCGCGGGCGGCAATACCGCGCACGATATCCAGGTGCGGGTTATCCTCGAAGCCGTTTTCATCCACATTGGCGATGTACATGGTGGGCTTGGCGGTAAGCAGGAACAACGGCTTCACCAGTGCCTTTTCATTGGCGTCCAGCGCGAGCGAGCGCACCGGCAGTGCCTCGTTGAGGTGGGGCAGCAGCTTGTCCTCGAGCAGGGCCTTCAGGGCGATGGATTCCTTGTCGCCACCCTTGGCCGTGCGGATCACTTTCTGCAACTGCTTCTCGCAGCTCTCCAGGTCCGCCAGTGCCAGTTCGGTGTTGATCACCTCGATATCCGATTTGGGATCGATCCGGTTGGCCACATGGATCACATTGTCATCCTCGAAACAGCGCACCACGTGGGCGATGGCATCGGTCTCGCGGATATTTGCCAGGAACTGGTTGCCCAGCCCCTCGCCCTTGGAGGCGCCCGCTACCAGGCCGGCGATGTCCACGAACTCCATCGTGGTGGCCACCTCCCGCTGGGGCTTGACGATCTCGGAGATGCGAGTCTGGCGCGGGTCGGGAACCGGAACGACACCGGCATTGGGTTCGATGGTGCAAAAGGGAAAGTTTTCCGCGTCTATTCCCGCCTGCGTCAGGGCGTTGAACAGGGTGGACTTGCCCACATTGGGCAGGCCGACGATTCCGCATTTGAAGCCCATGTAACTTCCCTTTGTAAATAGCCTGTGTGTCAGCTCAAGCGGCGCTGAAGCTGTGTAGTCGGGTCATCGCCTTTGTCTCGTCACCATCCAGCAGCAGGGGTAAAGCGCCGATGGCCTCGCTGATGCTTGCATCGATCCGCAGGCGGTCTTCCGCCGACGGTGCGCCAAGCACGTAGCCCGTCACCCTGGAGGCGTGTCCCGGGTGGCCTATGCCGATGCGCAGGCGGTAAAAATCATTGTTGTTGCCCAGGGCCGGGATGATATCCCGCAAGCCGTTGTGGCCGCCGTGGCCGCCGCCCCGTTTGAAGCGTGCGCTGCCCGGGGGTATATCCAGTTCGTCGTGGGCCACCAGTATCTGGTCCGGCGCAATCTTGTAGAACGTGGCCATGGCCGCAACAGCCTTGCCGCTGCGGTTCATGAATGTGGTCGGGATAAGCAGGCGCAGGTCATGGCCGGACAGGGTGAGCTGGCCGGCCAGGCCGAAAAACCGGGTTTCGGCGCGCAGGGAGCCGCCGTTGGTGCGAGCCAGTTCCTCGATGAAGTCGGCGCCTGCATTGTGCCGGGTCCCCCGGTACTCGCTACCGGGGTTGCCCAGGCCTACTATCAGCTTGATTGCAGTCAACAAGTGCCGCCTGCAGCCAGGAGTTTAGTCCTGGCTGTCGCCTTCTGCGCCAGCAGCATCAGCCGCTCCGGTATCACCACCTTCCTCGCCTGCTTCCGCATCACTCGCACCCCTGGGTGCGATGATTGAGGCGACGGCCAGGTCGTGGTCCTCGCCGAGGGCCAGGGCAACAGAGGTGACGCCTTCAGGCAGGGTGATGTCCGACAGGTGGATGATGTCGCCGATCGCGACATTGAGCATATCGACTTCGATATACTCCGGGATGTCCTTGGGCAGACACTGGACTTCAATATCCGTTTCCTGGTGCTGGACGATACCGCCCTGGGTCTTCACGCCGTGTGCCCTGGCTTCGTTGATGAAGTGAATCGGCACGTGCACCTTGATCGGTTTGCCCGCTTCCACTCGCAGGAAATCCGCGTGCATGACGCTTTCCCTGGCGGGGTGGCGCTGCAGGTCCTTGAGGATAGCCTTTTGCGACTCCTTGCCGATATTGATGGTCAGCACGTGAGAGTAGAAGGCCTCGTTTTCCAGCGCCTTTTCCAGGTCCTTGCGGACCAGGGTCAGTGGCTGGGGATCCTTGTCGCCGCCATAGATGATGGCCGGAACGAGGTCGGCGAGACGACGCAGGCGGCGGCTCGCACCTTTCCCCAGGTCCTCTCGTACTTCTGCTTGTAGTTCAAATTGGTCAGACATAGTCATGACTCCTTTGATTAATCATTACCCTGCCTGCGACCGGCCCGGTAATGAGTTGCTGTTAACGCTGTCCCTACTGGAACAGCGCGCTGATTGATTCCTCGTTAGCCACGCGGCGCATTGATTCAGCGAGCAGGCCAGCTATGGTGAGCTGCCGTATCTTGCTGACTTCCCGCGCCTTGGCACTAAGGGGAATCGTGTCTGTGACTATCAGCTCGTCGAGCTGGGAAGTCCGGATATTTTCCAGGGCATTGCCCGACAGCACCGCATGGGTACAGTAGGCGACCACCTTGGCCGCCCCGTGATCCTTCAGCGCATCGGCGGCCTTGCACAGGGTGCCGGCGGTGTCGACCATGTCGTCCACCAGCAGGCAGGTCCTGCCCGCCACCTCGCCGATCAGGTTCATCACCTGGGCTTCGCCGGCCTTGGGGCGGCGTTTGTCGATAATGGCCAGGTCTGCCTCGTTCAGCTGCTTGGCGATGGCCCGGGCCCTGACCACACCGCCGATGTCCGGCGATACCACCATCAGGTTATCGTAATCGCAGGCCAGGATATCGTCATTGAGTACCGGCGAGCCGTAAATATTGTCCACCGGGCAGGTAAAGAAACCCTGGATCTGTTCCGCGTGCAAATCAACGGTCAGCACCCGGTTCACGCCCACGGTAACCATCATGTCGGCCACCACCTTGGCGGTGATGGGTACCCTGGCCGAGCGCACCCGGCGGTCCTGGCGGGCGTAGCCGAAGTAGGGCACCACCGCGGTGATACGTGAGGCCGATGCCCGGCGCAGGGCGTCGATCATCACGATCAGTTCCATCAGGTTGTCATTGGTCGGTGCGCAGGTCGACTGCAGGACGAACACATCCTTGCCGCGGACGTTCTCGTTCAGTTCCACGGTGATTTCGCCGTCGCTGAACTTGCCCACGAGTGCCTTACCCAGTGACAGGTAAAGCCTGCTCGCCACTTTCTGGGCGAGCTCGGGATTGGCGTTACCCGAGAAGACCATCATTTTTGAGGACACTGTGCACTACCTTTGGGCCAATGCTATCTGGCGTTTCAAAGCCTTTCGGCCCTGGGGCCCGGGGCTGTCGTCCCGTCGTGGGGTCGCCAGCAGAGCCTCGCTGTATGGCTGGGGTGGGAGGATTCGAACCTCCGAATGCCAGGATCAAAACCTGGTGCCTTGCCGCTTGGCGACACCCCAATAAACTTTTGGGTCAATATAAGTAAGCGTTAACTGGCGAGGTGTTCAGCCCCCTGGCTGTCACCCCCGCCCATCGCTGCGGCAGTTGTCGCAGGACTGCCCCGGCTTCCGCCTCGGTTCCGAAACTTGCGAAAACACTGGCCCCGGTGCCGGTCAGGCGGGCCGGGGCGAAACGCTCAAGCCAGCCAAATACCGCGTCGACGTCGGGATAAAGGCGCCTCACCAGTTCCTGACAGTCGTTCCGGGAGTACCCCTCAAAAAAGGTCGCCATTTTGATCGGAGCGGTGTTGCGTGTCAATTGCAAGTGGGAAAAAATTTGCCCGGTGGAAACGTGGCAGTCGGGCGTAATTACCAGGTACCAGCGTTCCGGCAGGTCCACCGGGGTCAGCACCTCGCCTATGCCCTCGGCCCATGCCGTGTGGCCACCGACGAAGACCGGCACGTCCGCTCCCAGCGTCGCACCCAGGGCCTGCAGCTCGCCCCGGGTGAGCCCCAGTTGCCACAGCCGGTTCAGCGCCAGCAGGGTGGTGGCCGCGTTGGAGCTGCCGCCCCCCAGGCCGGCGCCGGCGGGAATACGCTTGTCCACGCGGATGTGGATTCCCGGCAGCTCCCGGGCGGGTGCGGCGTCCTGCAGCAATCTGGCCGCCCGGTAGATGAGGTTGTCGGCCGGGGGGATATCCAGCCCGGGGGCCGCGAGGCTTATCTCCCCGCTGGCGCCGGGTGTGAACTCCAGCCAGTCGCCCCAGTCCAGCAACTGGAACAGGGTCTGCAACTCGTGGTAACCATCGGGTCGCCGGCCCGTAATGTGCAGGAACAGGTTGAGCTTGGCCGGCGACAGCAGGGTCAGGGTCGATGCCATCAGTCGGGTGTCACCTGCCAGTCGCGAATGACCAGTCGCAGGGTAGAGTCATTGTGCC
>Ga0316188_10000714_pt1 | contig 14928 bp, 17 predicted proteins | sample Phiworburrow1_MG_FD_204933 | JGI IMG/M metagenome (GOLD analysis project Ga0316188, IMG submission 204933) | Coastal sediment microbial communities from Maine, United States - Phippsburg worm burrow 1 | ecosystem: Environmental > Aquatic > Marine > Coastal > Sediment | place: USA: Maine...
CTCAGACACGGATTTGCACAGAAGTCACTTTTTAAAATAGTGTAAACTCTTCTTAGTGTTAGTTTCTTGACGAAACTGTAATTGAGTCAACTAACTACCAAAAAAAAAAAAGAGGTGAAGACACATTTTTTATGTGTTGTATGAACTTTTAGTTTGAAAAATAAAAGTGTCATTGTCCATAAACCTCCCCTCTTCCCCCCCTGGGAACCCTCCTCCTTAAATGACATTTGTATAAGAATTATAAAAGAAGAGTAAAAACAAAATATTTAAACGCTCAAACAAAAAAAATTAACAAAATATCTTAAATTGGGGATTTGAGTGGGAAAGAAATGGAGAAGCTTCTGTTTACAAAAGCGTCATCACGAGGTTTTGAACCTGTTAAAGCTACAGAATTATCAGCCGGCTTTGACTTAAAGTCAGCTTACAATTATACAATCCCACCATTTGGGAGACAACTATGTCTAACCGATATAAAAATTGCTTTACCCAATAACACATATGGAAGAATAGCTGGACGATCATCTTTAGCTATTCTGAATCATATAACCGTTGCAGGAGGCGTGATAGATCAAGATTTTCGAGGCATAATTGGAATCATATTGTTCAATCACAGCAGCAAAAGTTATGACGTCAAAAGAGGTCATCGCATTGCGCAACTCATTATAGAGAAAATTCAGCCAGTGATTTTAGAAGAGGTATCTTTTCTACCTCTAACCGTTCGGGGAGATGGTGCATACGGGAGTACGGGCATGTAGATTTTTTTGGTTTTAACTCTGAGATTAGATACGTGATGGTTCCCTCCCCCCCATCAAAATTAACACCATGGAGCTTGTTTCTTCTGCTTTAGATAACTCTTGCCTAGAATATGTGTATCACCCTAGAAGCTATAGATACGATTTAGAATTATTCTTGTTCAAAGAAGCACTGAGTAAAATCAAAGCTAAGATTGGTTTGGCTATTACTCGCATGAAAAATATCAAAGTGCAACTATCGCTGAAAGTGAAACTCACAAAATTTCGAGATTTAGAAAGAATCGATATTGAACCATTCTTTAACTCAACCACCAAAGCAATATTTGATGATCTCTTTCTAGATCAGACAATTCGTGACTGTTTTGCAGAAATCATAAAGTTTTATGATACATTTGTGCATCAAGGATCTGGTTACGTCATATCTAAAATACAGCTGATAAAACTTTACATTTCTGTCTATAAACCTCTTAGAGGTGGCAAACCTCCCATACACGGATTGCCAAAAGAAATCGTTGCAAAGAGAGCTGTCGTCAATATTGATTGTGAAAAGGAAATGTGCTTCATCTATTGCGTTCTCGCGCATCTATATCCTGTGAAGAAAAATCCTCAAAGGGCTACTCATTATACCTCCAGTTTAAACAGATTGAACTGGGCAAATGTTGAGCTTCCAATGCCTTTGAAAGCTGTTCCTAAATTTGAAGATGATAATAGTGTAGCGATATGTGTATTCTGTTTTGACAAAAAAGGGCCGTATCCAGTTTACGCTAGCCAGAAAATTGGAGATGTGAGTCCTACTCATGAAATTGATCTTCTGCTCCATAAAAATCATTACTATCTCATCAAATCATTGTCACGATTGATTGGACATAGCTTTGGATCAAAACGTGGAAAAACATTTACTTGTAAGAAATGTATGTGTCTATTCAAATCAGAAAAGCAATTGGTACTTCATAGAGAAACTTGTAATAATGATACACAACGGTGTATTTTACCAGACTTAGGAGCTGTCAAGAAGTTTACTAATTTTCGAGCACAGTTCATGAACGAATTTGTAATCTATTACGATTTTGAGAGTATACAATCAACTGATCACGGCTTTCTTAAACGTACAGGTGATGCGAAACATCTAGCCATTGCAGTTGCTGCCAAACGAGTATGTTCTGAACACAGGTATGATGGACCATTGTTCTTATACACTGGAGTTGACGCAGTTGAAAAGTTTCTCGAATACCTTCAAGCTCAGTACCTTGAAATCCAATGCATTTTGCACACGTGCTATCAGCCTGCTAAATTAAATCAGTCTGATTTAGACTTTCATCACAGACAGACACATTGTTTTGCTTGCAAGCATAAGTTTACTCATCACAAAGAGAAGAGAATAGATCACGACCATTTATCAGGTCGATACAGAGCATGTTTGTGCAACACGTGCAATCTTACTTACGCAGCTACATCTAGAAAACTGATATGTATAGCTCACGGAGGACTATCATACGATATAAAACTACTCCTCTCTACATTTGAGAACACAAAACGCAAGCACAATCTGAGAGTTATTGCAAAAAATAAGGAAAATTTTCATTGCGTCTATCTCGACAGTTTTATTTTCATTGATTCTTATAATTTTCTTGGTGCATCTCTGCAGACTCTTGCGGATTCCTTACGAAGCAAAGGTGAGAATAGCTTCACGTACACCAGACAGCTGGCAAGAACATCAAACCAGTTCAACCTTTTAATGAGGAAAGGCGTTTTTTGTTACGATTATTTAGATTGTCCATCAAAGCTAGAGCAAACCAGACTACCTAGCAAGCAGCTATTTTTTGACAAGTTGAAAGCCAAGCCAATAAGCAATGATGATTACATACATGCAAAAAAAGTATGGGTGATGTTCAATTGCAAAACCCTGAAAGACTATATGGAAAATTACCTTTCATGCGATGTTCTTCTTTTAACTGACATCTTTGAAGCATTCCGTTCCATGTGTTTTAAATACTATGGGTTAGATTGCACATCATACATGTCACTACCTCAATACAGCTTTGATGCTTTGCTCAAACATTCTGAAGTAGAGCTTGAACTTTTCCACGATATCGATATGTTGAATTTCGTTCAAAAAGGAATTCGAGGAGGAACCTCCTGTATATTCAAAAGACACGCTGTGGCAAATAATTCTCATCTGCGAAATCACGATAAAAACAAACCAAATAGTTATCTATTGTATGTGGATGCCAATAATTTGTATGGATTTTGCATGCGACAGGCTTTACCCATTAGCAATTTTCGTTTTCTGTCTGATCAAGAGTTAGAAAATTTTGATATCATGTCGGTGAAGAATGACAGTGCTACCGGGTATATTCTGGAAGTAGACTTATTTTATCCCGACCATTTACATGATAGCCATAATGATTTTCCTTTGGCACCTCAAAAAATGAGAATCTCAGTTGATCAATGGTCGCCGTGGATGCATAAAGTAGCTGAAATTTACAAGTTGAGAAAAAAAGATGGTGCTGAGAAGTTGATCACATCTTTCTATGAGAAGAAGAATTATGTTGTACACATATCTACATTACAGCTGTATATCAAATTAGGACTGGTAGTGAATCGCCTTCATAAGGTTCTGTCTTTCAGACAAATTGCATGGATGAAAGAGTTCATAGATTTCAATAGCGCAAAACGAAAAGAGGCTGTCAGTAAATTTGAACAAGATTTGTTCAAGCTTATGACTAATTCTCTTTTCGGAAAAGCATTGGAGAATTGCTTCAAGAAGATTGACTTTAGATTGGTAACGAATAAGAAGAGATTTATAGCCTTGACCAGTCGTCCCAATTTCAAAGAATTTTCATTAGTCAATCGTGGACTGGTTGGAGTTCACATGAAAAGAACAGAGGTTATGTTGGACAAGCAGATCTCAGTTGGTTTCACTATACTTGACCTTGCCAAAAGACATATGTACAAATTCCATTACAGTGTGATGAAAGAAATATATGGCGACAACATCGATCTTTGTTTCACAGACACTGACTCCCTTCTCTATCACATACGAACAGAAGATGTGTATGATGATATGAAAAATAACATTAAATATTTTGATACCTCAAACTATCCCACGGATCACTTTCTATTCAGTGACGATAGAAAAAAACTCCCAGGACCTTTCAAAGATGAAATGTCGGGTCATCTTATAGAGAAATTTATAGGGCTCAAGGCAAAATGCTACACAATAGTAACTGAAGATCGGAAAACCGTGAAAAAAGCCAAAGGTTTGAAGGGACATATAGCCGATGAACTTACTTACAAGGATTACGAAGCTGCTTTGAGCCTAGCTCCTATCAAAAAGCATGATTTCTTCGCTATTCGAAGTTTTAAGAACAATTTGTACACGACGAGAAGAAGTGTCTCAGGTCTATCCCCATTAGATGACAAACGTTTTATTTGTGATGATGGTATAACCACTCTCGCTTACGGCCATAAAGATATTTGTTAGAGCAAAATACAGTATTTTATCCTTGGGATTAGCTACCTATCCTTTTGTAAGCGTGTCAATTCTTCGTGTGCACAGTACCCAAAGATGGGAGACTCTAAACACTTCAAACACTTTGCTCTGAGCGAGAAGAAAATATTATGGGTCAACAAATTTAAAGGGACCGATTACGTTCATATAAAAGATCGAGTCAAAGACAAATCAATGACATTTACAGTCCAGGAATTTAGAGCATTTTACACGAAGAAAAATAAAATAGTGAACCTCATCAAGCAAGTAACGAATTCAACACAAAAGAGAAAACACGACTCAGATGATGAAGACTTTGTAACAACAGCGGGTGAGTGTACTCCAAAGAAGAAAAAGAAGAAAACATCTTGGGAACTCGATGTATCAGATGATGAAGAATGCAGCGATCAAGACCCGAATGATTGGTGATTGTGCAAATTCTTTTTCCAAACACACCCCTAAATACTCATATATCATCTGACGTTTACCGAGTTGCTTAATGGATGAAGTAAAAAACTGTCTACCCCAAAACAGAGCTCTCTTCTGCTTTGACAACCTTCGAACAAAATGCCTCTGCTGTATCACAATTCTTCCTGAGAAGGATGAAGTTGACACTCCCACTACAACAAATTTACTGTGTTCCATACTCTGCTGCAAAAAACCAGAAAATGAAAGTGATAGCTCTCGAGGGTCTGATTGGCGCGGGGAAAAGTTTCCTATTAAAGAAAATCTCAGCCCTCCTCAGCGACAACACTGAAATCAAAATTATTGAGGAACCGGTGCATCTATTTCAACAGTTTGAGTGTCATAATCCCTTGGCTCTTCTCTACAGCAACCCCTATAAGTATGCTGGATTCGCGCAGTTACATATTCTCCGAATGCAAGCCTCATTCTTCAGACAAAAATTAGATGAGTATGCAGATGCTAAAGTAGTCGTGACAGAACGTAGCTTACATGCACCAATATTGTTTACTAAGAGTCTAGCGTCAATGGGGTACATTTCAAGCTTTGAACGAGACATGTTGATCGACGAAGCTACAAAAAACTTAAATGAAATTTTACCTCTGCATCCTCTTGGTGGCGACTATGTGTACTACTTGAACACCCCTCAGCAAAAGTGTCTCAATCATATTGCTATACGACAGAGAGAGCAGGAAACGAACATGTCTAGTTTATATCTGGATGCCCTGAAGGAAGAATACGCTAAATATCTCGACAAAATTGACGAAAACTCCCTGAGATACCTCACATTTGGGGAAGATGTTAAAAGCTTTGCAGACGATATTCTTAAAATAGCAAATTATTAGATTGGTGGGAGGGTGAAATCCTTATCTCATTGATAGAAAGTGTCTGGGATAGAAGGTTCCTCATCATATTTTTATATATTCAACATATCTGTCCACCTCATCTTCGTAACCTTTTCAACTAGAGAAAAAACAAATTATGTCTGACTTCGATACTGACTTCGAAGACGTTCAAAAGAGATGCAATTTCTGCAACAAGTTTACAAAACTAAGCGTGGGGAAGCCATATTGTAGTCGGTGTGAAGATCGAATGTATAGAGAATGTCGCCGTTGCAAAAAACCATTTGATGATGCTAAATATTTTTCTTTGGATCAGACAAGATGTGACGCATGTTTCCGAAAACTTCAAGCAGAAAAAGTGAGACGTCAAGAAAAAAAGCGACAGGCTGTTAAAGAAGTCGAGGCTCCTCCAGAAAAGAAAACACGTCCAGACGTTGAGGAATGTACACAACCCCAGCACGTGTTGCCATCAATTTTCCCATCCCTTCCTACTGAGATGACCAAAGACTCCAAGTATGGTTTCATACCTATCATTTTTCCATCGGGAAAGTAAAAGACAATGGAAGAAACACTGAGCAATATCTATTTTGACATAAATAATCCCGCAAGTTTTGGATCCGCCTATCGTCTCTACAAGGCTGCTAAGAAGATTGACCAAACGATAACGCTAAGTAACGTGAAGAACTGGCTCTCTGGACAAACTGCATACGTGCTTCATCGTTTTAGTAAAACAAAATTTCCAAGAAGAAAAACCATATCGAAAGGGTTGCATTGGCAATGGCAAGGTGATATTGCTGTAATGGATGCTATCAGGAGATACAACAATAATTTTCGATACATCCTCGTAAATATCGATATATTCAGTCGTCAGGCAACAGCCGTTGCCCTGAAAAAGAAAAACGCGACTGCTGTGGTGGCAGCCTACAAGAGACTTTTCAAAAAACAAACACCTAAAAATTTACAAACTGATTTGGGTAAGGAATTTTGGAACAGACCTTTTCGTAATCTGCTCAAAGAACATGGAGTCAATTTCTTCTCTGTCTCTAGCGATCAGAAGGCTTCCTTGGTAGAGCGTTTGATTCGTACTCTAAAGGAGAAAATGTTCAAGTATTTCACTCATAACAATACACTTAATTACATTTCTGTTCTGGACTCAATAGTGAATGCTTACAATAATAAACCTCATAGATCCTTAGCTGGACTCGCACCTAACCAAGTGAATAAAAAAAATGAAAGAGCTGTCTGGGAACGTCAGTACGGGGGATACGTTAACTCACAAATGAAGAATAGTAAGTTCAAAATTGGGGATAGAGTTGTGGTAACAAAAATCAAAGGGGTTTTTCGTAAAGGGTATCTATCACGGTATAAAGATGAACATTTTACAATAATTGATCAACTACACACTGTTCCTACAGTGTGGAAACTCGCTGATGAAAGAGGGGATGTAATAGGAGGGGTTTTCTACAATGCAGAGTTACAAAAAGTAAATCAATAGAATGTCTATGATGTAAAAATACTTTTTTGTTGTTGTTGTGTGTGTGTATGTTTTTTTGTTCTTGCTTTATATATAACTATGAATATTGTATACAAATATATTTGAATGAGTAATCCTATCTGTTATTCATATATTTGGTTTAGAATAGTTTTCTCTACGGAGAGTTGAGTAAATTCGTTTTATGAGATTTGAGAATTATCTCTTGTGCTTTGTACCATTGCTTTTCAAACGTGTGAATTACGTGTAGTTAATATATTTTAATCTTGTGTATCAAATGTAGTTAATATATTCTTCTTTTGTTAGGTAGAACATCAATTCTTTCATGTTTTTATTGGGCACTGTGTTAAAAAACCTTACCCATGCGATTTCTGTATTAGGAATGTTGTACTAATGATTTACAATTAAATGAAGAAAATGTGCTGAGATTACGCTTCTGTCTTTTCATTCAACTTTTTTAAACTTTCAATCCATCTCAAACCACCTATAATAATGACACCTGAATTTCGAGTCTTCGATGCAAGACTAACCAACAGTTTCGGTATGATTGTCTCAGGTAGTCCAATGTCTGGTAAAACGCACTTTGTTCTTAACCTGCTTCGGCACGCAGACACTTTGATCGATTCACCTTTTGATAATATTGTGTGGTTTTACGGCGAAGCAAATAAAGCCGTTGATCAAGTGAAAAAGGAACACCCCAATAACTTGACAGCCGTAGAAGGTATTCCCGACAACATTGAAGATTACATAATGAAAGATGTGCAAAATCTATTCGTCTTTGATGACCTGATGCTAGAAGCAACTAACAATAAAGCTTTAACATCTATATTCTACAAAAAGTGTCAGCATGCACGAGTGAGCTGGATCATGATTGTTCAGAATATCTTCCACCACGGTAAAGAACGACTAACGTTTTATCGATGCTGTCACTATCTATGCTTGTTCTACAACAGTCTAGATAAGTCGCAGATTTATAGCATTGGTCAGAAAATACTTCCGGGACAGCAAAAATTGTTCTTAAATATCTTTGAGAATGCTGCAAATCGTAGCCATGGGTATCTATTCATAGACGGTCACATCACAACACCCCCTGAAGCACGATTTCGCACAGATATTTTCCCCCCATATCAAAGGGTATTCGTCATAGAAAAATGAGTAAAGCACTCAAGCATAAAGACTATTTAACACTTCTCTCAAAATCTAAAAACAGTCAACGACGAAAACAACTTATTTCATTAGCAACTCCCGAGGAACTTAAGGCCGTTGAGGAATGTATCTTGAATATTGTACGTGGGAATCTAACCATAAGTAGAGCTCAGAGACAAAAACTACAAAAGTATAAGAAGGCTCTTCGCAAGATAACCGATAGAACAGGAAGTAAAAGCAGTAAGAAGAAGATACTGAGAAGTCAGCAGGGTGGATTCTTACCCACACTCTTACCCATAGCACTGTCTGCTCTGACATCAATCGTACCAGCCCTCTTCGGAAAATGAGCTTCCAAGAAAGTATCATCATTCCTTACCAAATGTTTAAGAAATGTAACTTTTCCACAGAAGATGAACGTCCACAAAATATTTTAGAAAAAGACCTTCCCTCAGATATCAAAATGAAGTTATACTCCCAGGTTACTAAAAAACCTTCTAAAAAAGATACCGCCCCCAATAGCAAACCAGAACAAGAGTATGAAGACATTGATTTCATTGTGCAGCTAATAGATGAAAAGAACCAGCCTTTCGCTCGTAGCATCATCGAAAAAATGCGAGCTCACGAAGCGGAAATAACATGGAACAAACAGTTAGAATTGATACTTGATGGAAAAGTCATTGTTGATTCAAACATAATAGAACTATTCAAATTCATCCTGAAAAATCTCATCATTACTCGTCACTCCGATGTACCAAGAGGAGCCCGTGAGTTCATAAAGAAGCTTCACGATATTGGTGTTCCGAAGAGTTGGATCAAAGCTAGCATTGCTCGTGAGACAACAAGAAAGAGACGAGCGCTGAGACGATGGGAAAGGAGAGGTAATCAGTTGAGCAGTGATGAAGATACCTTGGTAGAAGTCGAAGAACCTCCATCTAAAAGAAAAGAGCAAACTGGACAAGGGATTCCTTGGATAACACTCTGAGATATCTTCACCATTGTGAAACTTTCGCAATCTGCTTTATCATGGATCAAAAGTTTTACATAACGCTCCCGTCTAATGTATCGTCTCCAGATCATCATAATAACTCTCCTTCACATTTCTTTACTTACCTCGCATCTCCCCTGCATCTTCCAAGTCATCAATGGGAAGTTAGCCTTTGCGAGATCAGCTTTCCGCACGTGTGGGACAACATCTTTTACCCAATGAATGTACTCCGATTCGTCGTTTACAATAAGCAAAGTAATACAACTGAAAACATTATGAAAAGAATACCGATAAAGCACTATGAAAATTTAGATGAACTGGTTGCAGAAATTAATGAAGCATGTCCCGAAAATTTTCATGGTAGGATGGGCTTTGAAAAAATGGGTCGACAGAGAGTTAAGGTGGTTCTTCACGAACACGAGGGGATAAAAATCGATAGCACTCTGGCAAAGATTTTAGGTTTTGGAACAACTTTCATGCAATACTCTTCAAAAGACGCTGAGATCAAAAATGGTCAATATAGATGTGTAGTCAAAGCAGATCGGATAGGTGATATAAAGGCTGTCCTATTCAACATATTTGTATACACAAATATTATCAAAGATCAAATTGTTGGAAACCAGTTAGTACCACTCCTGAGAACTGTGAGCATTGAGGGTGAAGACGGAGACTACATTCATAAAGTATACGACGCACCTCATTACTTACCTCTAGCCAGTGACTTCATACAACATATTGAAATCAAACTTGCTGACGATTTGGGTCGTCTGATTCAATTTCAAACTGGTAAAGTTGTTGTTAAATTACACTTTAGAAAAAGACACCTCTGGCTATAGTTCTATGGCACCTACAGCTTATGTATGCAACAGGCATGCATACAGAGAGCATTATGGACATGGTCTTAAGACATTCATCGGAGAAGTACCACAAAATGGGCACGGTTTGGGAAACTTTCTGTCAGGAATTTTTCGAAAAGCTGTTCCTCTACTAACTAAACACGTTGTTCCAATTCTCAAGTCAACAGCTACCAAAGCTGGCAAAACTCTTCTGAGATCAGGAGCAAATGTTGCACATGATGTAATTGTTGACCGGAAGAATTTAAAAGAATCCTTAAAGAGACACGCTAAAACAGGTTTGCACGATTTGATTGACGATATTACTTCTGAACAAAAAGGACAAGGACGTATCAGAAAACCACCAAGAAAAAAATCCTGCGCAAAACGACGGAGAGCGAATACAGACATTTTTGATTAATTCAACCATCAGATAAAAAAAAAAATGTCATTAATACACGAGGATACTCCAGAAATCATGAAAAGTGAGCTTGAACTGTTTCAACTATCGCCTTTTCAAGCAAGCATTGAAGAAACTAGATTCGAAAAATACTTTCCGCAAACTTCGTTGGATCGAGGAGGCCCTTTGGACTTTTCAATTCCTATTAATGATGAGGAATACATTGACCCCCAGTTTATTTTTCTTTACATGCAGATTAGAATCCTTGATGAAGACGGTTCCACACTTAAAAATAGAACATCGCAAGATGATGATACCATACCAAATAAATCTATTGTGTTCCCTGTCAACTACTTCCACGCTTCTTGCTTCAAGGCGGTAGATGTACAGATTAACAATAAAAGCTGCTCCTCTAACGATACCCTCTATCCATACAGAGCATACCTCGAAGCGCTTCTCTCTCTCAGCAAGCCAATGAAAGACGAACAGGCTCGATGCTCAATGTACTACAAAGACAAAATTCCCTTTGATGAGCACAGCGCTGCAGTGTCAAAGATAGGAGGCGGTCTGACCAAAAACTCAGGTGCCCACAATCGCTTTCTGCGGACACAGTTCAGCAAAAGATTTGAAACCATGGGTCGCCTTCATACAGATATATGTTCGCAAGGAAGACTCCTACCGGGAAGCGCTGAGCTGACTATCCGTCTTCACAGAGCTGATCCTAAATTCTGCTTGATGGCCCTTGAAACAGATCATCGTTACACAATATCCATAGACAAAGCTGAATTATACGTCTGTCACAAGAGGATCAGCGACAGCCTGCGAGAAGCTCATCAGATCACACTGCAGAAGACTCCGTTCAAATATCCTATGAGAAAAGTTCAGATGAAATTCTTCACAAGAGGAGCCAATCGAAGTGATCTGACCGAACCAAACCTCGTGAATGGGGTGCTCCCCCGAAAAATAGTCATAGCGCTTACTGACAGTATGGCTTTTCATGGATCCTATCACCACTCCCCTTTCAATTTCCAACATTTTAATGCCAGCTCTATTGTTCTCCGTAAAAACGGTGTTGCTCTACCCTTCCAAGAACTTGAGATGAACTATGAAGACGGTTGCTTCCTCCAAGGTTACACATGTCTACTGGAAGGAACAAACAATTTGTTCAGAGATGATAGCTTGGATATTTCACCCTTTCAAGATTTTGCCAATGGTTATGCCGTCTACGCTTTTGATCTAACTGCTGATCATTCTGGAGGCTGCAATTATCAGCTGGTGAGACAAGGAAATATTGGTCTAGAAATCAAACTCGCCAAGCCACAAGCGACTGGGATAACCATCGTGTGTTATCTCGAGTACGACGGTTTGGTGCAGATCGATAAAGACGGGACAGTAACGTACGAATGAATACCAGACAGATAAGCAGTCTTTTACAAAGCAATCCTATCACTAGACAATCTTTCGTTGGAGTTTTTCCATCAGACTTACTACCAAAAACACCTAGAAAAGTGAAGCCATGCTCGTACATCGCGAATACGCAGAAGCATAACCAATCAGGAGAACATTGGGTATGCTTCCACTTCCCGCAAGAAGGTCCAGCTGAATTTTTCGACAGTTATGGATTTCCTCCACAGCAAGATTTTCTCAAGATACTCGGTAATCTTTACCGTTTCTCCTCCAGCTTTTTCCAGTTTCCAATTTCATCCGCATGCGGACAATACTGTATATTCTTCATCTTACAAAGATGTAGCGGAAAATCAATGAGCGAAATACTCAACATGTTCTCCACCACAGATCTGCTTGAGAACGACATTCTAGTAAACTCTACAGTAGAAGAGAAATTCACAGTTGATCTTGACATATTTGACTGCAACTATATCCGTTCTCAGTTCTCCAGAAGTTTTCAAAGAGATTGACAAATTCCCTGAGATAGCTCATTCGCTCAGTACCAAAGGTTATTGAATGGTTAACAAATTCGTCATGGAAGCTCCCAACTCATCTGATGAAAATGATAACAAGGATAGTGGTTACGATGAGTCTCGGCAAGAAGAATATCCTGAAAACCCAACCGACTATCTCCTCTCTTACGATGATAGACGCGACAGTCTGAAAAGAAAGAAATCTCCTAAAAAAACTATTGAAGAACATCATGAGCCTCTTCATAAAAAGAAAAAGTGCGATGAAGAATTTTCAATCACGAAGCTCAGACCAGATGCTGTCTTTCCACGTCAACAACAGACAAAACCCTATAGATTTCATTTACTGTCACCAACTGCACTCAAAATTTCTGCTCAAAAGTGCATTGACATCAACACAGGTCTACGAATACAGAGACCTGAGGGCTACAAGTACTGCATTGGAGCGCGTCATGATCTTACCTCCACCTACAACATCAGTCTTGTCTACACTCCACTCACTGCACACCCGACCAAAGAATTAGTCTTGCGAATGATCAACACAGGAAACTTCAATGTTCGCATTCCACCCAGAACTCCCATCGCGCAATTATCGATCTACAAACCAGCCGCAGATGTTAACGTCATCCTCTACAACTCTGTGCCCACCAACGATGATATACCTTCTGATAGTGACTGAAACTGAACTGTTCCACCATCTAACTTCTGCAATGAACTTTACAATCCATACGAACTACTCTATCTTCAATGTTTTATCTTTGTTCGCAATCATCCCGATTAAATTGTTTCATCCCTATACTCTTTTCTGAATATTACTCCAAAACGTGCCTTCTTAATTGTAGTATATTTAGTTTGCTTCTTGTATACTCTGTTAATGTACATATACTGCGTGGAAAACTACAAAACATTGTTTCATATTGTAGGTTAATACTATTTAGTTTGCTTGTTGTAAGCTTTCATAATGTACATATAATACGTGAAGAAAAACTAAAAACACTGTTTAATACTACCATAAAACTGTAATACTCTTTTCTGGATGTTACTCCGAAGTGTGCTTTCTCAATTGTAGTATATTTAGTTTGCTTATTGTATACTCTTTTAATGTACATATACTGTGTGGAAAACTACAAAAACATTGTTTCATATTGTAGGTTAATAATATTTAGTTTACCTATTGTATACTTTCATAATGTACATATAATATGTGAGGAAAACTAAAAAACACTGTAGTATGCATTTTTGTTTTCTTCTTTGTTGTTATTCTTAAATGACTTTTTTTTACATTTAGTTTGCTTAGTGTGCACTCTTGTGATGGCATAGCATACGTAGAAAAAAACTATGAAACTATTGTGCTAGAATCATGTTTAGGTTATCTTCTTTGATGTTGTTTTTCTACCAATAAATATGCTTAGATTGCAATTTGGTCATGTTTTTTTTAAGAATCAATCCACTAAGAGTAGAATAAGACACAACAAGCATAATTACAGAAAATCTCCCTGGGATAGCTACACACCTTTATCTTTCATACCTCCATCCATAGTAGATCATGGAATCCATTCAATCAACCGTAGACATTCTGCACTATGACGAATGTCAAAGCATACCGAAGACTCCTACCACCGATTTACAATCCACCCAACACATCAAAGTCTCTCAAACTCTAGATTCTGATTCACAAAATTTGACCGAAATATCCGAACCTGCTCATCATAGTCAGAAAGATGGAGATACGTATCGCGAAGAGAAGCACTCTCCAGAGCTTGTTATTACAAAACTACATAGAAGTGCACCGTATCCCATTCGAAGAGCTGGTTATGGAAATGCCAAATTCTACTTACTAGCACCCTACACTATAAGAGTACCTTCACGATCGTCAGCTGAAGTTTTCACCTGTCTGTCTTTAGTCACTCCACCCGGGTACAAGTACGACATCACAACTAGAACGAAGCTCTCCCACAAGTACAAAGTTCATGCCATATCTACCCCGAGATCAGCTTCACCCTACGTATTAGACCATTTGAAAGTGACTCTGTACAACTCCAGCAACAGATCTGTGTATATTCCACGAAAAAAACAATTTGCAACTCTCACCATTTACAAGCTTGCTAGTGATGTCCAATTATACCTAGACTGAAGTATTGTCACAAAACAGACTTTTGTGGATCACACTATCGTCGTACTCTTGCATTACATGAATTTTCATTTTTTTTTCATAACGTGTTATTCTATAAATAAAAAGAAATAAAACTAGCGCATACCATATTCGTTGGGTTGTCATTAACTGAAGACTATTCCATGCAACGTAAAAAATGTATTTCATAACACACACTCTATCATTCTAACCTTGCAATGTAGTTGTGCACAAAAATACACAGATCTAGAAACTCAACTCACAACACTGTAGTAGTTGTTTCATCGATAAACATTTTGCACTCCTAACTTTTTTTTCTTGGCGTTTTTAGCATTTTGACTGGGTTTTTTTACCCCCCCTCCCTTTGACTGCATCTTTTAGTGGACATATACACTTTTCAAAAACCAGCCGCAAAACTCTGTAAAATAGCTAAAAATCGCTATCAAATGGGTGAAAAACACAACCAAAATGCTAAAATT
>Ga0316188_10000715_pt1 | contig 14924 bp, 13 predicted proteins | sample Phiworburrow1_MG_FD_204933 | JGI IMG/M metagenome (GOLD analysis project Ga0316188, IMG submission 204933) | Coastal sediment microbial communities from Maine, United States - Phippsburg worm burrow 1 | ecosystem: Environmental > Aquatic > Marine > Coastal > Sediment | place: USA: Maine...
TTCGGCGCGCTCGTACATGTCTTCCATCGTCGCGGCGGTCACGTTCAGGTAGCTGCCCTTGACCTCGCCGGTGGCGGCGCTGGCCTTGTTGACGGCATCCATCACGTAGAGGAAACGGTCGCGCCAGTGCATGAAGGGCTGCGAGTTGATGTTCTCGTCGTCCTTCATGAAGTCCAGCCCGCCCTTCAGGCCTTCGTAGACGACACGGCCGTAGTTGCGGCCGCTCAGGCCCAGCTTGGGCTTGGTGGTCGCACCGAGCAGCGGCCGGCCGAACTTGTCGAGCCGCTCGCGCTCGACCACCAGCCCGGTGGGCGGCCCCTTGAAGGTCTTTACGTAGGCCACCGGCAGGCGGATGTCCTCCAGCCGCGCCGCCTTCAAGGGCTTGAAGCTGAAGACGTTGCCGATCAGGCTGGCCGTCATGTTGGCGATGGAGCCTTCCTCGAACAGGATCAGGTCGTAGGCCACCCAGGCGAAGTACTCTCCCGGCCGCCCCGGCACCGGCTCGACCTTGTAGGCTTTGGCGCGGTAGCTGTCGCAGGCGGTCAGCCGGTCGGTCCAGACCACCGTCCAGGTGGCGGTGCTCGATTCGCCGGCCACCGCGGCCGCCGCCTCCACCGGGTCCACGCCTTCCTGCGGCGTGATGCGAAACAGGCACAGCGTGTCGGTGTCCTTGATCGGGTAGTCGGGCTGCCAGTAGCCCATCTGGCGGTACTTGAGCACCCCGGCGGCATATCGCTTCTTGGCGTCGCCGGTGATGTCGGTGGCTTGGGTCAGCAGGCTGGTGTCGACGGCTTGGTTCATGGGTGTCCTCGGCAAGACCCGTCGGCAACGGCAACGGGTTGAGCGCACTTTAGGCAAGCGATCGATTAATTGAAAGTCAGACTTTCTTTTCGATGAGATAAGCTATTACTTAACCATGAATCCCAGCTTCCGCCAGTTGAAGGTCTTTGCCGAGGTGGCTCAAAGCGGCAGCATGGCGCGCGCCGCCGAAACGCTGCACCTGACGCCGCCGGCGGTGTCGATGCAGATCAAGGAGCTGGAAACCCAGGTCGGCCTGCCGCTTTTCGAGCGCCACGGCCGCAGCATCTCGCTGTCCACCGCCGGCGAATATTTCCTCGTGCATGCGCGGCGCCTGCTGTCCGGACTCAAGGAGGCCGACGATGCGATGGCGCGACTCAAGCGCCTGGAACACGGGCTGCTGACCATCGGGCTGGTCAGCACCGCCAAGTACTTCGTGCCGCAGCTGCTGGCCCGCTTCCGCGAGGAGCACCCGGGCATCGACGTGCGCCTGCGGGTGGTGGGCAACCGCGGCGAGCTGGTCGCGCCGATGCAGGCCGGCGAGGTCGATCTGGCCATCATGGGCCGGCCACCCAAGGAGATCCCGACCCGCGCCGAGGCCTTCGCCGCGCACCCGCTTGTGTTCGTGGCCCCCCCGGGCCATGCGCTGCTGCGCGGCGGGCCCCACCCGGCTGCGGCGCTGGCGCCCTACCCGCTCATCGCGCGCGAGCACAACTCCGGCACGCGCACCGCGATGGAGCGCTTCTTCGCCGAGCAGCACTTCGAGCACCGCATCGCGATGGAGATGTCGAGCAACGAGACCATCAAGCAGGCGGTGATGGCGGGCCTGGGCCTGAGCTTCCTGTCGCTGCACACGATGGGGCTGGAACTACGCAGCGGCCTGCTGCACCTGCTGGACATCCGCGGCGCACCGGTGATGCGGGTGTGGAACGTCGTCAACCTCAGCGCGAAGCTGCTGTCACCCGCGGCCGAGGCCTTCCGCTACTTCATGCTCGAGCAGGGCGAGGCTCATCTGCTGGCGCATGACGCGCCGCTGATCGGCGCGCTCGCCTGAGCGGTCATGCGCGCTTCTTGCGCGCAGCCGTCTTCTTGGCAGCAGCGCTGCTGCCGTCGAGCAGCGTGTCGAGGTTCTTGGTGATCTCGGCTTCGATGGTGTTGGCGAAGGCACCGAGCAGGAAGCCGAGCTTGGCGTTCAGCTCGAAATGGTCGCCAGCCACCACCAGCGTGCCGTTGCAGCCGCTGCGCTTGAACTGCACCGTGTCGCTGTAGTCACCTTCGACGATGGTGCAGGCCATGCCGAACTTCTGTTCGACCTCTTCGGCCCATTTCCAGGCAATGTCGCGCGCCTTGGGCAGGCCGAGTTGATGGGCACGATGGATGCGGATTTCCGCCACGGAGCGTCTCCTGCTCGTCAGGGTTGGGGGATGGCGCGTAGTGTGGCGTGGCGCTCGGCCTTCGGCAAGGCGCCAATGCGTGCCGCCTCGGCGTAAAAGCGCTCGAAGTCGCGGCCCTGCTGCACGAACAGCCGCTCGAAGTCGCCGGCAAGTTCGTTGTACGCCGCGTGCAGGCCCAACGACGCGTTGTTGGCCTGGGCGAACCAGGCGTCGTAGCCGGCGAAGCCCTCCCAACGCTGTTGCTTCAGCGTCGCGTACTCCGCGCGCATTTGCGCAAGCACCTGCGCCTTGACGCGCAGCTTGTCGTCGTCGCTGTCCGCGCTGGCGTACAGGCGTTCGAGCTGGTCGCGCGTGCGTGCGGTCAGTTCGCGAAAGTCCTGCCGCATGCGCTGCAGCCGCGCATAGGCCGCGCGCGACGCGTCGTCGCCATGCTGCTCCAGCCACATGCGTACACCGATGCGCTCCACCGCCGTGCTGAAGGATTCGTTGAACAGCGTGTCGTCGGCGACATACAGTTGCTGGTGCGCCAGTTCGTGGAAGATCAGGCGCGCCAGGTCGCCCTCGGCGCCATTGACGAAGGTGTTGAGCAGCGGGTCGCCGCCGAGCCAGTTGCTCCAGCCCAGCGTCGAGTAGGCCGGCACGCCATAGACGTAGACATCCTGGCCCTCGGCCCGCAGCTTTGCAGCCAGTGCGTCGGCTTCGGCGCGGTCGAAGTAGCCGCGATAGCCGACGCAGCCGGTGACCGGGTAGCACCAGGTCTGCAACTTCAGCGACAGCGGCGGCGCGGCCACAACGTTCCACACCGCCGCAGGCCGTTGCAGGTCGGCGAAGCCGCGATAGCTGGCGTTGTCGGGAAGCTTCAGCACCTGCACCGAGAAGTCGCGCATCTGCTTCGAAAGCGCCAGGCGCTGCTTCAGCTTGTCGGAGGTCGCCGGGTCGGCAAGCCAGGTGTCCACCGGCCGGGCCCGTGTCATCAGGTCGATGTGGCCGGCAGCCGACTGCTTGTAATAGCCCAGCTCGGCACAGCCGCTGCCCAGGCACACCGCACCTGCAGCCAGCAGCGCCGCGCCGGCCAGTCCCAGGCCGGCCATCAGCAGCCAGCGCACGATGCGGCGCTCACGCGGCCTCGACCTCGACCAGGCAATCGTAGAAGGCCGGTGCGCGGCCGATGTCGGTGAGCCGCTGATGTGTCAGCTCGTTGACGTTGCGCCCGTCCTGGCCGAACTTGCGCCACCAGATGCCCAGGCCATTGACCACGCCGGGCCGGGCGCGATCGCTGACTCGGCAACTGCAGCGGTAGCTGCCGCGGTCGTTGAACACGCGCACCTGCGCGCGGTCGGCAAGGCCGCGTGGCGCGGCATCGTCAGGGTGGATCTCGAGCAGCGGCTCGCCCTCGATGGCGCGCAGGCTCTTCAGGTTGACGAAGCTGGAATTGAGGAAGTTTCGCGCCGGCGGCGAGATCATCGCCAGCGGGTAGCGCCTTGCCAGCTCCGGCGACGACTGCTGGCTTTCGTAGTTGGGCACGAAGTCGGGCACGCCCAGGCCCGGCACGTCGACCTGCACGCGGCCATTGCGCGTGGGGAAGCCGCCTTGCGCGAAGGGCGCCTCGGGCAGCGCCAGCTGGACCCAGCCGACCTCGCGCAGCCGCTCGAAATCGACCCATTCGGGCCGCAGCGCGGCGCGCGCCAGCGTCTCGTCGTCGTCTGCGAAACAAGGCTCGTCGAAACCCATGCGCGCGGCCAGTTCGCGGAAGATCTGCGTGTTAGGCCTGGCCTCGCCCAGCGGCTCGACCGCGGGCTCGTTGATCAGCGCATAGGTGTGGCCGTAGGAGGTGTGCACGTCCAGGTGCTCGAGCTGCGTCGTCGCCGGCAGCACGATGTCCGCCATGTCGGCGGTGTCGGTCATGAAGTGCTCGAGCACCACGGTGAAAAGGTCTTCGCGCGCCAGGCCCTCGGCCACGCGGCGGCTTTGCGGCGCCACCGCCAGCGGGTTGCTGTTGTAGACCACCAGGGCCTCGACCTTCGGGCCGAAGTCGGCCGAAGCCTCGCGGTTCAAATCGTCACCCAGCGTGCTCATGTTGAGCAGGCGCGGCCGCCGCCCGCCCAGCAGGTCGGGCCGCTGCAGCGCGAGGTCGTCACGCGCCGGGGCAAACCAGCCCGATGCCGACAGCAGCAGCCCGCCGGCGCGATGCCGCCACGCGCCCACCAGGCAGGGCAGCAGCGCGATCAGCCGCACCGCATTGCCGCCGCCGTGCACACGCTGCATGCCGTAGTTCAAGCGGATCGCCGCCGGCGTCATCGTGCCGTAGTCGCGGGCCAGCGCACGGATCTGCTCGACCGGCAGGCCGCAGACAATTGCGGCACGCTCGGCCGGCCACTGCAACGCACGCTCGCGCAAGGCCGGCCAGCCGTCGACATGCTGGAGCAGGTAGTCGTGGTCGAGCCGGTCGTGCGTGACCAGTTCGTTCATCAGCGCCAGCGCCAGTGCGCCGTCGGTGCCGGGCAGCAGCGCCAGGTGCTCGTGGCACTTGTCGGCCGTCTCGGTGCGGCGCGGGTCGATGCACACCAGCTTCGCGCCGTCGCGCCTGGCCTGCTGCGCCAGCCGCCAGAAGTGCAGGTTCGAGCCGATCGAGTTGCTGCCCCAGATCAGGATCAGCCGGCTCTCGGCGTAGTGCGCGAGGTGCATGCCGACCTTGGCGCCATAGGTCGCGGCCAGCGCCTCGCCCCCGGCGCTGGAGCAGATGGTGCGGTCCAGCCGCGACGCGCCCAGCCGGTGGAAGAAGCGCGCCGCCATGCTTTCGCCCTGCAGCAGGCCCATCGTGCCGGCATAGCTGTAGGGCAGCACCGCCTGCGCATCGCGCGCGGCGATCGCCTTCAGCCGCTGCGCAATCGTGTCCAGCGCCTCGCCCCAACCGATACGCTCGAAGCGGCCCGAGCCCTTCGGCCCGCTGCGCTTGAGCGGATGCAGCACGCGCTCAGGGTGGTAGGTGCGCTCGGCGTATCGCGACACCTTGGTGCACAGCGCGCCGTCGGTCGGCGGGTGTTCGGCATCGCCGACGATGCGCATTACCCGACCGCCTTGCACCGTGACGCGCATCGCGCAGGTGTCGGGGCAGTCGTGCGGACAGGCGGCGTGCACGATCCGCAGGGCATCAGGCGCATTCATGAGCAAATGATGGCACAGCGACCGGTGCGTCGTGGCGTCGCCGCAGAGGGCGCCGGCGCCGAAGCCGCCAACGCTGACGGCGCTTCAGTACGCAGCGGCGGCGGCGCGCTCGCGCAGCCGCAGCGACAAGCCCACCGGGTTCATCGTGAAGGCCATGCGCTCCTCGGCCGGCCCGTCGCCCGGTGTGTCCACTGCCTCGATGTCGAAGCTGGACAGCAGCATGGCCATCGCCATCTTCATCTCCAGCAGCGCAAGGTAACGTCCCGGGCACATGCGCGGCCCCGAGCCGAAGGGCATGGCAGCGCGCTTGGCGGCACCGCTCAACGGTGGCTGGGCTTCGTCGAGCCAACGCTCAGGGCGGAAGGCCTGGGGGTCGGCGAAAAGCCGCTCGCCGACGCTGTCATGGCGCAGCACGCCCCAGACCTGCGTGCCCTGCGGCACGGCGACGTCTCCGATCACCGTGTCGCGCAGCGCCATCAGGGCGATGAACGGCGCCACCGGTTTCAGGCGCATGGTCTCGCTGGCGCAGGCGTCCAGATACACCAGCGTTTCCATTTGCTCGTAGCCGTAGGCGGCCGGGTCCGGCGCCAGGCTCCGCACCTCGTCCTGCACACGCTGCAGCGCTGCCGGGTGGCGGTGCAGCAGGTGGATCATCCAGGCCAAGGTGTTGGCGGTGGTGTCCTCGCCGGCCAGCAGCATGGTCAGCACGTTACCGGCCACCTGCGCGTCGCCGAGGCCGCTGCCGGGTTCGTCGGCCGAGGCGATCATTGCCTCGAGCAGGTTGCGCGGCCTTTCGCGCAGCGAGGGTTCGTCGTGCAGCCGCTGCCGTGCCTGGGCGACGAAGTCGAGGATCGTCTGGTTGATGACGGTCACGCTGCGTTCGAGGTCGCGGTCGGATCGCGTCTTGAACCAGCGCCAGGTGGGCAGCACGCTCAGCACGCGCCGGAAGATCGCCGGCAGCACCTTGTCCAGATGCTGCTGGATCACGTCCTCGCCGGCTTCGAGCGTGTTGATGTCCTTGCCGAAGGCCAGGCCGGCGATGGCATCGACGGTGAAGCGCATCAGGTCGGCCTGCAGCACGATCGCCTGCTGCGCGCGCGCTGCCTTGCGCCAGCGCGACTGCAGCCGCAGCGTGACTTTCACCAGCGACGGGAAGTATGCGCGCACGTGGCTCGGCGCAAAGCTGGCCATGACCATGCGGCGCTGCCGGCGCCAATCCTCGCCTTCCGCGCTGAACAGCCCTTGCGGCAGGCCCATCTCGGCGCCGATCTTGCTGGTGAACGGACTGCGGCGGAAGCCTTCGGGCCGATCGCGCATCGCCGCGCCGAGCAACTCGTGGTCGGCCACGACCAGTTGGTCGTGGCGACCCAGGCGCATGCGAAACAAGGGCCCGAACTGCCGCGCCCATTGTTCAACGTCGAGGTGGATACGTGAGGGCGTGACCTGCAGGGTGTTGCCCAGCAGCGGCCAGCCGCGCGGGCCGGGCAGGTCACCCACGCGGCGCAGCGCCGCGGCAGGCAGGGGCGGGGCATCGGTGGGCATGCTGCATCGTAGCCGCTGTCGGGCTGAATGGCGGACAACGCCGCGCAGCAACGCAGCGCTGGGCGCACAAGGGTAAGATGATTTTTTGCGTGTGCCGGAGCCACCATGCAACTCATCGAATCGATCCTCGCCGATGCCGCAAGCATCACCGCCATCCGACGCGACATCCATGCGCACCCGGAACTTTGCTTCCAGGAAGAGCGGACCGCCGACGTCATCGCCAAGGCGCTCACCGATTGGGGCATCCCGATCCACCGCGGCCTTGGCAAGACAGGCGTGGTCGGCATCGTCAAGAACGGCACTTCGAGCCGCGCGGTGGGCCTGCGCGCCGACATCGACGCGTTGCCGATGACCGAGCACAACCACTTCGTCCATGCCAGCACTCACCCCGGCAAGATGCACGCCTGCGGCCACGACGGCCACACCGCGATGCTGTTGGCCGCAGCGCGGCACCTGTCGAAGCACCGCAATTTCGACGGCACGGTCTATTTGATCTTCCAGCCCGCCGAAGAGGGCGGCGGCGGTGCGCGCGAGATGATGAAGGACGGGCTGTTCGACAAGTTCCCGATGGAGGCGATCTTCGGCGCCCACAACTGGCCGGGTATGAAAGTCGGGCAGTTCGCGCTGAAGAGCGGCCCGTGTTTTGCCAGCAGCAACGAGTTCAAGATCACGATCCGCGGCAAGGGCAGCCACGCCGCGATGCCGCACAACGGCATCGACCCGGTGCCAGTGGCCTGCCAGATGGTGCAGGGCTTCCAGACCATCGTCACGCGCAACAAACGGCCGATCGAGACGGCAGTGATCTCGGTGACGATGATCCACGCCGGCGAAGCCACCAACGTGGTGCCGGACAGTTGCGAGATTCAGGGCACGGTACGGACCTTCACCACCGAGACGCTCGACCTGGTGGAGCGGCGCATGAAGACCATCGCCGAGAGCACCTGCGCGGCCTTCGAGGCCGGTTGCGAGTTCGAGTTCAAGCGCAACTACCCACCGACGGTCAACCACCCGGCCGAGACCGAATTCGCGCGCCAGTTGCTTGGCGAGGTGGTGGGCGCCGACAACGTGCACGAGTTCGAGCCGACGATGGGCGCCGAGGACTTCAGTTACTTCCTGCAGGCCAAGCCCGGTTGTTACTTCCTGATCGGCAACGGCGACGGTACGCACCGCGAAGGCGGCCACGGCATGGGCCCGTGCATGCTGCACAACCCAAGCTACGACTTCAACGACGACCTGATCCCGCTGGGAGCCACCGCCTGGGTGCGGCTGGCAGAGAAGTGGCTGGCCAGCCCACGTTGAAGGGATTGTGATGAAAGCCGCCGCTTACTTCGCCCAGAGCTATGCCGAAGCGAGGCAAAAGTTCCTGGCCGCGGCCGGGGCGGCCGGTCTGGCCCCACTGGCGCACACCCACCCGCTGCTCGGCCGCGACAGCGAGACCCTGGCGATGGACGTGGCACGCTTTGGTGCGGCCGACGCGCGCGCGCTGCTTATCGTCAGCAGCGGCTGCCACGGCGTCGAGGGCTTCTGCGGCTCGGGCGTGCAGAACGCGCTGCTGGCCGACCCCGACTGGCACGCCGCGGCAGAGCGCGCCGGCGTGGCCGTGCTCTACATCCACGCGCTCAACCCGTACGGCTTCTCATGGCTGCGCCGCACCACGCACGAGAACGTTGACCTGAACCGCAACTTCCAGGATTTCTCCCAGCCGCTGCCGCACAACGCCGCCTATGACCGGCTGGCCCACCTGATCGTGCCGTCGCTGTGGCCGCCAACGCCCGAAGTCAAGGCCGGTCTGGCCGAATACGTGGCCGAGCATGGACTGAAGGGCCTGCAGGCCGCTGTCTCTGGCGGTCAGTACGAACACCCGCAGGGGCTGTTCTACGGCGGACGCAACCCGACCTGGAGCCATCAGACCCTGCGCCACGTGCTGCGCGATCACGGCCGCAGTTGTGCCAGGCTGGGTTGGATCGACCTGCACACCGGCCTCGGGCCCAGCGGCCACGGCGAGCGCATATTTGCCGGTCCGAACGACGCGGCGGCGGTCGCGCGCGCGCGCGCCTGGTGGGGCCAGGCCGTGACCTCGATTTACGACGGCAGTTCGGAATCGGCCGTGCTGACCGGGTTGATGTGGCTCAGCGCCGCTGAGGAATGTCCGCAGGCCGAAGCCACCGGCATCGCGATGGAATACGGCACGCTGCCGATCGACCAGGTGATCGACGCACTGCGCGCCGACCAGTGGCTGGAGAACCACCCCGACGCGCCGGAAGCCCAGCGCAAGCAGATCAAGCGCCAGATCCGCGACGCGTTCTACACCGACACTGACGCCTGGAAGGCCAAGGTCGTCGAGCAGGGTGTGGAGGCGGCGTACCAGGCGGTGGCGGGCCTGAGCCGCTGAGGCCGCCGCGCTGCGGCCTCGGCGCGTGCGAGGCCCTCCAATGCGTCCGCGCCGTGTCGGCGTCTCGCGCGCTCAGTGCGCGATGATCTTCGACAGGAAGTCGCGCGTGCGTTCGTTCTGCGGGTTGGCGAAGAACTGCTCGGGCGTGTTCTGCTCGACGATCTGTCCCTGGTCCATGAAGATCACGCGGTCGGCCACGCTGCGAGCGAAGCCCATCTCGTGCGTCACGCACAGCATCGTGATGCCCTGACCGGCCAGTTCGATCATCACGTCGAGCACCTCGTTGATCATCTCCGGGTCGAGCGCCGAGGTCGGCTCGTCGAAGAGCATGATCTTCGGCGTCAGGCACAGCGCACGAGCGATCGCCACGCGCTGCTGCTGGCCGCCCGACAGCTGCAGCGGGTACTTGCCGGCCTGCTCGGAAATCTGCACGCGCTTGAGCTGCTGCATCGCGCGCTCTTCGGCCTCTTTCTTCGGCAACTTGCCCACCCACATCGGCGCCAGCGTCAAGTTCTCCAGCACCGTCAGGTGCGGGAACAGGTTGAACTGCTGGAACACCATGCCGACTTCCTTGCGCACCTTCTCGATCGCCTTGACGTCGTCGCTGAGTTCGGTCCCATCAACGACCAGGTGGCCCTGCTGATGCTCCTCGAGCCGATTGATGCAGCGAATCAGCGTGCTCTTGCCCGAGCCCGACGGCCCGCAGATGACGATGCGCTCGCCCTTGGCAACGCTCAGGTCGATGTCACGCAACACATGGAAGTTGTTGCCGTACCACTTGTTGACCTTGTCGAAGAGGATGATCGGTTCGCTCATGGCTACTTTCAACGGTTCTTGCTGGCCGACAGCCGCTTCTCGATCCACAGGCTGTAGCGGCTCATCGAGAAGCAGAAGGCGAAATAGATTGCGGCGATGAAGAAATAGGCCTCGATCTTGAACGGCCGCCAGTCGGAATCGGAGTTCAGCGCCAGACCCATCGCGCCGGTGAGCTCGTAAAGGCTGACGATGGTCACCAGCGAGGTGTCCTTGAAGATCGCGATGAAGTTGTTCATGATGCCCGGCACCACCATTGCCAGCGCCTGCGGCAGGATGACCTTGCGTTGCGCCTGCCAGTAGCTCAGGCCCAGCGTGTCGGCAGCCTCTTGCTGGCCCTTGGGGATGGCCTGCAGCCCACCGCGCACGATCTCGGCCATGTACGCGCCCGAAAACAGCGTGATGCCGACCAGCACGCGCAGCAGCACGTCGATGCTGGTGCCCGGCGGCATGAACAGCGGGAACATGAAGCTGGCCATGAACAGCACGCTGATCAGCGGCACGCCGCGGATGAGCTCGACGTAGATCACGCAAATCGTACGGATCGCCGGCATCTTGCTGCGCCGGCCAAGGGCCACCACCACGGCCAGCGGGAAGGCCAGGCCGATCGACAGCGTGGCCAGCATCACCGTCAGCGGCAGCCCGCCCCAGCGGTCGGTGGGTACGTGCTGCAGTCCGGCAAAGCCGCCGAACATCAGGCCGAAGAACAGCGCCAGCATCGCCGCCCAAAGCAGCACCAGCCAGGGGCGCCAGAATGCACGCACACAACTGGCCATCAGCACCGCCACCATCGCACCGGTGGCGATCAATGGGCGCCACTGCTCCTCGAACGGGTAGCGGCCGAAGAGGATCAGCCGGTACTTCTCGGTGATCACGCCCCAGCAGGCGCCGATGCCGCGCGCGGCCTGGCATTCGGTGAAGCTGGGGACATAAACCGCCTTCACCAGCGCCCAGCTGATCAGCTGCGGCAGCCACCACAACGCCAGGCCGACGAGGATGATCGTCGCGACCGTGCTCGGCAGGTTGCTGAAGAGGTTGCGCTTGAGCCAGGGCAGCGCGCCTTCGGTGCGTACCGGTGCGGGGCGGGGCGCGATGGGCTGGAATGCGGCAGCTGCCATCTCAACGCTCCTTGATGGCAGCACGTTTGTTGTACCAGTTCATCAACGCCGAGGTGCCGAGCGACGTCGTCAGGTACACGAGCATGACGATCGCGATGCACTCCACCGCGCGACCCGTCTGATTGATCGCCGTATTGGCGATCGAGACCACGTCCGGGTAGCCGATGGCCACGGCCAGGGACGAGTTCTTCGTCAGGTTGAGGTACTGGTTGGTCATCGGCGGGATGATGACGCGCAGCGCCTGGGGCATCGAGACCAGCCGCATCTGCTGCCCCTTGGACAGGCCCAGCGCACCGGCGGCCTCACCCTGGCCGTGCGGCACCGCCGCAATGCCGGCGCGCACCACCTCGGCCACATAGGAAGCGGTATACAACGTCAGTCCGAGCAGGACCGCGATGAACTCCGGCGTCATCGAGTTGCCGCCTTCGATGGAGAAACCGCCGGCCTTCGGAATGTTCCATGCCGTGGGCGAGCCGCCCACCACCCAGCCGAGAATGGCGCCACCGAGCACGAATGCGATCGCCGGCAGCAGCACCGCACGCGGACGCCCAGTGCGCTCGAAATGCAGCCGTGCGCTGCGGGCCCAGAGCCAGGACAGCAGCACGCCGAGCAGCGCGCCCGCGCCGGCCAGTGCCTGCCCCAGACCCCAGACCGGCACCGGGTAGGACAGGCCACCGGCGCCAATGTAGAACACGCCAAGAATCGACTTGGGCTCACCGGCCGGCGGCAGCGCCTGCACCAGGAACAGGTACCACATCAGCAGCTGCAAGAGGATCGGAACATTGCGGAACAACTCGACGTAGGCGTAACACAGCCCGCGAACCAGTGCATTGTTCGAGAAGCGCCCGATGCCCAGCAAGGTGCCCAGGATCGTGGTGAGCACGATGCCGATGACGGCCACGCGCAAGGTGTTCAGCACCCCCACGAGGAAGGCCATCCAGTACGGATCGTTCGACTGGTAGGGGATCAGGTGCTCGCCGATATCGAAGCCGGCGGGCGAAGCCAGGAAGTCGAATCCGCTCTGGATGCCCCGCACGCGCATGTTCGTCAGCGTGTTGTGCACCAGGAACCACAGCGCCAGCCCGATCAAGCCGAGCGCGACAACCTGGTAGATCAGCCCGCGTACATGGCGGCTGCGCCACGACCAGTCACGCTGGCGCGGCGGGGTTCGCGGTGGGGAGGCCGAGGCCGTCATCTTGATGTCCTCCGGCCCGCCAGGGCGGGCCGTCGATGATCTGTGCGGGCGGATCTGCAGCAATCCGCCCGCTATGGCGAATCAGCGCACCGGCGGAGCGTACATGATGCCGCCATTGCTCCACAGGTTGTTCAGGCCCCGCGGCAGGCCCAGCGGGCTCTTCGGGCCGACGTTGCGCTCGAACATCTCGCCGTAGTTGCCCACCGCCTTGATGGCGTTGGCGGCCCAGGCCTTGTCCAGGCCGAGCAGCTTGCCGGTGTCCTCGGTGCTGCCCAGCAGGCGGCCCACGGCCGGGTTCTCGCTGGTCATCATCTTGTCGACGTTGGCCTGCGTGACGCCGTAGTCCTCGGCTTCGATCAAGGCGAAGCCGACCCACTTGACGATGGTGAAGAACTCGTCGTCGCCGCGGCGTACCGAGGGGCCGAGCGGCTCCTTGGAGATCAGGTCGGGCAGGATCACGTGGTCGGCCGGATTCTTGGCTTCCTTGTTGCGCACCGAGGCCAGTCCCGACGCGTCGGTGGTGTAGGCGATGCAGCGGCCGGCGAAGTAGGCGCTGGTCGCCGCCTCGACCTTCTCGAAGACCACGGGCTTGATGTTCAGGTTGTTGGCGCGCGAGAAGTCCGTCAGGTTCTTCTCGGTGGTGGTGCCCGACTGCACGCACACGGTGGCGCCCTTGAGCTGGGTGGCGCTCTTCAGCTTGAGCTTGGCGGGCACCATGAAGCCCTGGCCGTCGTAGTAGGTGACGCCGGTGAATACCAGCCCGAGCGAGGCATCGCGGGTCAACGTCCAGGTGGTGTTGCGCGACAGCACGTCGATCTCGCCAGACTGCAGCGCGGTGAAGCGCTGCTGCGCGTTCAGCGGCACCCACTTGACCTTGTTCGCGTCGCCCAGGATGGCTGCGGCCACGGCCTTGCAGGCGTCGACATCCAGGCCCGACCACTTGCCCTGGCTGTCCGCGGCGGAGAAGCCCGCCAGGCCTTCGTTGACGCCACAGATCAGCTGGCCGCGGGCCTTGATCGCGTCGAGGGTCTTGCCGGCATGAGCCAGCGAGGTGGTTCCGAGACCAGCGGCAAGCAAGCTGGCGGCGATGAGTGCGTGACGCATGGGATCATTCTCCTTAGTGCATTGAAGCCGGCTGTCGATGGGCGCCAGCGATGGGACGGTAGCGGTGACGGTAAAGCAATCGCCGGACCAAGCCGGACCAGGCCGGACCAAGCCGGGCCTGCGGCCGGCACTGTGCCCTCATCCTGCCGGTATCCGCAAGGCGAGCAAACACCTACACGCCAGCGGCTGCCAGGCCAGCGCTCACCACCAGCCACGCTCGCGCATCAGGCTCTCGCAGGCCTCGGCATCGACGAACTGCAGCGCCTGCCAGCCTGCCGCGCGGGCCGCCTGCACGTTGGCGGCCACATCGTCCAGGAACAGCAGCGATGCCGGCACCTCGCCAAAACGCGCGGTCGCCAGCTCGAAGATCGGCGCCTCGGGCTTGATCCATCCGACCCGCGCCGAGATCACGCCCGCTTCAAAGCAGCCAAGGAAGTCGTGCGTGCTTTCCAGATGCCGGGCGTAGGGTTCGGGCATATTGGACAGGTAGAACAGGCGTCGCCCGGCGCCGTGCAGGCGACGCAGCAGCGCCACCGTCTCGGGCACAGGCTGAAGCTCGGCGGGCACCGCGTCAACCACCGCGAGCACCTCGTCTTCGTCCAGGGTGGTGCGCACGGCGATGCGCCGCACCAGATCGGGCACGCTCAGCGTGCCGCGGTCGAAGTCGGCCCAGTCGCCGCCATAACCCTGGAAGATCGCGTCGGCCAAACGCCGCGCCGAAATCTCGTCACCGGCCCGATGGGGCAACTCCCGCCGCACCAGGCACCACGGCTGCCAGCGAAAGAGCACGCCGGCGAAGTCGAAGACGACGTGCAAGGCCGTCGCGGCGCTCAACTGGCGGGCATCAGGCCGAGCAGTTCGCCCACGCCATACAACTGCGCCAGCTGTGCCAGCTGCGGCGGTGCGCCACTGACCCGAAGCTCGCGGCCCGAGGCCAGCGCCAGGCGCCGGGCCTGCAGCAGCAGCGCCAGCGCCGCACTGTCGAAGCTGCGCAACCCCGACGCATCAATGCCCAGCACCTTGCCGTCGCCCTGCGCCGCGACCGCGCGCAACGCCGCCAGCGCATCGCTGGCGCCGGCCAGCGTCAGGGTATGCGGCAGCTGCATCGATCAGCTCTTCGAGACGCCCTTGTTGCGCTCGGCCAACTTGGCGATCAGGCCGTCGATGCCGCCGGCGGCGATCTCCTGGTTGAAGGACACGCGGTACTGCTCGACCAGCCACACGCCGAGCACGTTGACGTCGTAGATCTTCCAAGTGGTGCCGTTCTTCTCGAGCCGGTAATCGAGCTGTATCGGCTCGCCCTTGCCCTTCACCTCGGTGCGCACCACCACCTCGGTGTCACCCGGGTTGGCGCGCATCGGCTTGAACTGCACGCTCTGGTCCTTGACCTGTGTCAGCGCACC
>Ga0316188_10000716_pt1 | contig 14923 bp, 13 predicted proteins | sample Phiworburrow1_MG_FD_204933 | JGI IMG/M metagenome (GOLD analysis project Ga0316188, IMG submission 204933) | Coastal sediment microbial communities from Maine, United States - Phippsburg worm burrow 1 | ecosystem: Environmental > Aquatic > Marine > Coastal > Sediment | place: USA: Maine...
TCGATTATAAGATTAAAAGTTTCGTAAGCCTGTCATAATGCTTGTACATAATAAATACCGGGCTTGATATGATGAAGACATTCAATCGAATATCCTAAGGCATTTTCATCAAAAGGAATACTTTGGTTTAGAGCCCATTGACCCACATTCATTTTGAAAATCAATTGACTGTTCTAACCTCCTTCAATTTGAAAACGAGGTTCGGCATTATCATTATTTGAAAAAAGCAATAATAATCTGCCATCCAAATTTTCGGATTGAATACCCTTATGAATAGGAGATTTTAATAACAAATTTAGAAACAGGATCAGGCATATTCTTAAAACCAAATAAGATTAGCAATTTAGGAAAGGCTGTAAAAAATAATTTTCTCATGAACAAAAAATTTAAATTCCAAGGCATTAAAATTAAGTACATAATTTTTTACAAAGAAATAGAGTAAAATTTTATTTTTTCACCAACATACGTTTAATTTCATTCAGTTTCATCAAAGCTTCGATAGGAGTGAGGGTTTCAATATTGGTGCTCAAAATTTCCTCTTTTATTTCCTCCAACAACGGATCATCCAGATTGAAAAAACTGAGTTGCATGTCATTTTGAGAAGCACTTTTTAGTTTTTCTTGAATTTCTTCGGAGGCGTGACTTTTTTCTAGATGTTTCAACATTTTATTAGCACGATGAATAACAGGACTTGGCATTCCGGCCAATTTTGCTACGTGAATTCCGAAACTATGTTTGCTGCCACCTGGAACTAATTTTCGCAAGAAAATCACAGTATCCTTTAGCTCTTTTACCGATACTGTAAAGTTTTTAATTCGCGAAAAAGTTTCTGTCATATCATTTAATTCGTGGTAATGCGTAGCGAATAATGTCTTTGCTTTTGTTGGATGTTCATGTAAGTATTCGGCTATAGCCCAAGCAATAGAAATTCCGTCGTAGGTACTTGTTCCTCTACCAATTTCATCAAGTAAAATCAAACTCCTTTCCGATAAATTATTTAAAATACTGGCAGTCTCATTCATTTCTACCATAAAAGTAGATTCACCCATTGAAATGTTGTCACTCGCTCCAACTCGGGTGAATATTTTGTCCACAACACCAATTCTTGCATTTTGAGCCGGAACGTAACTGCCTATTTGTGCTAAAAGAACTATCAAAGCCGTTTGACGTAAAATAGCCGATTTACCACTCATATTCGGACCGGTAATCATGATAATTTGTTGTTGATTTCTGCTTAAGACCAAATCATTAGCAACATATTCTTCACCAATTGGCAATTGTTTTTCAATTACCGGATGCCGACCATTTTTAATTTCAATTTCTGTGGAATCATCAATTTGAGGTTTCACATAATTATTTTCCAATGCAATTTTGGAAAAAGAAGTCAGGCAATCAATTTGTGCAATGATTTGTGCATTTTTTTGAACTTTTTGGATGTACGGAATAATATACTGGGTTAATTCTCCGAATAATTTCTGCTCGATTGCTCCAATCTTTTCTTGTGCTCCTAAAATTTTTGTTTCATATTCTTTAAGTTCTTCAGTAATGTAGCGCTCTGCTGAAACCAAAGTTTGCTTGCGAATCCATTCTGCAGGAACCTTATCTTTATGGGTATTTCTTACTTCAATAAAATAGCCAAAAACATTATTGAAGGCAATTTTCAAACTTGGTATTTGTGTGCGTTCACTCTCACGTTTTACAATACCATCTAAATACGCTTTTCCCGATTTAGAGATGGCGCGTAATTCGTCCAATTCTAACGAAATTCCCGGAGCAATAGCATTTCCTTTTAAAATGTTGACCGGTGCATCTTCCAAAAGGGTAATTTTTATTTTTTCTATCAGATTTTCGCAGTCATGGATGGCTTTTCCAATTTCTTGTAAACTACTATTTTTACTTTGTATTGCAGCCACTTTAACGGGTAAAATTGCTTTTAAAGAATCTTTAAGAATAACAACTTCTCTCGGACTTATTTTACCGGTGGCAACTTTTGAAATGAGTCGTTCTAAATCGCTTACCTGCTTGATTTGGTACTGAATAAGTTCAAAGAATTTCTCATTCTCCATGCCATATTTCACGATATCATGCCTTGTTTGAATTTCTTTTATATCTTTTAATGGAAGTGCCAACCATCGTTTTAATAACCTACCACCCATTGGAGAAATGGTCTTGTCTATAACATCTAAAAGGGTAACAGCCTGTTCGGAATTTGCTCGGTATAATTCTAAATTTCGAATAGTAAATTTATCCATCCAAATATACTTATCTTCAAAAATGCGTTGTACGTTAGAAATATGTTCTAATTTGTGATGCTGCGTTTCCGATAAATAATGCAAAGCAGCACCTGCCGAAATAATGCCCTCCGTTAAGTCTTCAATCCCAAAACCTTTTAACGATTTTATCTTAAAATGATTGGTTAAAATTTCATTAGCAAAATCATTTTGAAAAATCCAATCCTCCAAATAAAACGTATAAAATTGCTCTCCGAAATGACCTTTGAACTTGACTTTATGTTGCTTTTGAATTAACACCTCACTTGGACTAAAATTTTGTAAAAGTTTGTCGATGTATTCTAAGTTGCCTTGCGCAGTTAAAAATTCCCCTGTGGAAACGTCTAAAAAGGAAATGCCTATTTGTTTTTTCCCAAAATGTATTGCAGCTAAAAAATTATTGGTTTTTGCCTGTAAAACTTCGTCGTTTAACGAAACACCGGGAGTAACTAGTTCCGTTACACCTCTTTTAACAATTGTTTTCGTCATTTTTGGATCTTCCAACTGGTCGCAAATAGCAACTCGTAATCCGGCTTTCACCAACTTTGGTAAATAAGTGTTTAACGAATGGTGAGGAAATCCCGCTAGGGCAGTTTCACTTTCACTGCCCGCTCCTCTTTTGGTCAAAACAATGCCCAATATTTGGGAAGCTTTTTTAGCATCGGATCCAAAGGTTTCGTAAAAATCTCCAACTCTAAAAAGTAACATGGCATCAGGATATTTAACCTTGATAGTGTTGTATTGTTTCATTAATGGAGTTACTTTTTTAACTTTTGCCAATGCTAGAGATGTTTAGATTATTGAAACACAAATCTTGGGTTTACTTTTTTATATTTGTACCGCAAGAATACCAATTATTTAAAGTGATAAAAAATTTAACCTAGGCTTGCTGTATCTCGCAAAGATATAATTTTAAACGACAATTTTTGAAACCAAAAACGCTAATGCGAAAACTAAAAAACAGTGAATTAGGTCGATTAGAGGTAGAAGATTTTAAGAAAATCCCTAAAATACCCATGATTCTTATACTCGACAATATTCGTAGTTTAAACAATATCGGATCCGTATTTAGAACGAGTGATGCTTTTTTAATTGAAAAAATTTACTTGTGCGGTATAACAGCAAAACCACCACATAAAGAAATTCATAAAACAGCATTGGGAGCAACGGAATCTGTCGATTGGGAATATGTCAAAGACACATTTAAATTAATTGAAAAATTAAAAGAAGATAAAATAAAAATTATAAGCATTGAACAAGCTGAAAACAGTACTATGTTACAGGATTTTACGATAGAATCAAATCAAAAGTATGCCGTTATTTTTGGCAATGAAGTGAAAGGTGTGCAACAAAGAGTCGTATCTGCTTCGGATTATTGTATTGAAATACCACAATTTGGAACCAAGCATTCTTTGAATATTTCGGTAAGTTGTGGCGTAGTTTTATGGGATCTATTTAAAAAAATGAAATTGTAATGGTAGAAGAATTTCAAATGTATTTTAACTTGGGCTTAAAACATGTTCTAGATTGGAAAGCCTATGACCATGTATTATTTTTGATTGTATTAACCGTTTTTTACAGTTTTAAAGATTGGAAAAAAATACTTTGGTTGATTACTGCATTTACATTGGGGCACAGCTTAACCTTAGCTTTATCTGCCTATGATTTATTATTTGTTAAAATGAATATTATTGAATTTCTTATTCCGTTAACTATTTTAATTACAGCTATTTATAATTTAATAACTGTTAAAAAGCCTCTTAAAAGTATAAAAATAACCATATTTTTCGCGTTTATTTTCGGATTAATTCATGGTTTGGGATTTTCGAGTTATTTTAAAATTTTGGTGGATGACACCTCTGACAAATTAATTCCACTTCTCGAATTTGCACTTGGCATTGAAATTGCACAGCTTATTATAGTCATGGCAATTTTAATTTTGAGTTTTTTTGTTTTAAATATTTTAAAAAGACAGAAAAGAGATTGGGTGCTCGTAATTTCTTCTATTGTAATTGGCGTGGTCATTCCAATGCTCATTGAAAGAAAAATTTGGTAATTTTTTAACAGAGTTAATTTCAAAGTTTTATATTTTCGCTTAAGTAATAGAAGTAAGCTTAAAAAGTAAAATTATGTTGGGTAAAAAACAGAAAAGATATGATATAGCTTATTTAAAAATGGCTACGGAATGGGCAAAATTATCGCATTGTAAGCGTAAGAGAGTAGGTGCGTTAATTGTAAAAGATAAAATGATCATTTCTGATGGCTATAATGGAACACCAACAGGTTTTGAAAATTGCTGTGAAGATGAAGACGGGAATACAAAATGGCATGTATTACACGCTGAGGCAAATGCAATTTTAAAAGTCGCATCTTCAACACAATCTTCTAAAGATGCAACCTTGTATATAACTTTGTCCCCTTGTAAAGAATGTAGTAAATTAATACTTCAATCTGGAATAAAGAGATTGGTTTATGCCAATGCCTATAAAGATGATGCAGGAGTAGTATTTTTAAAGAAAGCTAATATTGAAATAGTACATTTACCACTGAATGAATAGAAAGACAAAAATATATCTACCATTGTTACTTGCTATTGCAATTGCTTTTGGTATTTTTTTAGGAAGCTCGTTGAACTATCCGAAGAAGACCTTGACTTTTTTTGGAGGCACACCTCAAGAAAAGAAAATTAAGCGATTGATTGATTTTATACATTACGAATATGTAGACGACGTGGATACGGATAGTTTATTAGACGGAACTATAAAAAACCTTCTTGGCAAGTTAGATCCGCATTCTGTTTATATTCCGGCTAAAGAGCAGGAAAGTATTACGGAAACTATGAATGGTAAATTTGTAGGTATTGGAATTCAATTTCGAATGCATAAAGATTCGCTTACAGTAGTGAAAGTTTTAGAAAATGGCCCAAGTAAAAAAGCTGGCATTCAGGCAGGGGACCGAATTTTAATTGCAAATAATGATACCCTTTATGGGAAGAACCTAGAAAGTAGTTATATTTTAAAAACTTTAAAAGGAGAGCCAGATACTAAGGTTGACCTTGAAGTTTATCGAAAATCATTGAATAAGAATTTACCTTTTACAATCGTTCGGGGGGATGTTCCGATTCAAAGTGTAGATGCTTTTTATATGTTGGGGGATGATTTGGGTTATATTAAAATAAACAAATTTGCGGCCACAACTTATGATGAGTTTAAAACAGCTTTGGAGGAACTTTTAAAGCAAGGGATGAAAAAATTGGTGCTGGATTTGCGAAATAATCCTGGAGGTTATATGCAAGTTGCTACGCAAATAGCTGACGAATTTTTAGAGGATGGAAAATTGATTGTATTTACTAAAAATAAAGGCAAGAAAATAGATAAAACCTTTGCAACGGTAAAAGGTGATTTTGAAGATGGTCATGTATTTGTACTTATCAATGGTTCTTCCGCTTCAGCAAGTGAAATTGTTGCAGGAGCGTTGCAAGACAATGACCAAGGTACGATTGTCGGACGAAGATCATTTGGGAAAGGTTTAGTACAGCAAGAAATGAGTTTAGGTGATGGCTCAGCAGTTCGTTTGACGGTTTCACGTTATTATACTCCAACCGGAAGGTCCATTCAAAAACCATATGATCACAATGGTAATGAGGGTTATTTTAATGAATTTGAAGATCGATTCCACCAAGGAGAACTATACAGTAAAGATAGTATTAAGGTGAATGACACGTTGAAGTATATTACGCCAAAAGGAAAAATAGTTTACGGAGGTGGAGGTATTGTGCCGGATGTTTTTGTTGCAATAGATACAACAAGATATTTTAATACTAGACATTACCGAGCATTAAATGATTTTGTTTTTGATTATACTGATATGCACAGAGACGATTTTAAAGGGACAACTTTAGATACATATATTTCAGATTTCGATCCGGGAAATAAAATTTGGAATGCTTATTTGGAAAGTATTCCTGAAGAATTGCGCAACATGGAAGCCACAGAAAAAATAAATATTGAAAATTATTTAAAAGCTTTAATGTCACAACAATTATTTGATATCAATGCTTTTTATCGCATTATCAATGAAAAAGATATTATGATTGAAAAAGTAAAGCAGTTAAACAAAGAGAGCACTTCTATTGCTCAATAGCATCATGAACCATGGCTGGTTTACCACCATTCCATAAAGTTAATATATCTGTTGCTACGTGAGCACCACTTCCGGCGGCTGTGGCAAACTGACTTCTCCAGCCAGCTAAAACTCCAGCCACATAAAGATTTTCTGCAATTTTATGATTGGTATTTTTTAATTGAATTCTATTTTTTTCAACAGGTAAATTCGGGTGCGGCTCAACATAATGCTTCAAACCCTCAATTTGAAATAAATTTGAAGGTCCAACGGCTACAACAACAATTTTTGCAGTATATTCATTTTTATTAGTATACACTTTAAAATTACCCGATTCATTCGTGATTTTTTCTACTTTTTCTTTTTCAATTTGAACCACATGCGGATAGGTCTCTGCTAATTGTTTTTTTCCGCTTTCCAAAATTTCTTTTCCAGTAGTTCCTGGAGTTATTCCTAAAACATTATTAAAAACTGCTGTTGCTAAAGCAGAAGATTTTTGATGCATTATAATACCAACTTTCTTTGTTGCAGCAAAAGGTTTGGTTTTTGCTGATCCTAAAACTAAAGCACATGACATTCCTGCCGCACTTCCTCCTAAAATTAAAACATCAAAATCCATTATAATTATATTTTAATGGTTAAAATTAACGATTTTTTGTACCATTTAAAATAAAAAAGCACCATTTTTAATGGAATAATCCTTGAATATTAGATGCAAATAGTTTTACCGCAATTGCTAATAGAATTACACCAAATATTTTTCGAATAACATTAATTCCTCCTTCGCCAATCAATCGTTCAATTTTTGAAGAAGATTTTAAAACGATGTAAACAAAAATCATGTTAACAATAATTGCAATAATTATATTAACAGTTTGAAATTCAGCCTTTAATGATAGAATAGTAGTCATGGTACCTGCACCAGCAATTAGTGGGAATGCCAATGGAACAACACTTGCCGTTTTTGGGGATTCTTCCTTATACAATTGAATTCCTAAAATCATTTCAAGCGCTAAAAATAAAATAACAAAAGACCCGGCTACAGCAAATGAATAGACATCTATTCCAATTAATTTTAATATTTCGGTTCCTAAGAAAAGAAATAAAATCATAATCAAAACCGACACAATTGATGCTTTTTCCGATTGAATATGTCCTACTTTTTGTCTTAAATCAATGATTATCGGAATACTTCCAATAATATCTATAACAGCAAATAAAACCATTGAAGCGGTAACAATTTCCTTAAAATTCAGTTCCATATTTTCTAAAATTTCAGGCGGCAAAGATAACTAAAATAACAAGATTTAAATGTAATAACTTAAGTTATAATATCTTGGTAAAAGAATGTATTTTTGCCGTCGATATTTTAACAAAAAGAGCATGTTTCAATTAGGAAAAACAATCGTTTCAGAAGAGATTATTGAAAATGATTTTATTTGTAATCTAAGTGCCTGCAAGGGTGCTTGCTGTGTTGATGGTGATGCAGGAGCTCCTCTCGATAAAGGGGAGTTAAAAATAATGGAAGAAATTTATCCGAAAGTAAAACCTTATTTGCGTAAAGAAGGGATTGAAGTTATTGCAAAACAAGGTGTTTATTCGATCAATAAAGATGGTGAATTTGAAACGCCCTTAATCAATGGAGCCGATTGTGCTTATGTTATTTTTGATGAAAAAAAAGTAGCACTTTGCGCCATTGAAGAAGCCTATAATCAAGGAGATATAGCTTTTAAGAAGCCGATTTCTTGCCATTTGTATCCGATAAGGGTAAAAGACTATAGTGAGTTTTCCGCTGTAAATTATCATAAATGGGAAATTTGTGATGATGCTTGTACTTTGGGAAAAGAATTACAAGTACCAGTTTATAAATTTGTTAAACAGGCTTTGATTCGTAAATTTGGTGAAGATTGGTATCAGAAGTTAGAAAACATTGCAAAAAAGCAAAGTAAAAAATAGTTGATTTCCAAATAGTTAAAAACTTCAACGTATTCGATTTTTTTGTTTAAATATTTTTAAAGTATCTATTGGTTTTTTAAATTTTTGTAGATTTATCCAATGGTAATTTATAGAAATATTTTCCCCTTATTCTTACTTGTTTCTTTATCTATTCATTCTCAAAAAATAGATAGTACTTATGTTGCTAATGCAGATTTTGAAGCGAGAGATCTTCGTTATGAAGGCAAGTTTGAACAAGCTTATAAAATCACCAATGATCTGCTTGTTAAACTGAAAAAGTATAACGCAAGCAGTAAATATTTCGCCCTTACTTATTATACAAAATCAAGAATTGAATTAGATTTAGGCAAATATGACCTCGCCTACAATTCTTCTCAAAAAGCTTTAAAAATTTATTTAGAAAGATCGGATAGCACTGGTCTAGCACAAATATATAATGTAATAGGAGTTTACCACTATTTTGAAAACAATTTAGATAGTACTTTGCTATACTACGAAAAGTCTTATGATTTGAAAAAAAGGCTTGATTTTAATAATGAAGAAAAAGCGGTTTCTGCATACAATATTGCAATGGTTTATGAAGATACCGGTAGGCATGACGAGGCAATGAAGTTGTATTTGGAAACAGAGAAATATTTATTACCAAAAAAGGAAGAACTAACCTTTCTATCGGATGTTTATATTGGAATTGCGCACATTTATAAATACAAACAAGATTTTGATCAAGCCGAAAAATATGCAGACAAAGCGATGGATATAGGCTTGAAAACCTATGGCGAATTTAATGCAAACATGACTTTCGTTTATACTTCCTATGCAAATATTTTGATTTCAAAAAAGAAATATAAGGAAGGTATTGATCTTATAAAAAAAGGTTTAGAAATTCGAAAAAAAAATTATGGTTTATATCATAAATGGACATGTGAAAGTTATACCGATTTAGCAGAAGCATATGAGTTAGATAAGCAATTTTCATTGGCGGAAGGAAATTTTAAAAAATCCATAGAAATTGGAAAAATAACCCATAGTGAACTGTATTTAGCAGATGCAAAAAGTGCTTTAGCATATATGTATTGCGATCGAAATACTAACAATGCACAAGCTGAAAAATTGCTATTAGAAGCGTTGAAGGTATATAACAAAATTTATGGTAAGCAAAATGATATAATTACCGAAGTATATTACTATTTAGCAAAGAATGCAAAAAACAGAAATGAAGAGAAAGCTTTTTCTAATTATATTGATCAAGCCTATATTGCAGGAAACTATGAACCTTATCAGTTAGATAAAATTGTAGCACCTTTTGAGGTTTTAAAAACCTTAGGTTTACATAGCGAATGGATAAAACAAGAATATGACAAGAGTGAATATTTAGAATTACTTTACAATAAATACATATTAATTGATAAACAAATCGATTTAATAAAGTTTCTTCAAAATAATTATTCCTCAGAGATTTCTAAAATTTCATTGGCTAATGATTATCGGGAAGTTTTTGAAAATGGGCTGCAGACATGTTGGATTTTGTATCAAAAAACACAGGATAAAAAGTATTTGGAAAAAGCTTTTGAACTTTCAGAAACTAATAGAAACAGTACGCTTTTAGAAGGATTACAAGATTCGAAGTTTAAACTTTTTGGCGCTGTTCCTAAAAATTTAATGTACATTGAAACCCAACTCAAACAAGAACTTGAAAGGGTTAAAATGAATTTATATTATGAAAAAGGAAGTGAAAATCCGAATAAAGAAAATCTAAGTGATTTAATTCATAACAGGGTTGAAATAAGCAAAAAACTGGATAGTTTACACGAGAGCTTATATAAAAATTATCCAAAATATGCGAATTTGAAATACATGGATAAAAATATTTCTATTACGGAAGTTCAAGATAATTTGGACGATAGCACCCAGCTAATAACCTATTTTTTAGGAGAAAACGATCTTTTCAGTTTCACTATCACTAAAAATAAAATTGTTTTTTTAAAGGGAGATATAGTAAAAAGTTTGACCAAAGAAATTGACAGCCTAAAAATAAATCTGGTTCAAAAGAAAGATGTAATCAATTTTACAAAAAAACTGTACCTCTATTTATTGGGTCAACAGATGGATCGTAAGAAGAATAATTTAGTTATTATACCTGATAATATTCTGAATTATATTCCTTTTGAAATTCTTCAAAATGATAAGAATAAGTATTTAATTGAGAATTTTGATATTAGTTATTCGGGTTCTGTTCATTTATTTCTCGAGTTAAAAAACGACTATTTTAAATATTCTCTACCCAATTATTGGGCCGGGTTTTCACCTAAATATGAGGAAGATGAAATGCTATCCTCCAATGCGGATGAAATAACAGAAATTGCAGATATGGTCGAAGGAGATTCTTATATTGGAAAAAATTCTACAAAAGAAAATTTTTTTAAAAATTATAGAAAAAACAGCATTTTACATTTTGCAATGCATGCAGAAATTGACAATAACAACCCTCTTTATAATAAACTAATATTTAGCGATGGAAACCTAACCGCTTCAGAAATATATGTATCGAATATAAAAGCAAATTTGGCTATTTTAAGCGCATGCAATACCGGGTTTGGAAAACTGGAGAAAGGAGAAGGAGTAATGAGCATGGCAAGGGCGTTTAACTATGCAGGTGTTCCAGCAATTATTATGAGTTTATGGAAAGTGCCTGATAAGGAAACGAAAAATATTATGGTTCGATTTTATGAAAATTTAAAAAAGGGAGAAACCAAAAGTAAAGCTCTAAAGAATGCCAAACTTTCCTATTTAAATGCAACAAATGATGAGAATTTAAAACATCCATATTATTGGTCCGGTTTTGTTTTAAATGGAAATACGGATACCCTAGCGCCAGACACATCTAAAAAGAATTACTATTATTTTGGAGCAATGGCATTTATTGGACTTATATTTCTTGTTATTAAGCGGAAGAAGTAATACTAATTTAAAAATTTCAATATTTTCTCAGCTTCTTCTTTCATACAAGTGTTTTCAGGTAAATTAGCAATTATTGAAAATTGAGAAATAGCTTTATGCTTTTCATTATTCTTTAAATAGGCTAGACCGAGATACCAATTTGATAACTCATGAAAATTTTTAAAAGTACCATTATCTTTTTTTGAGGTTGCAATTGGTAAAAGCAGTCCAATAGCTTCCGTCGGTTTATCTAAGGATAAATAACACATAGCCTTATAAAAAGAAATAAAACTGTCATTTTGATTTTTAATTGAATTAAATAGATTGATGGCTTTGTAATAATTTTCATTTTCATATGCTAAAAATGCCTTGTATTTAATGGTTTGCTTTGGACTATCTCTTTCAATAGGCTCCACAATATTTCTATATGGATGAAAATTAGTTACGAACAATTGTTTATCTGACGGAAAGAAATTGCCTTTAACATACCAAAATCCCAATCCCAAGAAAAGACAAATGGATGCAGCAATAAGCCATTTTTTAGGAAGATTAAAAACACGTGATTTCCATTGTAAATCCTTTTCAAATCCTTGAAGTGTCTTTTTAAGATCTTCTCTTTGGTTACTTGTTATAACTTCTTTTAAATCTTTTTGAAATAGAAATTCAGATTTGAATTCTTCATTATTTTGTATATAATCATTGAATACCATTTGTTCTTGTGGAGACAGGGTATTGCTAAAATATTTATCAATAAGGTCTAAATTTTTCATATTTTTTTTCTACAAAGCTCCTTAAGCTTTTTTACGCATCTTGATTTTTGACTCTTTAGTACTTGCTTGCTACTGTAATTCAAGATTTGGGTAATTTCATCTAAATTAAATCCCTGATAATAATATAAATTTAATACTTCTTTACATCTTTCCCCTAATTTTGGAAACCATGTACGCAAGACTTCTTGTTCGTTAGTTAACTTTTTACCGAAAAGGTCAACATCAATTTCAATATTTTTTTCATTTAAAGTTAAATCTTCATCAAATGACAACTTTGATTTTTCTCTATGAAATCGATAAATTTTATTTTTTGCTATCGCAAATAAATAGGTTGAAATATTACTTTCCAAGTTATTTAATTTTCCTTCAATGGCATTTTCTCTTAGAGCAATAATGGAATCTTGGTAAATATCGGCAGCCTCATTTTCATCGACATTGAATTTTTTAGCATATTTTATAAATGGTCGTCTATTTTCTATATAAATTTTTTGAAAGGTAGCATTATCGCCAAGCCTTAATAATCGTATGATTTTATCTTCCCCCATTTCTACAAAGAAAATAAAAAGAAAGCAATTTAGTTCTAAATTAAAGTAAAATGTTAAAAAACAGCATTATCAACAATTTTTTTTTCAACTCTTAGTTTATCTATATTCGCAATATTATGAGGGAGTCAATATTTAATCAAAATCGGTTTATAAATCATTTATTGATGAGTCAAGCCATTGCAATCTAATTTTCAGCCAATCTTGCAAGTAATTGTTTTCTTCGCCATAGGTGCTTCCAACAAAATTGTTCGGCCAGACATAATTACCTAAAATCACCCATGTTTTAAAATTCTCATCTAGGGCACCTGATTTTAACAAGTTTGATTTATACGTATCAATTTTGTTTAAAATTGTTGATTCAGAAAGAGTATTGGCTCTTAAACTATTCCACCTTTCCTTTAGTTGCATTACAAATGCCGGATCTTCTAAAAGTCGGCTCCACCAAAAAGGGATCAGCCAATAATCATTACTACATCTTTCATTAAACTTATATGCCCAAACATTTGTTTCGCCACCGCTGCAATAATCTGCATTACCAAAAGCCAAATTGAAATCCCAAATTGGCCCCATATTTAACTTTTCGTTTTTGTCTTTATGCATAAAAGTGCTTAATCGATACCCATCAACATTGTTCGATAGTTCATTTAAAATAAAGAAATCGATAAAACTCGAAACATCAATATAATTTGCGTATCCAATAGTTTCATCCTTAAAATCAGGAGAGGCTAGAGCATCTTCAAAATCGGAAACATAAGATGAAATATATGTTTTTTGTTCGGGTGTAATATCTTCGGCATCAGGGTATTCGTATAAAAAATTAATTTGTTGTCCGGAAGAATTAAATGATGGTGCATGAGTGGAGATAAAAGAATTTTGAGCATTATAACCGTCGCCTAGATTTGTTCCAGCAATTTTATCAATTTTTAAAATATAACCTCCGGTAAGGTCTTCACCAGAATTTTCGTCCACTTTTAATTTATTGATATCAATTCGTTCACTATCTCTTTTTAATTTTTCCATAAAAATATAAACACCTTTATATTCATTATTTATGGTAAGTTCAACAAATTCTGTTCTACTTGCATATCGATCCATATCTCTGGAAAGGTTATAGATCAACATATTTCTAACGAGTGATTTATCACTGTAAGGTCCGTATAAAATCCAATCCTCCTCTTCAGGAAAACCAAGCAAAGAAACGTTAAGATCTTCATTATTTTCATCCCGAGTTTCTAAACCGTACGATTTCTTTGGAAAAGATTGAGAGGAGGCTCCTCGTATTTCAATACCAATATTTCCTTCAAAAGAAATTACATCGGTTTTTGAAATGGTTATTTTGGCATTTATTTTTGGCTCATCAACAATAGTTCCCCCGTTTGTATTTACGGCTATCTGAACTAATTTATCCGCAGGATTTATTACAACAATAGGAGGCTCTTCAAATTTTGGATCTTCATTTTCATCTCCACAACTAGTAATAAAAAGAAATAAAATTAAAAAGGAAAATAGCAAGTAAGATTTTGGGATAAAAAAAAAGGTCTTTTTCATATTTTTTGTTATGCTGCAAAGTTACAATTTCTTAAAAGCCATCTTATGATTTTTCTCATTGTTTACGAAAGCCAAAAGAATTCAAGTTTTGCTACAATTACATTGGTTGTATAACGACTAAATCCCCAAATAATTACTAGTCCAACTCTTTAATTTCGATATTTTTCCATTTTACTTTTATTCCGCCACCGTCATGAATTTGTAATGCAATAGAGCCATTGCCCTTGCCGATTATTTTATCATCAATCGTGATCATTTCAACATCATTTAACCAGGAAGTTATCGTGTCCCCTTGCACAACAATTTTTAAATGATTCCATTCTCCTTCTTTCAGCACTGATTCTTTATCTTCCGTAGGTTTTATGAGCCAACCTCTACCATAAGACTCGTAAACACCACCGGTATGTTTCCCTTTAGGAGCAACCTCTACTTGCCAGCCACTTACTTTTGTGCCTTCAATTGTGGAGCGGATAAAAACACCACTGTTACCATTTGCCTCTTGCTTAAAATCTACATTTAATTCAAAATTTTTGTAATAGTCGTCAGTTGCCAAATATCCATATTGTTTGTCGGGCCCGCTTTCTGAAACCAATAAGCCATCTTCCACATACCATTTTTCGGTGCCATAAATGGTCCAACCTGTGAGGTCTTTCCCATTAAATAGTGATTTTTCTTGTGCGTTGCTTTGATTAAGGATAAAAGCAAATAATGTAAAAAGGACGAATTTAAAATTGTTTTTTTTCATGTTTTTCTTTAATAAAAATTTATGGTAATA
>Ga0316188_10000717_pt1 | contig 14897 bp, 12 predicted proteins | sample Phiworburrow1_MG_FD_204933 | JGI IMG/M metagenome (GOLD analysis project Ga0316188, IMG submission 204933) | Coastal sediment microbial communities from Maine, United States - Phippsburg worm burrow 1 | ecosystem: Environmental > Aquatic > Marine > Coastal > Sediment | place: USA: Maine...
GTGTACACGGCCACGTTCTGGTCCAGGTCGTCCTTGTTCACCTTGTCCAGCGTATCGTTGGCGGTGTGATGGATGTCGAAGTAGTCGGTGCCGTCCTGCTCGGGTGAGAGCACCGGCATCCCGGCCTTGCGCAGGGGGCTTATATCAGCGCCGCCGCCTGCGTTGTTGCTACCGGGCTCAATCCCCATGTCGGCCAGCATGGCCTGCATGGCTTCAACCTTGTACAGGGACTCGGGAGCTACCTGGGAGCCCAGTTCATAGACAGCGCCGGGTCCAAAATCGGATTCGATACCGATGATGTGTTTCTCCACATTGGCCAGCCGGGCGTATTCCTTGGCTCCGCTCAGGCCAAATTCTTCATTGGCGAACAGCACCACCCGGATGGTTCTCTTGGGACGTTTACCCGAGAGCAGGATTTGCCGGGCGGCTTCCATGCTGATGGCCACGCCGGCGCCGTCATCGATGGCGCCGGTGCCCAGGTCCCAGGAATCCAGGTGTCCACCTATGATGACGATTTCATCCGGGTGTTCGCTGCCGGGGATTTCGCCGATCACGTTGGCCGAACGGGCGGGATCCAGGTAGCGGGCACTCAGGTTGATACGCAGGGAAACAGGCTGTCCCTGGCGTAGCTGGTACTCCAGGATGTCCGAGTCCGGGTTGGACAGGGCAACGGCAGGGATACGCGGCTGTGCCGGGTCGTAGCGCATGGCGCCGGTATGACCCATGCGGTTGTTGTCGGTTCCCACTGAACGAATCACCAGGGCGCGGGCGCCCAGGCTGGCGGCGATGGATGCGCCGCTGCTGCGTTTTGCCACGGCCGGGCCGTAGCCGGAACCGTCTTTATGGCGCTCCATGCGTCCAGGCAGAAAGACAATGGTGCCCTCGACCTGTGAGGGGGGCAGCCCGGCCAGTTCCTCCAGGTTCTGGACCATCAGAACAGGAGCTTCGATGCCTTCTTCACCGGTGCCCACGCTGCCTCCCAGGGCTACCGCGACCAATATCTGCGGGTGAGGGCTGGTTATCTGCACGCTCAGTTGTCCGCGTTCCCAGTGGGGCACGGTCACATCCTGGACGCGCACGTTCTCAAAACCCAGTTCCTGCATCTTGATCATGGCCCAGGCCACGGCAGCCTGGTCGCCGGGTGAGCCGGCCAGCCGTGGACCCACTTCCTGGGTCAGGCTCTCCAGTATTTCCCATGCATTTGAGTTCTGCATGGCGAGGTTTCGCAGGCTCACCGATTGTTTAACAAGATCGGCATCCACGCTGGCAGTGTTCTCAGCGGCGTGAAGGGCGATGGCGGGCAGACAGAGCAGCGCGAAGGCTGGCAAAAGACGGGACATGAGTGGTTAACCTGGCTGGAGAATGAAGAAATCCGCGTCGCGAATTCCATTAAAAAACCGACTGGAGGATTGTAGGCTAGTAATCTGTCTCTGTCAGGTTGCTTTTAACCCTGATAGCCCCTTCAGCGAATACTGTTTTGCAGTACAATCGGTCCTTTTCCGCGGAACGAAACTCATGGCGAAGTATAAAAAGGGAAAGGGCAAGCTGCAGGGACCGAGCATGGCCCAGAAGGCGGATCGCCATATTCTCTACGAGGCCTCGGTGCAGGCGGTGGATCACGAGGTGGAATTCATCAGTGATACCTACTTTGCCTTGCGCGGCAGGCGTCCCCGGATCCTGAGGGAAGATTTCTGCGGCACCACCAATGCGGCCTGTGAGTGGGTGCGGGAGCACAAGGACAACCGGGCGATTGGCGTGGACCTGGATCCCGAGGTGCTGGAATGGGGTCGGACCCATCACATTGCCAGCCTTGATTCGGATCAGAGGAAACGCTTGCAGGTGATCCAGGCCAACGTGCTGGAGGTGGAAACCCCTCCCGCTGACCTGGTTGTGGCATTTAATTTCAGCTACTGGATTTTCAAGTCCCGTGAGGTGCTCAAAAGCTATTTCCGCCAGGCCCACAAGGGTCTCAAGGAAGATGGCATTTTTTGCCTGGATATCTACGGTGGCCCCGAAGCCCATGAAGAGCGTGAAGAAGAGACTGAATATGACGATTTCACCTATGTCTGGGACCAGTCACGGGTAGATCCGGTGACCGGGCGCAGTCTGTGCTACATCCATTTCAAGTTCCCTGACAAGTCGGAGATGAAGGAAGCCTTCACCTATGACTGGCGGCTGTGGAGCATCCCCGAGGTGCGTGAATTGTTGTCTGAGGCGGGATTTTCCAAAACCACCGTCTACTGGCAGGGTACCGATGAGGATGGCGACGCGGATGATGTGTTTGAGCCGGTGGAAGAGGGTGACGCCGATCCGGCCTGGATCGCCTATATTGTTGCCGAGCGCTAGGCCGACCGCTACGAAGGTCGTAGGTTTCAGGCTTGTTAGTCTTGAAAAGAGCCTGTAAGTATTGCTCCTATGTTGCCGAACTGCCAGTGCGCTTTATAATGCCCTGAGCAGGAAATAAACCCTGGCCCTGTGGCCGCAATGCAATTATCCAAGAGCATCATGGTTAAAGAACTCGAGCTCGCTATTCTTTTTGCCGACGTGGTTGGCAGTACCCAGTTGTATGAGTCCCTGGGTGATGAGCGCGCTCGTGAAACCGTGAGTTTGTGCATAGACGTCATGCGCAAGGCTACAGAAAAGAACAATGGTACGGTTATCAAGACCATGGGCGACGAGGTCATGGCGACTTTTCCCACCCCTGATGACGCCCTCAACGCCGGAGCCCTGATGCTGCGGCGGATCGAGGAGAGTTCAGAGCTGATGGTCGGTGGTGACCAGGTAAAGATTCGTATCGGGTGTCATTATGGCCCCGTGGTGCTGGAGAATCGGGACATCTTCGGTTCTGCCGTGCACATGGCCAATCGCATGACCAGCCAGGCCAAGGGCGGCCAGATTCTCACTACATCGGTAACCGTAAACCGGCTTAGTCCGGAATGGCGGACGGCGGTGCGCCAGATTGATATCGCCCACCTGCGCGGTCGCTCTGATGAAATGGCGCTGTTCGAAGTGCTTTGGCAATCCGAAGACGTGACCAGCATGCTGCCGAGTCTCAAGCTGGAGGCGATGCAGCCTGGTGCCAGCAACCGGCTGATCCTGGACTTCGATGGTCATGAATACATCATGGATGAAACCAACGATGGCCTGACCATGGGCAGGGCCGATGGCAACGGACTGGTGATCAAAGGCAACCTGATTTCGCGGCAACACGCACGTATTGAGTTACGAAAGAGTACTTTCTTACTGATCGACCAGAGTACCAACGGTACCTTCGTCGCCATTGATGGCGAGCCCGAGGAGCATTTCGTCAGAAGGGATTCGATGCAGCTGCATGGCTCCGGCAGCATCAGCCTGGGCAAGAAGGTCGCAGTGGCCAATGGGCGTCTTGTGAGTTTCCGCCTGGAAAAACTGCAGAACCCGCCAGCCGAAACCAAATAACCCAGTCTCAACTGGCGGGTCCGCCAGGTTTTTACCTATCGGTAAGTTTGCTCTCGATCTCGGTGCGCAGCTCAAGCAGGCGCTTGGGCAGGCGATCACCGTAGGTCTTCAGATCGCCGGCGATCTCGTCAAACTCGATGCGCCACTGGGTGTGATTAACCTTCAGCAGCCTATCCATCGTGCCTTCCGGGAGGTCCAGGTCATCAGTGTTCAGGTCCTTGGCGTAAGGCAGGTAGCCGATGGGGGTTTCATTGGCTTCCACGCGGTTTTCGCAGCGTTCGATGATCCACTCCAGAACCCGCATGTTGTCGCCAAATCCGGGCCAAAGGAACTTACCCTGGTCATCGCGACGGAACCAGTTCACATGGAAGATCTCCGGTAGATTGTCGCTGCGCTTGTCGAAGCTCAGCCAATGGCTGAAGTAGTCGGCAAAGTTATACCCGCAGAAGGGCTTCATGGCCATGGGATCGCGGCGTACCACGCCGGTCTTGCCGGTGGCGGCAGCGGTGGTCTCGGAGGCCACGCTGGAACCGATCAGAACGCCGTGTTCCCAACTCTTGGCCTGGTAGACCAGGGGGGCCAATGCGGCCCGGCGGCCACCAAATACAATGGCTGAAATCGGCACGCCCTCGGGATGCTCGGCCTGTTCGGCGTAGCTGGGGTTCTGCTTGGCAGCCACGGTGAATCGGGCATTGGGATGTGCGGCTGAACCGCCTTCCACACTGTACGGGTTACCGCGCCAGTCGTAGGCAGGTTCGCCGCTTTCCATTCCTTCCCACCAGGGCTGGTTGTGGGTATCAACCGCTACGTTGGTGAAGATGGTGTCGTGGGTGATCATTTCGTAGGCATTGCGGTTGGTGGTGGGGTTGGTGCCCGGTACCACGCCGAAGTAACCCGCCTCGGGGTTGATGGCCCAGAGACGTCCGTCCTCGCCAATGTACATCCAGGCAATATCATCGCCCACGGTGCTGATTTTCCAGCCCTTGTATTTCTCGGGTGGAATCAGCATGGCCAGGTTGGTCTTGCCACAAGCGGAGGGGAACGCACAGGCCAGGTAATGCTTTTCGCCTTCGGGGGATTCCACGCCAACGATCAGCATGTGTTCTGCCAGCCAGCCTTCCTGGCGGGCCTGGTAGGAACCGATACGCAAGGCGTGGCACTTCTTGCCCAGCAGGGCATTACCGCCGTATCCGGAGCCGATGCTCTTGATCGTCAACTCGTCGGGGAAGTGCATGATCAGGCGGCGTTCGGGGTCCAGGTCGCCTGTGGAGTGCAGGCCCTTGACGAACGCGTCGCCATTTTCGATACGCGCCAGGGCAGCACTGCCCATGCGTGTCATCAGCTTCATGTTGGCAACCACATAGGGGCTGTCGGTGATCTCAACGCCGCAGCGGGCGTGAGGCGACTCGATGGGGCCCATGCAGTAGGGAATGACGTACAGCGTGCGTCCCTTCATGCAGCCTGCGAACAGGGCATCAATCTTTTCGTGGGCCTCGGCAGGCTCCATCCAGTGATTGTTGGGGCCGGCGTCGTCTCTTTCCCTGGTGCAGACAAAGGTCAGGTGTTCCACGCGGGCCACATCTGAAGGGTCTGAGAGGTGCAGGTAGCAATTCGGGAAGGTTTCCTGGTTCAGGACTTTCAGGACGCCAGTACCGACCATCATTTCGATCAGCGAGTCATATTCTTCCTCGCTGCCGGTACACCAGTGAATTTTTTCGGGGAGGGTGTGGGCCGCAACCGACTCCACCCATTTATTCAACTCAGGGTTGCTCGTCATGTGTTGTATTACCTGCTCTGTAACCGCGGGAAACTCCCGCCAGAGGAGGCGGGGGTGTAACGCGCAAGTATACCGGGAGATTGCTGGATTTTCACTTTCGAGGAAGCAGGATTGGATGGGGGGATAAAAAAAGGCCCCGCAAAGCGGGGCCAAAGACTAAGGAGGGAGTCAAACTGGTGGGTAAATTCAGGCTGCCTTGGCGGCGATGGCCTTCTTTACGGCAGGCTTCTTGGCCACTGATTTCTTGGCAGAAGCCTTGCGAACTGCGGCCTTTTTGGCCGGTGCCTTGCGAACAGCCTTCTTGGCTACGGCCTTGCGGGCCGTCGCCTTCTTGGCGCGTTTGGGCTTGGCAACGGGCTGGAACAGGGAAACCACGCCATCACGGGTCTCTTTAACCAGGCCGATAGTATCCTTGGCATTCCTGGCGATCCGGTCGCGGGTCATGGGGAGCAGGGTGACCTGATCCTTTACCAGCTTGCGGAACGACGGTGCATTGGCCGCGGTGCTGAGGCGCTTGGCGCCTTCGTCAAAGCTGCCTTCAACGAATTTGACCTGCAACTTGATGAGCTTTTCCATGTAGCGGAAAGCGATTTCGTTGAGCTTCAGGCCGCGCTGGCCGATTTCATGCACAGTGCCTTTGGCGCCTTTCACTTTACCCGCGACGTCCTTGGTGGCGTTGCGTACTTCGGTGACGGTGCCGCCGGTCAGGTCTTTGGCACGAACAACTACGTTGTCTACAAAATTCTGAATCTGAGCGTCCATCATATTTCTCCGTAAATGTGCGATTTGTTGCACTGCAATAAGTTGTTGCGTTGCAGCATACGACTACTCCACAGGCCTGTCAACTGTGTAATACCGAAAATATCTAGAGTCAGACTCTCTACAGGTGATAGTCTGTTCCCGGGCCTGGATAAATATCTTATTCTGGCTGTAGATAAGTGTCGTAAATATTTGTATTTAAAGATAATAATATCTTATGCAAATTAAGAATCAGACTCTGAATAGAATGGTGTTTTGGTGGCTGTGTGGGATCTTGACAGGCTGTTTTGGCCTGGCCCATGGCGAAGATTTGCTGCCTGAGGGGCCGCTTGCGCTGGAATTGCTCGTCGAGACAGATGAGGGGAATTGGCGCCCGGTGCTCCTGGATACGATCCGGCAGGCGCCACCAGGGCGCCTGGTCATGGTCAGTGTGCTGTTCAGGGTTCCCCGGGAGCCCGGACCCGACCCGCAAATGCTGACTCTTGCGGTTCCTGACAGGCTGGATTATCAAATGGGTAGCGCCGTGGGGCCGGGTAGTCAGACCCTGCTTTCCTTCAATAATGGTCTGAGTTTCGGAACGGATCCCGGCCTGGAGAGCGCCGCAGGGTATGCCAGGGCCAGTCATATTCGCTGGATTTTCGCCCGGCGGCTGTCCCCCGGTGCCCAGGGGCAGGTGCGGTACCGTGCCATCAGGCGTCCAGATTCCCAGGCTGATGAGCCTGACGAGCCGGCCGAAGACGGCGTTGCCCGGCAAAGTAATGCCAATTAGTCCCGATAAGCCCGCCTAATGGGGTCGCAGATTCAGTGATGCGAGGTCATAATGCGGCAGCGCCACTCTCGGGACGGAAATGGAAACCCTGGACGACATTTTTAGCGGCACCGGAGCCTTGTCCCGGGTCGTAGACGGATATCAGCCTCGTCAACAGCAACTGGATATGGCCGTGGCGGTGACCCACGCCATTGATAGTGGTGAGCACCTTGTGGTCGAGGCCGGCACCGGTATAGGCAAGACCTTTGCTTACCTGGTTCCCGCCTTGTTGTCGGGGCAGCGCGTGGTGGTTTCCACCGGGACCCGGACCTTGCAGGACCAGCTGTTCCACAGGGATTTGCCGGTTATCAGCCGGGCCATTGGCCGCCCGGTTTCGGTTGCCCTGCTCAAGGGCCGCGCCAACTATCTGTGCCTGTACCGCCTGGAACAGGCCATCGCGGAGAACACTCGTCCCGGCGCCGCCCAGCGCAATGAGATCGGCTTGATCAAGCGCTGGTCTGGACAGACGCGGGGTGGAGACATTTCCGAACTGGACCAGGTCAGCGAGCAATCCGCTGTCTGGCCGCGAGTGACCTCCAATGCTGAGAATTGCCTCGGCAGCCGCTGTCCTGATTACGACCGCTGCCACGTGGTGCGCGCCCGCAGGGCTGCCCAGGAAGCGGATGTGGTTATTGTGAATCACCACCTGCTGTTGGCTGATCTGGCGCTGAAAGAAGAAGGATTCGGAGAACTGCTGCCCGGTGCCGACACGGTCATCGTGGACGAGGCACACCAGTTGCCAGAGGTAGCCGCCCAGTTTTTCGGCGAATCGGTGAGCAGTCGTCAGCTGCTTTCACTGGCTCATGACGCGATGCTTGAAACCATGGGCGCCCTGGGTAATCGCTCGGTGCCCGAAAGTGAGATTGCCGGGCTTGAGCGATCGATCCGGGAATTGCGGCTGGCGCTGGGAACCGAAATGGGCCGGGTTGACTGGGAGCAGACCGAAGGGACCGGGGATGCCCTGGACGAGGTTGCTGCCAGCCTGGAAGCCCTGGAGCAGGCGCTGGTGGCGGTGGAGGAAAGCGGTCCCGGGCTGTCCCAGTTGTGCCAGCGCGTCAGGGTTTCCCTGGAAAGGTGGGATCGGCTCACAGCAACGGATTACACAGACGGTCTGCGCTGGTGGGAACTCAGTGCCAGGGGATTCATCCTGCGTATGACACCCTTTGATGTGTCGGCGACGCTGTCGCGGCACATCGAAAGCTGCCTGGGCAACTGGATATTTACTTCCGCCACCCTGGCGGTGGGTGAGAGCTTCAAGCATTTTATTCAGCGGGTCGGGCTGGAATCGCCCACCACCCTGAAAGTCGACAGTCCGTTCGACTTCACCCGCCAGGCCATGTTGTATCTTCCAAAGGGCTTGCCGGCACCGAGCAGCTACGATTACACCCGCAAGGTCATGGAGATCGCGGAGCCCTTGCTAAAAGCCAGTGGCGGCCGGGCTTTTTTGTTGTTCACCAGTCACCGGGCCCTGCGAGAGGCGGTGGACTGGTGGGAGCGACATGAGCCGATGCCCGAGGCGCCGGTACTGGTGCAGGGCACCTTGCCCAGGGACCAGCTACTGGATCGGTTCAGGACCCTGGGGAACGCCATACTGTTCGGGACTGCAAGTTTCTGGGAAGGCGTGGACGTGCGGGGCGAGGCCCTGAGCGTGGTGGTGATCGAGAAATTACCGTTCGCCTCTCCCGGGGACCCGGTGACCCGGGCCCGTATCCAGGCCATAGAGAGCGCCGGTGGAAACGCTTTTAGCGAGCATCAGTTGCCCCAGGCTGTGATCGCTCTCAAGCAGGGTGTCGGTCGCTTGATTCGTGATGTGGAGGACACCGGGGTGGTCATGATTTGTGATCCCCGAGTCACTGGCAAAGGATACGGTAAAGTATTCCTGTCCAGCTTGCCGGATATGCCGCGTACCGGCGAGTTGCAGGAGGTTATCGAATTCCTCTCTAGCCACGATGCAGTAAAGGAGCCCGAATGAGTATCAAGATCCTGGCACTGGATACCGCGACCGAGGCCTGTTCCGCGGCCTTGCTAATTGGTGACGAGTTGCTTGAGCGATACCAGTTCGCACCCAGGGAACACACCCAATTGTTGATGCCTATGGTGGATTCCCTGATGGAGGAGGCGGGTCTTGCCATGCATGAGCTGGACGCCATTGCCTTTGGCAGGGGGCCCGGATCGTTTACCGGCCTGAGGATTGCCGCCGGTTTTACGCAGGGTCTTGCCCTGGGGGCGGGGCTGCCGGTGGTGCCTGTGTCGGACCTGGCTGCCCTGGCCTTGCAGGCGCACCAGCGCCTGGGCTGGGAGGAGTTGATAGTCTGCCAGGACGCCCGCTTGCAGGAGTTTTTCATCGGCGGATTCCGGGTGGATGAGAAAGGCCCCCGGGAGTTGTGGCCGGAGGCGCTGGTGGATGCCGCTGCCCTTGCAACAAAAGTGAAAGGATTTCGTCATTTAGCGGGATCGGGTTGGGCCACGCCCGGTGGCCAGCAAGCGCTTTGCGAAGGCATGCTGGTAGAGGGAGATATTCATCTTCCCCGGGCAGCAGATATTGCAAGGCTGGGTAAGATGGGACTGGCCAGGGGCGAGGGCGTCCCTGCGGAACAGGCGCTGCCAGTCTATCTGCGGGACCAGGTGGCCAAGAAGCAGGGCGAATAAATTATCGGGTGAAATCAGCGGATTCATATTTCTGTAACAGTCCGTTGTTTAAATTCCTCCCAGCTTTATCATGGCAGTAATGGCTCAGATTGGGCGAGAGCAAATGAGCAAACAACGAATTCTGATAGTTGAAGATGAACCGCCTATCCGGGAGATGGTCGTGTTTGGTTTGTCGCGAGCCGGATTTGACACCGCCGAGGCCGGGGACAGCAAGCAAGCCAGGGTCGCCATCGCCGATAGCCTGCCTGACCTGATCCTCATGGACTGGATGCTCCCCGATGTAAGCGGGCTGGAGTTGCTGCGAAGACTGAAACGGGATGACCTGACCCGCAACATCCCGGTAATCATGCTCACTGCACGGGCCGACGAGTATGACAAGGTCTCCGGTCTGGAAAGCGGTGCGGATGATTACCTGACCAAGCCGTTTTCCCAGCGCGAATTGCTTGCCCGTATCAACGCGGTACTCAGGCGCAGTGCGCCTGAGGCACAGGCCGATCTGTTGCAGGTCAAGGGCCTGTCCATGGACGAAGCGGGTCATCGGGTAATGGCTGGAGACGAGGAGATTTTGGTCGGTCCCACCGAGTACAAGCTTTTACGCTTCTTCATGACCCACCCGGACAGGGTTTATAGTCGCAGCCAGTTGCTTGACCGGGTCTGGGGAGAGAACGTGTACGTAGAGGAAAGGACAGTGGATGTACATATCCGCAGGCTACGCAAGGCGCTGGAGTCCTCCAGCCTGGAAACCTATGTGCAAACCGTAAGAGGGGCTGGTTACCGTTTCAGCGCCCCTGGAGCCTGATACTTGGATAAAGCTACTCTCAGATCCCTGTCCCGATTCTTTGTCCTGATGCTGGTGGCGGTGCTGATCGGACTGATCCAGGGAGAGATACTCTTTTATCTGTTGCTGGCCCTGGCGGGCTATCTGCTCTGGCACCTGTGGCACCTGTACCGTTTTGAGGCCTGGGTAAAGGGCGGTGCAAAAGAGGATACCCCGGATTTCCCGGGTGCCTGGGGGGACATCGTTTCCTTCATTATCCGCACCAAGCGTCGCAGTCGTGAACGCAAGCAACGCTATAAGGAACTGATCAGGCAATTCCGGGTTTCCTCGTCTGCATTGCCCGATGGCACCGTGTTGCTGGCGAAAAACAACCAGATTATCTGGTTCAACAAGGCTGCCCGGGGCATGCTCGGGTTGAACAAGTCCAGCGATCGGGGCCAGAGAATAGAAAACTTGCTGAGGCGGCCCGATTTCATTGAATATCTCCGCGAGGAATCCCCGAAAGACAGACTGGTGATACCTGCCCCTCATGAACCGGGTCGGCACTATTCCATTGAACTGGTTCCCTATGGCCAGGCCCAGGGTCAGCGCCTCATGCTGATCAAGGACGTTACCCGGGAAGTACTGAGCGAGAAAATGCGACGGGATTTCGTTGCCAATGCCTCCCATGAACTGCGAACCCCCTTGACCGTGCTTACCGGCTACCTTGAATCCATGCATGAGGACGACTCCCTGGATACGTGCTGGTCGGGGCCCATCGAAGAAATGCAGACCCAGACTGCCCGAATGACGGAAATCGTCACAGATCTACTCACCCTGTCCCGGCTTGAAGCACCGGAGACGGTCATGGAGTCCCAGCCCGTCAATGTGGTTGCCATGCTATCGGCATTACGCAAGAACGCCCTGGCGATTCCTGGCTGTCCCGCAACGATTGAAGTGGAGGCGTCGAGCCGGGCCCGGCTACTGGGGGATGAGTCGGACCTGTATTCGGCCTTTGGTAACCTGGTGGAGAATGCAGTCAAATATACGCCTGAAGACGGGCGGATCCGCCTGTGCTGGAGCGATGGGGATAAGGGCTCGGCAGTTTTCAGCGTGTCCGATACGGGATTAGGGATTGATGCAAAAGATATTCCCCGGGTCACCGAGAGGTTCTATCGGGTCGACAAGGGTCGGGCCAGGAATACCGGGGGTACCGGGCTGGGATTGGCTATCGTCAATCACGTCTTGAACAGACATGAGGCAGAACTTAGCATCGCCAGCGAGCAGGGAACCGGCAGCGCATTCAGTTGCGTATTTCCTGCCCAAAGGGTGCTGCGGGAGGAGTGACGTTTACCCATTACGTGGTTTTTTCGACGGTAGACAAATTGGCGTGTATTTGTGACCAGCGGAGCTAACAATGCCACTCCATGGGGTCACGCTCCCTTTCTTTAAAAGATTTTATTAGTAATTAATGACAAACCAGGATTGCACCTGGACGATTCAGGAGTTTTAAGAATGAAAATCCTCAGCAACATATCGTTGGTTCCGGCCGTGGCCTTGATGGCAATGGTCGCCGCTCCCTGTGTCCAGGCCGAGATGACCGCCAATGTCGGTGGGCGTCTGCATGTGGATCTGGCCGAGTACAGCAGTGACCTTACCGAACTGGGTAGCGGTAGCGAGATACGTCGTGCCTACCTCGAAGTGGGTGGTCAGCTGGATGAGGGTTGGGAGTACAAGGTGCAGGTCGACTTTGCTGATGGCGACGTGGCGGTGCTGGATACTTACCTGAAGCACAACTGGCTGACCCTTGGTCAGTTCAAGGTTCCCCAGGCTTTGGAAGCAATGACCAGCGATAACTACATCACGTTCATTGAGCGTTCCCAGGCGGTTGTTGCTTTTGCCGTTGACCGTCGGATAGGCGCAGGCGCTAATTTCTCCGGAGATAACTGGACCGGCGGCGTCGCCGTTTTCGGTCAGAATTCGCGTGTACAGGACGGCGGCAAGGACGAGGGTATGGGCGTAAGTGGTCGCTTCACCTTTGTTCCATTGAAGACTGATGGCAGTGTCGTGCACATGGGTGTCTGGGGCAGCTTTGAAGAGCCACAAAACACCATGGATGAGGAAGTGCGCTTGCGTGCCCGCCCCGAGTCTCACGTGACCAGCGTCAGGCTGATTGACACCGGTACCATCGATAATGTTGATGACATCACCAAGCTGGGGCTGGAAGGCGCCTGGGTCATGGGCAGCCTCGCTGTTCAGGGTGAGTACATCACCACTGACGTGAATCGCTCAGTTGACCCGAGTTTCAACTTTGATGGCTACTACATGCAGGCCAGTTACCTGACCGGCGGCAACTCTCGTGCCTACAAGGGCGGTGCATTTGGGCGTACCAAGGCCAGCGACGCCTGGGAATTCGCGGTTCGTTACAGCACCCTGGACCTGACCGGTGCCGGTGAGACCGCTATGTTGCCTGGCAAGGGCGGTGAGCAGAACATCCTGACCCTGGGTGTGAACTACTACGTGAACCCCAACCTGCGTTTCATGGCCAACTACTCAGATATCGAAACCAAGAAGTACAATGATGGTTCTCCCGAGGAGAGTCCTTCAGTGCTGCAGTTCCGGCTCTCGTACGACTTCAAGTAGCTCATCAGGGCAAACCAGATACCAGCAGCGGCCGGATAAAATCCCGGGCGCTTGTTTTTCCTCCCCTGGCAAGACTTTGCTGCGTCTGTCTGTTCCAGGATGAGAAAAAGCGGTACTGTGTAGGCATAGAAATTAACCGACGCGCGGCCCATGATAGAAGTGGCCACGTGGCGAGCATAAATTGGCAGGAACAAGCATGAATCAAGAAACCTTAACTGGCCATATCTCCCGTCGATACAACGCGGATATTGAGAACGTTCGCAAGAAGGTGTTGGAAATGGGCGGGCTGGTTGAACTCCAGATCGAGGCTGCGCTGAAAGCTCTTGAAGACGGAGACAGCGAGGCCGGGCTGAAGGTGGTCCATGATGACTACAAGGTAAATGCCCTGGAAGTGGAGGTTGACGAGGAGTGCAATCGCATCCTGGCCCTGAGGGCGCCGACCGCCGTGGATTTGAGGGTAATCATCGCCATCATCAAGACCATTACGGACCTGGAGCGTATGGGTGATGAGGCCGAAAAAATCGGCCGGCTGGCTGCCCACCTGGCCGGCCAGGAACGCCCCACCAATAACTATCGTGAGATTCGTCACCTGGGCGATCACGTGATAGTCATGGTGCGAAATACGCTGGATGCTTTCGCCAGGATGAGCGTGGACACGGCGGTGAGCACCGCCTTGTCTGACAAGCTGGTGGATGAAGAGTACGAGGCTATTTCCCGCCAGTCCATCACCTTCATGATGGAAGATCCACGCACTATTCGCCGGGTGCTGGACGTCATGTGGATCGTGCGCTCACTGGAGCGTATCGGGGATCACGCCAAGAACATTTGCGAGTACGTCATTTATACCGTGAGGGGCAAGGACGTGCGCCATACCAGCCTGGATGACATCATGAACTCCGAGCAGGATAGCTGAAGCCAGGCAACCGGCTTGCAGCCAGGGGCCTGGGTTCAATGGCCGTGGACAGGGTTACCTGCTCACGGCTTTTTTATTGCCCAGTTTGCGACCAGTCCACCCAGGGTCAGGATAACCATCCATACCAGTACCCAGCCCGGCATACTTATTCCCAGGAAAGACCACACTACCTTGGCGCACTCACCCGAGCCCTGGAACACCATTTTCAGGGCGTCGGACAAGGGAAAGCTATCCAGCATGTAGTCCAGGCCAGGTCCGCAAGCCGGGACCTCATCGGCCGGCAGAGATTGCAGCCAACTGTGGCGCACGGCCACCGCGCCGCCGAAGCCGCCGGGAATCAACAACAGGAGCCCGTAAATTCGTGAGCCCAGGGCACTGGGGGCATGCAAAAATGCGATGCCAAAGATGATGCCAAGCCCAATGACCCCTATACGCTGAAATACGCAAAGCGGGCAGGGTTCCAGTCCAATCACATGTTGTTGAAACAGGGCGAAACCCATTAGCCCGGCGCAGACCAGTGCGCCCAGCCCATTGATACGTCTACGGGACATAAAATGTTCGATCACGAATACTCTCCGAATTGGCGGTTATCTGGCCGCCATCCTGGGCAGCCAGGATGACGCCGGGGAATCATAGCAGCAGCAGTTCCAGGATGCGCTCATAGACCTGGCTTAATTGCAGCAAATCTTCCACTGGTGTGTGTTCGTCCACCTTGTGGATACTCTCATTGAGCAAGCCCAGTTCCACCACCGCTGCACCGGTGGGTGCAATGAATCGCCCATCCGAGGTGCCTCCTCCGGTAGAGGTTTGGGGCTGGCGCTGGCAAATCTCGTTGACGGCCTGGCTGGCGGCATCCAGCAGGGGACTGCTGGGGGTATAAAACGGTTCCCCGGATAACTCCCAGCTGAGCTGGTAATCCAGCGCCAGGGCATCCAGGATCCGGGCGCAACGCGCCTGCAACTGCTCAGCCGTGGTTTCTGGTGAATAGCGAAAATTGAAATCCAGCTCCACCGACCCGGGAATCACGTTGCTGGCACCGGTGCCTCCCTGGATATTGGAAAACTGGAAGGTGGTGGCGGGGAAATCCTGGTTGCCCTTGTCCCAGTGTGCCGAGGACAGGGCCGAGATGGCTGCGGCGGCATCGTGGATGGGG
>Ga0316188_10000718_pt1 | contig 14896 bp, 14 predicted proteins | sample Phiworburrow1_MG_FD_204933 | JGI IMG/M metagenome (GOLD analysis project Ga0316188, IMG submission 204933) | Coastal sediment microbial communities from Maine, United States - Phippsburg worm burrow 1 | ecosystem: Environmental > Aquatic > Marine > Coastal > Sediment | place: USA: Maine...
ACCATGATTGCGTTGGCGGTGGATGGACCGGAAGCTGTCGATGCCCTGTACAAGAAGGCCATGGAACTGGGAGCCAGCGACGAGGGCAAGCCGGGCGAACGTATGAAGGGTTTCTACGCTGCCTATTTTCGTGACCTGGACGGGAACAAGCTGAACTGCTTTTACATGGGGGCCGGGTGAATCCGGCTGCTCGCCGCTGCCACCCCGGGTCGGGGGAGGGATAGCGATCAAGCCTGTCCAAGGTAAAATGTAAATATTCCTGGATCGCGATGACCTTGTTGTTTATGAGGAGGTTCGATGAGTTCTGGCATGTTCTATCCCGTATTGCTGCTGGCAATCGTCGCTGCTTCCTTTTTTGGCGCCTGGTTTGCAGTTCTGGGGACACGCTGGTCGGCCGCCTTTGACGCATCCTACTGGACGGTGTTTTCTGCGACTTTGCTGGCCTACGCCGGTACCATGGTGATGGCCCTGGTCTTGTCCTTGACGGGTCTGGCGTCAGTCTTTGGACCCAATACACTTCTTGCCATTCTTCCGCTGAGCCTGTTGCTCATCACCGCCGTCCTTTATGGGCTCATGATCCGCTATCCCAAGGGTGGAGGTGCGGTTGGCCTGTCACTGGGTATTCGGGTCGCTATCGTTCAATTGGGCCTGACTGCGCTGACAGGCGTTGCGGTGGTGGCGGGAACGCAATGGTTGTCCTGATATTCGGCCGCCAGAATTTGGAGTGGCCCTTGGTGCCGAGAACCCTCTTATGAAAAAAATAGTTCTGCTGATTTTGTTAGGTACGTTCTGTCTTGCGGCTTGCGAGCCCGAGGTGGGAAGTCCTGCCTGGTGCGAGAAGATGGACAAGACGTCCAAAGCTGACTGGACGGCCAATCAGGCGGCTGACTACATGAAATACTGCGTACTCGAGCAAGAACGGCATTAGGGAGCCATGCATGCTACGCGAAGCCCAAGCCACCGATGTGGCAGCGCTGAATTCATTGCGCCTGCGGGTGAAACAAAACATCCTGTCCCGGCCACTCTGGCTCACCGAAGCGCGGACCTTGACGGCCATAACCGAGACAGGGCGTGGTTGGGTGTGGGAGGAAAATGGCGTGATCCTGGGGTTTAGCGTAGCCAACGCCAGCGAGCGTAATATTTGGGCGCTATTCGTGGAGCCGGGATTCGAGGGTCGCGGTATAGGCCGCCAGTTGCTTGACCAGGCCGTACAGTGGTTATGGAGTCTGTCCTCACGCAACATCTGGTTGAGCACCGATCGTGATACACGTGCCGAGAGCGTGTATCGGGCTGCTGGTTGGCAAGAGGTGGCACAGCTGGAGAATGGGGATATTCGTTTTGAACTGGCACGTGGCCGGGAATAGAGGCAGCGTGGGCAGCAGCTTGAATTTTTCGCTACGAAACCAAACCAGGGCAAGAGTATTGCCGCATTAATTCGGCAGGATGTGCCCGACACGCGCGCTTTGTGAACCAGGGGATGAGGTCGATGAAAGAAACTATTTTCCGCGCCGTCACGCCAATCAATGAGCCGGTACGGGAGTATGCTCCCGGCAGCCGGGAGACGCTTTCCGTCAAGGCGAAACTGCAAGATCTGGCTGGCGAGCGCATCAACATTCCCTGTGTCATCGGTGGCCGCAAAGTAGAGACCGGCAAGCTGCGCCGGGTACTGATGCCGCATGACCACGAGCATGTGTTGGGTGACTTCCATCTTGCCGGTGAACAGGAACTGGATTCCGCCGTACTGGCAGCAAGGCAAGCAAAGCCGGACTGGGAGAACGCCACCTGGGATGAGCGGGCTGCGGTTTTTTTGCGTGCAGCCGATTTGCTGGCCGGTCCCTACAGGGATGTGCTCAACGCGGCCACCATGCTCGGGCAGTCCAAGAACGTGTTCCAGGCGGAAATTGATTCGGCTTGTGAGCTTATTGATTTTCTGCGGTTTAACGTCAGTTTCTACCAGCAGATCATGGCCCAACAGCCGATCTCCTCGCCCGGTGTCAAGAACTGGATGGAATACCGTCCGTTGGAAGGTTTTGTGCTGGCGATCACGCCATTCAATTTCACTGCCATCGCTGGCAATTTGCCTACGGCGCCGGCCTTGCTCGGCAATACGGTCATCTGGAAACCTTCCCACACGCAGATGTTTTCTGCTCACTTCCTGATGCAGTTACTGGAGGAGGCCGGTTTACCACCCGGCGTCATCAATATGGTCGGTGCGGAGGGTCGCAAGGCTGGCCCCGCATTGTTATCACAGCGCGATTTGGCCGGCGTGCATTTCACCGGTTCCACCGCTACTTTCGAATCCATATATCGTCACGTGGGTGAGAATATTTCCGGGTACGACTCCTATCCGAGGATCGTCGGTGAGACCGGCGGCAAGGATTTTGTTTTCGCTCATCCGTCAGCCGATCCAGAAGCCCTGGCAACGGCGCTGATCCGTGGCGCTTTCGAATACCAGGGACAAAAGTGCTCGGCCGCATCACGCGCCTACATACCGCGCAGTCTCTGGTCAGAGGTATGCGAGCGCCTGGTGGCGGAGATCAAGACTATCAAGATGGGTGACGTTCAGGACTTCGGAAATTTCATGAACGCGGTGATCGACGACCGCTCTTACAAGAATATCGTTGCCTACCTCGATCACGCCCGTAACCACGCGGATGCGGAAATCCTGGTTGGGGGTGGACATGACGAGAAGACCGGGTACTTCGTTGAGCCTACTGTCATTCTGACCAGTGATCCCCGGTATCGCAGTATGCGTGAGGAGATTTTTGGCCCCGTGCTCACCGTGTTTGTTTACGAGGACGCAAGCCTGGAAGAGACAATCCAGGCCTGTAACCAGGGATCGGCCTATGCGCTGACAGGCGCCGTATTTGCGCGAGACAGGCTGGCTGCGGCTGATATTTCCGCCAAGCTGCGTCACGCTGCCGGCAATTTTTATATCAATGATAAACCCACCGGAGCGGTGGTGGGGCAGCAGCCGTTTGGCGGGGCCAGGAAGTCTGGTACCAACGACAAAGCCGGCAGTATGTTGAATTTGTATCGCTGGTTGTCGCCGCGAACGGTCAAGGAGACCTTCGTGCCACCTACCGACTACCGGTATCCCTTCCTCAGTTAAGGGCGCAAGCGCGGGGCGACCGGACTTGCCGCGGCTCGAGCCCCGGACCCGGCTGCGGTTCTCTAGCGGCCCGCTTTTTCCCTGGCAACTGCCCGGTAGCCAATGTCCTTACGGCAGTACATGTCTTCCCAGTCCACATCGGCCACCAGTCGGTACGCGCTGGCCTGGGCCTCACTGACGTCTTCTCCCAGGGCTACGGCACACAGCACGCGCCCGCCATTGGTCACAACCCTGCCATTTTCCAGCCGGGTCCCTGCATGAAAAATCTTTTGCCAGGACTCGTCAGTATCGTGCAGACCACGTATCACCTTACCCTTCGCGTAGCTGGCTGGATAACCACCGGCTGCAAGCACGACACCCAGGGCAGGGCGTGGATCGAACTGGATTTCATACTCATCCAGTTTCTGGTCCAGAGCCGCCAGGCATAGCTCCACCAGGTCAGACTGCATGCGCATCATGATGGGCTGGGCTTCCGGATCGCCGAAACGGCAATTGAATTCCACCACGCTGGGCGCGTGGTGCTTGTCGATCATGAGCCCTGCATACAGGAAGCCGGTATAGGGGGTGCCATCTGCTACCAGCCCGTCCACCGTCGGCCGCATCACTTCCTCCATGATGCGCCGGTGTACCTCGGCAGTGACCACCGGTGCAGGGGAGTAGGCGCCCATGCCACCGGTGTTGGGTCCGGTGTCACCGTCATCCCGGGCCTTGTGGTCCTGGGAGGTGGCGAATGCCAGGATATTTTTGCCATCAACCATGGCAATGAAGCTGGCTTCCTCGCCACTCAGGAATTCTTCCACTACGATTCGAGCGCCGGCGGTACCGAATGCGCCTTGCTGGAGCATGTCACGGGCCGCCTTCTCTGCTTCCGCCACTGTCCGGGCCACGACGACACCCTTACCGGCGGCCAGCCCGTCCGCCTTGACCACGATAGGCGCACCCTGTTCACGGATGTAATTCAGTGCGGGCTCAAGTTGATCGAAGTTTGCGTACCTGGCGGTAGGAATCTTGTGTCGGGCCAGGAAGTCCTTGGAGTAGGCTTTCGAGCCTTCCAGCTGGGCTGCCGCAGCGCTGGGCCCGAAACATTTCAGCCCCCGCTGCCTGAACATGTCGGTAATCCCGGCTACCAGTGGGCCCTCCGGGCCGATGATAGTCAGGCCTATCCTTTCTTCCTCGGCAAAATCGGCCAGAGTTTGGATGTCCTCCGCTGCGATATCGACGTTTTCCATGCCAGGCTCAAGCGCCGTACCGGCATTGCCGGGCGCCACGTATACCTGGTCAGCCATCGGTGACTGCAAGGCCTTCCAGGCCAGTGCATGCTCACGTCCACCGCTACCTACCACCAGAATTTTCATGCGTTCCCTTCTCCTGGCGACTATGCGGGCCAGCCATGTTTCCCGCAAAGTTCATTTCACTAGTGTCTGAAGTGCCGCATCCCCGTGAACACCATGGCAAGGCCGTGCTCATTGGCGGCTTGTATCACTTCCTCGTCACGCATGGAACCACCTGGCTGGATCACCGCGGTGATGCCATGCACCGCGGCCGCATCAATTCCGTCACGGAAGGGGAAGAAAGCGTCCGAGGCCATTACCGAGCCTTTGACCTCCAGCTTTTCGTCAGCCGCCTTGATGGCAGCGATGCGGGTGCTGTACACGCGACTCATCTGACCCGCACCCACGCCTATGGTCGTAAGATCCTTGCAGAATACGATGGCGTTTGATTTGACAAATTTGGCCACGCGCCAGGCGAACAACAGGTCGCCAAGTTCCTGCGGACTGGGCTGACGCTCCGAAACGACGGTGATCCTGTTTGCACTTATCAGCGCCTGGTCCCGGTCCTGCACCAGCAGGCCGCCGTTGACGCGCTTGTAGTCCAGACCTGTTTGCGGCTTGTCGACATCCCACGGTCCGGTCAGCAATACGCGTACATTGGTCTTGGATGCCAGTACGTCCATTGCATCGGCATCTGCATTTGGAGCAATAATGACTTCGACAAACTGGCGATTGACGATTTCCGCCGCCGTTTTGGCATCCAGGTCGCGGTTGAACGCGATGATGCCACCAAAGGCCGAAGTTGGGTCGGTCCGATAAGCCCGCTCATAGGCCTCGCCGATACTCGCGTCCAGGGCCACGCCACAGGGGTTGGCATGTTTGACAATGACGCAGGCGGGCCGCTTGAATTGCTTGACGCATTCCAGCGCGGCATCAGCATCAGCGATGTTGTTGTAGGACATTTCCTTGCCCTGCTTTTGTACGGCCGTCGCCAATGAGGCTTCACTGGCGCCAGGCTCGACATAAAATGCCGCTCGCTGGTGCGGATTCTCGCCATATCTCAGGGTTTGCTTGCGTTTTAAATTCAGTTCAAACGTCTCGCCAAGCTCTGCCTCGCCGACCGCTTCCAGCTGGCGGCCCAGGTAGCGACTGATGGCCGTGTCGTAATGGGCGGTATGCGAGAAGGCTTTTACCGCCAGCCTGAATCGGGTTTCATGCTGCAGCTTTCCCTGATTGTTGCGCAACTCGTCCAGCACGCCCTGGTAATCAGCCGGGTCGACCAGTACTGCAACTGCGGCGTGATTCTTGGCGGCCGCACGCAACATGGCTGGACCACCGATGTCGATATTCTCTATCGCGTCGTCCAGGCTGCAGTCACCTGCGGCGATGGTTTTTTCGAACGGATAGAGGTTAACCACCAGGAGGTCTATAGGAGTGATCCCGTGCTGGGCCATGACTGCTTCATCGATGCCACGACGGCCCAACAGACCACCGTGGATTTTCGGATGCAGAGTTTTCACCCTTCCTGCCATGATTTCGGGGAATCCGGTGTGATCCGAAACATCCGTTACAGGCAGGCCGGCTTCGCGAATCAGACTGGCGGTGCCTCCGGTGGACAACAACTCAATATCCAGCTCCACCAACGAACGGGCCAGCTCCACGACTCCGGATTTGTCGGAGACGCTTATCAGTGCGCGTCGAACTTGACTCATGCGTTCCTCGATCAGTCAATCAGGCGGTAGCCACGGAGTTTTTTTCGCAGGGTGCCCCGATTGATGCCAAGTATGTCGGCGGCACGGCTCTGGTTACCGCCTGTGAAATCCAGGACAACCTTGAACAGAGGTTGTTCCACCTCGCTCATGACCAGCGAGTACAAATCTCCCGGCCGGTGACCGTTGAGATTCTCGAAATATGCATTCAGCGCTTCATGTGTGAGATCGCGGAGAGGTCTTTGCTCACTTGATGCAGCCGTAAATGCCAAATTACCGTCTTGCTTTGCCACCGTTTCGAATTCCCCAATCTGACCTTATGCAGCCTGCTTTGTGAGCTGCTTAAAATAATTTTCTATTACTCGAACTTGTTCACCTGAAGACTCAACGCGCGCCACTTTCTCCCAAAAGTCACTGGCACCAGGTTGGTTTTTGCAGTACCAACCCAGGTGCTTTCGCGCGATGCGAACACCCGTGTATTCACCATAAAAGTGATACAGATTATCCAGGTGGCCGAGCATGATATCACGGACTTCCTGCCACGCGGGAGGGGCAAGAATCTCACCTGTGGCCAGGTAATGATTTATTTCACGAAAAATCCATGGACGGCCCTGTGCGGCCCTGCCGATCATCAGACCGTCTGCGCCTGTAAGCCGCAATACTTCTCGCGCCTTTTGCGGGCAATCGATATCGCCATTGGCAATGACCGGGATGCTTACCGAGCGTTTTATCTCGGCAATCGTGGCGTATTCGGCCTGGCCCAGATACATACAGGCACGCGTCCGGCCATGGATCGCGATTGCCTGAATACCTGCCGCTTCTGCGATGGCCGCGATTTCCGGGCCATTGCGGGCGTCTTGGGACCACCCGGTACGTGTTTTCAGAGTGACTGGAACCTGGACTGAGTCTACTGCCGCCTCAAGAATCGCCTTCACCAGAACGACATCCTTGAGCAGAGCCGATCCGGCTGCCTTGCGGCAGACTTTCTTTGCCGGGCAGCCCAGGTTTATATCAATAATATCCGCGCCGCGTTCCACGTTCAGCCTGGCCGCGCTGGCGATCATCTCGGGGTCGCCACCCGCAATTTGCACAATGCGCGGATGAGCCTCACCACCGTGGTCCAGGCGTCGGCGGGACTTCTCGGTATGCCAAAGACTGATATCCGAGGTCACCATCTCCGAAGGAGCAAAGCCCGCTCCCAACTGCTTGCACAGGTTGCGGAACGGCAAATCAGTCACGCCAGCCATGGGGGCCAGGGCAACGATGTTGTCAAAAGTGAATTTGCCTATACGCATGGTCAAAAAACTTCCCGGGAGATCGCGCATGATAACGTTTGCGCCGGGCCTGGCAAGGTCTGCTGCACAAACTCGGGGCAATCAGAGCTGATTGGCGCAATCCAGGTGGCCCCTGGGGTTTTCAATACAGGCGTCAACCTGGAAGGTTGTGGCGCCTGCGCCCTCTGGTTCGACGATGGAGATATCGGTTTTTATCATTTGGCCGGCGAGCATCATGGCGTCCTGCCCAGGGTCTGAATCGAGGTAATCCACCGGTTTCAAATCACGCATGGCGAGTCTGTCGCCCCATCGATCCTCCAACACCAGTCTGATCACGGGGTAAGGCTGTGCGCGGCTGGCCTGGTTACGCACGCTGATACTGATTACCAGCACCCCTGGCCGGCTCGGGTCTTGTATCCCTCCCAGTTGACGAATGTCATAGCGGTCCAGCTCCCAGTCGGGCGGTAGATCGACTCCCAAGCTGGAGTAAGCCTGCCTGAGGAGGGGCCCCCAGTTCGCATCTGCCAGCAGGCTGTTCCGGTTGTAGTGAACCAGTTGCGCGCCCAGCATTATCGCCAGTAGCAGGGAGAACAAGCCGGTGACGACCATGCTGCGACCGCTGCGTCGTTTCCTGACTATGTGCTCAAACTTCTCGGCGGTTTGCGGCCCGCCGGCTTCCACGTCAATTTCACCGGGTTCCATGCCCACCAGTTGGGCAAGTCTTTCCAATTCCGCCTGTACTTCTGCAATGTCCGTCGCGGGTGCCGGTTCGTTTGTATCGCCCGGGCCCCTGTTCGCGCGAGCCGCCGACACGTTTACATTTTGTTCCGGGTTGGCCCTGTTTCGAATCTCCAGGTTGCTGGCAAACGACGCTCCGCCAGTCTCCGTGACCATGTTCGCCGCATTTTCAATTGCCTCCACCAACTCAGCGACGTCACGTTCAGTCGGATCCCGAGTATCCTCCACGAGAGGTGCCCAAGTGTTTTCCACCGGTTCCTCGGCGTCCGTTTCGGTCGGCTCCTGAAGATCCTGCGCAAGACTGGCCCGAGCGTCTCCCTCCGGTTCCACTGGCTCCCCGGCGCCCGTTTCGGTCGGCTCCTGAAGATCCTGCGCAAGACTGGCCCGAGCGTCTTCCTTCGGTTCCACCGGCTCCTCGGCGTCCGTTTCGGTCGGTTCCTGAAGATCCTGCGCAAGATTGGCCCGAGCGTCTTCCTCCGGTTCCACCGGCTCCCCCGCGTCCGCTTCGGTCAGTGTCGTGACCGGATCTGGCCAGATTCTCTCCGCGACGGGTTCCTTGGCAACCGCCGCCTCGTCTTCAATCTCGGCGAATTCCTCCAGGTCCTCCATCAGGGGGATACCGTGTTCGTCATCGAAAGACATATCGTCCCAGCTATCGTCCCAGTTCATTTCTGGTCTGGGCTTGGCAGTGACGACGGGCTCAGGCATGGATTCCTGCAATTCAGTATATTCCGGGTGCTCTACCAGGCCAGGAAGCGCGGGCAGGGTGCTGGTATTCAGAAGTTCTTCATCCAGCTTCCACGAGTTGGTCGCATCCAGGTCCAGGTCACCGTCGAGAGTATCGTCCTCGTCAGCCAGTGGCACTTCCCACCCTTCCAAGATCTTTTCTTGTGAGGCAAGGGCGTCTGGTTGGGCCTCTACGGTTTCTTCCCCGTATTCCTGCGTCACCTGATACGCCACGTCGACAGCGGCCACTTGCGCTTTCGCCGCGTCGCCCTCCGTCTCGGCGGAGGCTTCCACGGCAGTGAGCATGTCTTCCTCTACTTCGGAAACGGCGTCTTCCGCAGCGAAGGGATCTGCTCGGGTCTCGAAGGTTTCTTCCCTGTATTCCGGCGTGCCCTGGTCCACGTTGAAAGCGGCTTCCTGTACTCCGGGCACCGCGGCCTCTGTGTCGGCGGAAGCTGGCTCGGCAGTGAGCCTGTCCTCATCTACGTCAAGGATGCCCTGGGCTGCTTCCTTCCATTCCGAGCCGTCGTATTCCGATTCGGGCGAGGCCCGGGTGGCGTCGAATGGGTTTTTTTCGTTGCCGAGGAGGTCCGGGGTCGTTTCTTCCAGGTCAGGATAGTTTGGCCGCGCTTCGGGCGTTACTGGTACCAGGACGTTTCCTGCTTCTTCAGACAGGTGTTCCAGAGCATCAAATGTGCGCAAGCATTGTCCGCAACGTACCCGACCCCGCGCATAGGTCAGGACCTCGGGCGTTATTCGAAAGGCGGTATCGCAATGTGTGCAGCGCGTGTGCATAGTTACTCAGGTTTAAGATCTGGCCCTGTCGGCAGTAAACATAATGCCCGAAGCCGGCGACAAAATCCCGCCCCTGCTCCGGGTCGTAATCAAGCAAGCTCTGATTTGCTCAGGACGTAGTAGATTTTGAGCGAAAGGATTCAGATTCAAGACGCCAAGCGCACTGAATAGCCAGCTATTGCCAAGATGGGTAACACGGAAGCTGGACCTTTTGGACGCAAGATACGAGTTCATGAGTAGATCAGAGGCTGCTCAAATCTTTAACCGGCAGGAAATCCTCACCCAGTCTCCTTTCCGGGATTCAATGATGTCATCGCATGCCGCCATATAGGCGTCTCTTACTTCCCCTGACTGTTCGGCAAGAATGCCTGACAGGACCAAATACCCTCCAGGGCGACAGATGGTTGTCAAACGCCCGGCCAGGCTCGCCAGTGGGCCGGCCAGGATATTCGCCAGCACGACATCATAGCGCTGTGGCGGCAATTGATCGGGATTGGGAAACTCAAGGTGTTGGTCCACCGCATTTCTGCGCGCATTGTCCAGAGTGGCTTCCAGCGCCTGGGGATCTATGTCCACGCAGTGGACTGCCGCCGCTCCCAGTTTTAATGCGGCCACCGCCAGGATGCCGGAGCCGCAGCCATAATCCATGACCTGCTTGCCGGCGAGTTCGGCGGCGCCTAGCCATTCCAGGCAAAGCGCGGTGGTTTCGTGGGTGCCGGTGCCAAACGCCAGGCCTGGATCCAGGTAGACAACGGCCGCATTCTCCTCGGGAACTGTTTGCTCATGCGGACATACCCAGAGTCCATGGCCGAAATTCATGGGATGAAAATCCTTCATCCATTCCCGCTCCCAGATCCGATCGGCCAGGGTCTCCAGGCTGTGGGCGGGCAGGGGTGTGTCAAGATGTGCCTGTAGGGAACTGACTATGCCCTCTACGGTACAGTCCTCGGCAAACAAGGCTGTAAATCGAGTGCTGGGCCACAGTGGGGTTTCACCCGGCGCCGGTTCCAGCACGGGCGTATCTTCGGCATCGCTCATCGTTATGGACAGCGCGCCTGCAGCGAACAGGGCCTCCTCCAACTGTTCGGGATCCAGTTGACCCAGTTCTATCCGGAATTGATTCCAGGCCACGCTAAAGACCCAGCCTTTTCTCCAGGTAATGAATGTCAGTGCCACCGGCCTTGAAGGCCGAGTGCTGGAATATTTCCCGGTGCAGCGGGATGTTGGTCTTGATGCCCTCGATTACCATTTCAGCCAGGGCGTTGGACATGCGGGCGATTGCCGTCTTACGACTTTCTCCGTAACTGATAACCTTGCCGATCATGGAATCGTAGTAGGGTGGAACCATGTATCCGGAGTACAGGTGACTGTCCACACGTATGCCCGGCCCGCCCGGCGGGTGCCACAATGAAACCGTACCCGGCGAGGGCATGAATGTCTTGGCGTCCTCGGCATTAATGCGACATTCGATGGCATGCCCGCGGATCACCACATCTTCCTGCTTGATTGTCAGCTTAAGACCCGAGGCGATTTCCAGCTGCGCCCGCACTATGTCAATGCCTGTGATCATTTCGGTCACCGGGTGTTCTACCTGCAGGCGGGTGTTCATTTCGATGAAGAAAAACTCCCCGTCCTGAAACAGGAACTCAAACGTTCCCGCTCCCCGGTAGTTCATTTCCAGACAGGCCCTGACACAGCGGCTGCCAATTTCGGCGCGCTGCTCGTCGGTGATGCCGGGCGCCGGTGCTTCTTCGATGACTTTCTGGTGACGTCGTTGCATGGAGCAATCGCGCTCTCCCAGGTGGATGGCATTGCCCTGGCCATCAGCCAGTACCTGGAATTCGACGTGCCGCGGCCGTTCCAGGAACTTCTCCATGTAAACAACGTCGTTGTCAAAGGCAGCAAGCGCCTCCGATTTAGTCAACGTGATCGCATTTGCCAGGGTTGCTTCGGAGTGCACGACCCGCATGCCGCGACCGCCGCCACCACCAGAGGCCTTTATGATGACTGGGTAACCCAGGCTGCTGGCGATTTTCAGATTTTCTTTTATGTCATCGCCGAGGGGACCATCGGATCCGGGCACGCAGGGCACACCGGCGGCCTTCATGGTGCGTATGGCAGAGACCTTGTCGCCCATCAGGCGAATGGTTTCAGCCTTTGGACCGACGAAAATGAAACCACTGTTTTCAACCCGTTCGGCGAAGTCGGCATTCTCGGATAGAAAGCCATAGCCGGGATGGATGGCCATGGAGTCGGTGACCTCTGCGGCACTGATAATCGCGGGCATATTCAGATAGCTGTCGATGGACCTTGGAGGTCCTATACACACCGTTTCATCGGCCAGCAGGACGTGTTTCAGGGAATTGTCGGCGCTGGAGTGAACCGCCACGGTCTTGATGCCCATTTCCCTGCAGGCTCGCAAGATGCGCAAGGCGATTTCCCCGCGATTGGCGATAACAACTTTATCAAGCATGGATTTGCCTACTGTGGAATTTATTCAATGATGAACAAGGGCTGACCGTATTCGACCGGTTCACCGTTTTCGGCAAGGATCGACACCACGGTGCCGCTGGTCTCGGCCTCGATCTGGTTCATCATCTTCATGGCTTCGATGATGCACAGGGTGTCGCCTACCTCGACATGCGAGCCAAGTTCGACAAAGGATTTGGCCCCCGGAGCAGGGGCACCGTAGTAGGTGCCAACCATTGGAGCGGTGATGCGATGCCCCGCGCTTGGCGCCTCTATCGCCGCGGCCGGCGCGACGGCCGCCGCTGGTGCAGCCGCTGCTGGTGCAGCCGCCATAATCGGCATCGCTGCCTGCAGTGCGGCAGGGCCGGTTACCGGATAACGACTGATGCGCACGGATTCTTCACCCTCGGTGATTTCTATTTCAGCGATACCGGATTCTTCCAGCAGCTCAATCAGTTTTTTTACTTTTCGAATATCCATGAGTAGGCCCTTTGTAGGTTCAGGCTCGAAGAAATCTGTTACTGGGAGGCGTATTCCATCGCCGCGCTAAGCGCGAGTTCGTAGCCGCGCACGCCGAAGCCGACGATTACACCGCTAGCTACATCCGACAGGTAGCTGTGGTGACGAAAGGTTTCCCGGGAGAAAATGTTGCTGATGTGCACCTCAATGAAAGGTACTCCGCAGCCCAGCAAGGCATCCCTGAGGGCGATGCTTGTGTGCCCCAGGGCCGCAGGATTGATGATAATGCTTGCCAGGTCCTGCCCGGCTGCTTGCTGGATGCGCTCAACCAGTTCATGTTCGGCGTTGCTGTGGAAACAATCGAGAAGGTGCCCGTAGCCCTGTGCGGCCAGCTTTAGAGCGCTTTCGATATCCGCCAGGGTGGTCGAGCCATAAATTTCGGGCTCCCGTTCGCCGAGCAAATTCAGATTGGGACCATTGATCAGCAGGAAGTTGGCCATAATTGCTGCGCCGCATTAATTAAGATGATTTTGGCGAAGTTTACATCTTTTGACAGCAAGATCGTATCTTTTTGTACGGATGGCGGGTTTCTGGATGCTGGCCTGTACGGCCCGACAGGAGCGAAAAGCGGCGGGCGCTAACGGGCAGGCGGGAAGACGGGGGCAAAGAATGTGGGGGCCGATACGGCCACCACACTGAGGACTATGCAGACTCGGTTTGCGGCGGTTGACTATCCCGCAGCACCGGCGTTTTCGCACGTGGATCGATGTTTACCTTGCTCAGGTCGCCCCCGACCTGGGTAAGCAGGCGCCGATCCATTACCCGCCTCCACAAGGGTGGAAAGTAAGCCAGAAGGTACATCCCGAAATAGCCGGAGGGCAGGGTAGGCAGGTTTTCAAAATGTCTCAGGGACTGGTAGCGACGATTGGCGTGGGCATGGTGATCTGAGTGCCGCTCCAGGTGAAACAGGATCAGGTTGGAAAAAATGTGATTGGCGTTCCAGGAATGATGGGGCTGGCAACGCTCGTATTGACCGTTATCCTTTTTTGTTCGCAGCAGACCATAGTGCTCAATGTAGTTGGCGCTGGTGAGCTGCCACCAGGCAAAAGCTGCCTGAATGACCATGAAGGGAAGCATGGCCAGTCCGAAAACGACCACCAGGCTGCCATACAACAGGACGCTCAAGGCATAGGACTGCAGAATCTGATTACGCCAGCTCCACGTGGAATGGCCCAGGCGCTGCAAGCGGCGAGATTCCAGTTGCCAGGGACGGCTAAAGGCGCCGGGTATTTCCCTGAGGGCAAAGCGGTAGATGCTCTCCCCGAATCGTGCGCTGGCACAATCCTCGGGCGTGGCGACCTGGCTGTGGTGGCCGGCATTGTGTTCGACGGTAAAGTGACCGTATACGGGTATCGCCAGCACAATCTTCGCCAGGTTGGTTTCCAGGGGCGTGTTCTTGTGACCCAGTTCGTGACCCGTATTGATGGCCAGACCACTGACCAGGCCGGTTGACAGGGTGACTGCCAGCAAGCTGTACCAGGAAAGATCATGGGATGCGGCCATCCATACGCCGGCAACCAGCGACAAATAATGCAGTGGCACCACGATGTAGGTCAGCACCCGGTAGTAGGGGTCTGATTCGAGTTCAGGAACCAGGGTCTCCGGAGGGTTGCTTTCGTCCTCACCCAGCAGCCAGTCCAGCGCCGGCACCATGACATAGACAAAAAATAACGGTATCCACAGGACCCATTCCGCTCCGGTATTCAGATAGGCGGCCGCGCAAATCATGGGCAACAGGGGCAACGCAGTCGACAACGGCCACAGGTAACGCTTCTTGTCCACGTACACGGCGTTTTCGCCTGATGGCAACAGGTAGGCAAACGACTTCATTCAGTGTCCCCCGATTTAGAATCAGTGTAGGTCAGCACATAATGACGTGACACCGTTGTCGGCAAAAGCGTATAAAGTGACTTGGAATGGTCATTAAGTGACAAGCAAAGATGGCTGACTTGTCTTCGAATGCTGCTGCGCTGGTCCCCTCAACCTATCTGAACGTGATTCTGCGCAACCTTGAGCCCGCCCTGGCGGGGCGAGTGCTACAGGACATGGGGCTGCCGCAAACCGGGCTTGAGGGTTTGCAGGAAGCGGTATCGCTTGGTCAATTGCAGACAGCCATTGTCAGCCTGCGACGATTGATCGGGGATGACTGGCACCTGCAGGTAATTCACCGACTCAACCTGTTTGCACACGGCTCGCTGGGCATGGCCGCGGCTACCTCCTGCAATATGGATGCTGCCATTTCGGTGCTTGAGCGTTTCATCACGGTCCGGGCGCCATTTGTCA
>Ga0316188_10000719_pt1 | contig 14896 bp, 14 predicted proteins | sample Phiworburrow1_MG_FD_204933 | JGI IMG/M metagenome (GOLD analysis project Ga0316188, IMG submission 204933) | Coastal sediment microbial communities from Maine, United States - Phippsburg worm burrow 1 | ecosystem: Environmental > Aquatic > Marine > Coastal > Sediment | place: USA: Maine...
AGCCTATCAACATAAGGTTGGCATTCTATTTAGTTTGAAGAATAGAAGCTTAGGTCTAAAATAATGGATAAGAGTACCTGATTCTGAAAGCTTTATTATAGTTATTAATAGTTAATCGTTAATAGACTGTTATTTTCAGGTAAAGTGCTTAGGGAAAATAAACCGAAAGTCAATAAAAGTTAACTTTACTGACACACCCCCTTTCCCCCTCTCAAGAGGGGGCTGTCCTTCGAGTTGGCTTCAGTGATATAGAAATGATTTATTGGTAAATTGAATTATACACTTGGATCCATGTGAAAAAGTTATTGTGTGAGAGATTTAGCTATTTATTAAAATGAAATATAATGACTATGGTGGGCGCTCGCAATGGGCCTGTGCTGAGAGACATTATTGGGAGAAGTATTGATTTAACCGACACACCCCCTTTCCCCCTCTCAAGAGGGGGCTGTCCTTCGAGGAAATTTTAGTGTTAATGAAATGATTTTGTGTGTAGATAGATTTAAGATAAACGACAATTGAGATATGAGATTTGTTAAAAAATAAAGACCACTGTTCAAGTCACATCTAAAATTAAAAATCAGTTGTTCTCCAATCATAAATCAATCTACTTTACCTTTTCTCTATCGGCATGCCTTCAGTCGAGCCCCATTCCGTCCAGGAAGCGTCATAAACCGAAAGCGGATTATCCTGAACCAGTTTACTTGCCAGCAAAAGGATACATGAGGTCAGGCCGGAGCCGCAGACAAAACTAAGTGGCTGATCTCCTATTTTCAAGTCCTTAAAAAGTTTTTTTATCTCCTCCTTCGATTTGTATTTTCCGTCTTCGATCAGGCTATCAAAAGGAAGATTCAATGAGCCCGGAATATGTCCATTTTGCACCCAATCACGCGGTTCCGGAGCCGTTCCATTAAATCTCCCGGAAGAACGCGCATCAATAAGGATCTTCTTTTTGCTTTGGAGGTTTTCCAGTATATCTTCTTTTGTATCAATTTGACCCGGAGTTAAACGGGCCTTGAAATTTCCTTTTGGATAGTTTTTTCGCTCTTGTTTTTCCGTTTCAAAACCTTTTTTCACCCAGTCTGAAAGTCCGCCATCCAAAACATAAATTTCTTGATGCCCCATTATTTTATACATCCACCAAACGCGCGGACTTGTATAAATTCCGATATTATCATAAACAACGATGATACTATCGGCATTGATTCCTAATTTCCTGCTCTCACTTTCAAATTGTTCCGTCGATGGAAAAGTATGTGGTAATTTACTTTTTGAATCACTGAATTTATGCTCAAGATCAAAGTATCTGGCCCCTTTGATCTGCAGCCCTTCAAATTCCACTTTCTTCCCGGTAACGTTTGATTCTTCACTGGCATCGAGAATAATAAGCTTTGGATCGCTTAAATTTTCATTAAGCCATTCGGATGTGACAAGGGTTTTATGCATAAAAAAAGGAGAATATATTACTACTCTTTGGTTTGATAAATCACTGAAATTTCAGATTCACTGAAACACAAATATAATAAAGTGAATAAAGTTTTAAGATTCATGAAATTTACATAAATCTCGAACGGAATTGAATCTAATTAATCCAAACTTAGCAAATTAGAATAATTAAATAATAGTAATTTCGTTTTGCTTAAGCTCATCCATGAAGATCGTATTCATCATTCCTTCCATTACTAACTATCATACCTTTCTCAGTGAACTAACCGAGAGCTTGGTCAGTAATGGACATAAGGTTTTTCTATTAGCAGGTGAAAAACCCATAGTAAAAGGGAATTCTCCCTACGGAGATACTATAAATTGCGAATGGTATAAGATCGATTTCCCAAGGAATTTCCATGCAAAAAAACACCTGATCGCTGCACGAAATATCGATCGCATCATACAAAAGATCAAACCTGATCTGATCCATGTTCATTTTTCTGCCGCTATGTTCACCGTTTCTCTTGCCAAAAAAGCGAATTGGCCAACCCTTATTGCAACTATTCATGGATTAGCCTGGCCAAGCAGAAAAGACAGTACAAAATTGATCTTAAAAAGAGCCGAATTAAGTGCTGCTAAAAAAATGGATAAGGTGATTGTTTTAAACAAAAGTGACCTTGATCTTTTAGAAGAGAATGGAATTAAAAACGCTCAGATCCTTTTTAAATATGGCATTGGATGCAATATTCTGAAATTTGATCCTGAAAAAATTGAACAAAAAGCGATACAGGTATTAAGAGAGGCCTTTAATATAAAGGAAGGAGATCAGGTTTTTATTTTTATTGGCCGGCAGACCCGATTTAAAGGTTTTGACAAAGTGATTAGAGCTTTTATGCGAATCTACCATAGTACTTCTTCTTATCATTTATTACTTATCGGAGACAAAGATTATATTCATGAAAGTGGTTTATCGGCAATAGAAGAATCATTGATCACTCAAATACCCGCCATCCATCAAATAGGCTGGAAGGAAAACATACAAAATTACCTGGCGATGGCCGATATAAATGTATTTCCAAGCAGTCGGGAGGGTTTACCTGTAAACCTGATGGAATCCCTGGTGATGGGTGTTCCTGTTATTTCGATCAATTCGAGGGGATGCAATGAAATTATTGATCATAATGTAAATGGATTAATAATAGAAGATGATTCTGTTGAATCCTTAGCAAAAGCAATGAAACAATTAAGCGCTGATTACGTTTTACAAAGTAGACTTAGTCAGCACGGATTAGATAACAGAGAAGTATATGACCGCAGAAAATACATCGAATTACAATTGGAATTTTATTCAAATTTCTTCAACTAAAATGATGCGCTTTTATCTGCTCATTTTTGTAATGCTCCTTTCACATACTGCTTTTTCGCAAAGAAAAAGACCCCCACTTTTTCCTACAGACGAACCTTATTTTAAAAATTGGGGGTGGTATGCAGGGATAGGAGCAAATTATAGTCTGGGTGTTTCCGGAAAGACGGATTCCGGCTTTAATGCAAGTGCAGATACTTCATTTCAATATACTTTTACTCCGAGAGGGAAGGTTGGGATGATGCTGGAAGGTGGCGCTTTTTACTTATTGGATAATAAATATGTATCTGTTTTAGACGCCGGTCTACGTGTCAATTGGTTCAATGGTAAAGAAAATTTTGAAGAATATCAAGTCGGTCAGACATTGATGGATACGATCTCCATTCAAAGTGGAAGTCAACATTTTAAAATAATGAACGTTTCTTTGCGCTTAGATGCAAGTAATGCGATTCAAGTAAGTAAATATGGTTTTATACAAAATACCTTAGGTCTTAATTTTGACTATCGATTTTATGATGGTCAAAAGGTAGATCCGGAAAACTTCTCATTTCCTTTTGAGCCTTTTAATCTGGAATCGCAATCTCCTTTTCAAGTGCAATTGCATTATAAGATCGCTTATGGATTCCGACTGGATCTAATGCATTATATGATCATAGGTATTGATACTCCAATTTTTACCGCACTTCCATGGGAAAATGGAAGTCCTGCATTTGCCTTTTTTAGTTCAGAATATTTACCGCTCACCCTTTCTGTTCGAGTGATGTTTTTGCGTAAAAGCAACCGCCCTGATTGTAATAAACCGGCACCACTGGATATGAATAAAAAGCGGAAAGAAGCTAAAATGTTTTAACCTGTATTATTCAGTAGAAAATCCGGATTTAATTAGCAAAGTCGGAATAGAATTGTAATCGAACCATTCGGATCTCTTCTTCAGAAAAATCACCTCCAAACTCTTCAAAAGCTTTGTGAATATCGTCTGTTCTTGTCTCTCTGAAAAAATCAACAATTTCTTCTATTGAGTCATCATCGAGCAATTCTTCAATACAATATTTTATATTGATCCTTGTTCCACTCGATACGATCGCTTCTAATTCGGTAAGTACATTATCAACGCTTATTCCTTTCGCTTTTGCAATATCTTCTATGCTTTGTCGCCGATCGATATTTTGAATAATATGAACTTTTAAACCCGACTTATTGACCACTGATTTAATTACATAATCATCGGGTCTTTCGATATCATTTTCTTCAATATAATGCTCGATCAATTCGAGGAAAGGCTTACCGTATTTTTCTGCCTTCCCTTGTCCAACCCCATTAATCTTTGTTAGATCATCTAAAGTAATCGGGTATTGGAGACACATCTCTTCCAAAGATGGATCCTGGAAAATCACAAAAGGGGGCAGTTTTTTCTCATGTGCGATCTCTTTACGCAGATCTTTTAACAAGCCAAATAGTGTTTCATCAAAGCCTCCTTTACCGCCTTCTTCTTTAACTAAAATGGAGGCATCATAATCTCCTCTGTAATCGCGCTCTTTTATGAGGCTGATCGAAACCGGGTTTTTCAAAAAGGATCGACCTTCTTTTGTTAATTTTAGAATACCATATTTTTCAATTTGCTTTTTAAGTAATCCTTTAACAATAAGTTGACGGATGATCGCATTCCAAAATTCACCCGGATGTTCTTTTCCACTTCCAAATTCAGGGATTTTATCATGCTTATAGGTCTTTATTTCGGCAACAGGCTTACCTGCCAGGACATTTACTATGTATTTACTTTTGAAATTTTCATTTAGAACGTCAACCACATGAAGCACTTGTTTAACAAAATCCTTTCCTTCGTAATGCTCTTTAGGATCACGACAGTTATCACACTTTTTATTTATTGAGCATTCTTCACTTTCGTATATTTCTCCAAAGTAAAAAAGAATGAATTTTCTCCTACAGATCGACGTTTCGCTGTAGGAAACAATTTCCTGTAACAACTGGTTTCCAATTTCCTGTTCGGCAACAGGTTTCCCATGAAGAAATTTCTCTAGTTTTTCAATATCTGAATAGGAATAATAAGTAAGACAATGTCCTTCTCCTCCATCTCTACCTGCTCTACCTGTTTCCTGATAATATCCTTCTAAACTTTTAGGGATGTCATGATGAATAACAAAACGGACATCAGGTTTATCAATACCCATTCCGAAAGCGATGGTCGCTACGATCACATCAGCATCTTCCATTAAGAACATATCCTGATTCCTTGCTCTCGCAGAGGCTTCCATACCTGCATGATAAGGCAGGGCATTTATTCCATTTACTTTCAATGACTCAGCGATCTCTTCTACTTTTTTGCGACTAAGACAATAGATAATCCCGCTTTTTCCGGGATTTTCCTTTATAAACATTACAATATCTTTTATAATGTCCTTTGTTTTCGGTCTTACTTCATAAAATAGATTTGGGCGATTAAAGGATACTTTAAATATTTTAGCATCCATCATGTCCAGATTTTTCTGGATATCGTACTGCACTTTAGGAGTAGCGGTGGCAGTTAATGCCATAATAGGAACATCCGCGATCTGTTTAACAATGGTTTTTAATCTTCTATATTCCGGTCGGAAGTCATGCCCCCATTCAGAAATACAATGCGCTTCATCGATCGCAACAAAAGAAATATCCAAATTCTTAAAAAACGCAATGTTTTCTTCTTTTGTTAAGGTTTCGGGAGCTACATATAAAAGTTTGGTCTTAACAGCTACCAGATCTTCTTTTACTTTTTTTACATCACCTTTGGATAAACTGGAATTCAAATAGTGAGCTATTGAATGATTTCCATCGATATTCCGGATTACATCCACTTGATTTTTCATTAACGCTATCAGAGGAGAAACTACAATAGCGGTTCCTTTCATCATTAATGCGGGAAGTTGGTAACACAATGATTTCCCCCCTCCTGTAGGCATAATAACAAAGCTATTATTACCTTTTAATACATTCTCAATAATCTCTTCCTGCTGCCCTTTGAAGTTATTAAATCCAAAATACTCCTTCAAAGCTTCCCTTGGTGATAAGCCTTCTTTTATCATACCTTAATAAATACTCCTTGAAATTTAATCATTAATCTCATAAAGTTAATAAAAAACTAATGTAAGTCTCCTTTAATTTTATCCCTCATTTAATGTTAATTTTCACACTTTATTGCACAAGGTTCATATGAGCTAAAGTTTTCTAGTATTTTTGTTCAATCAATGGAAAATCAAAAAAAAATCGGAACAGAAAAGGAAATGTCTTTTCTTGAACATTTAGAAGAATTGCGATGGAGACTGGTAAAATCTTCGGCGGCTATTCTCGTTTTTGGTATTGCTGTATTTCTATCTAAAAAAATAATTTTCGACGTGATCCTTTTTGGTCCCCGAAACAGTGAATTTATCACTTATAAAGGGTTTTGCTGGATCTCGAATCAACTTGGAATGGGAGACAACCTCTGTATGGGAGACGTTGCCATAAGTGTTCAGAACATCGATATGAGCGGCCAGTTTTCTACACATATTATGGTGTCTATTATTGGAGGATTCATCGTCGCTTTTCCTTTTGTTTTATATCAAATGTGGGCCTTTTTAAAACCCGGTTTAAAAGAAAAAGAAAGAAACAGTGCAAAAGGAATCGTTTTCTATAGCTCTCTTCTCTTCTTTTCAGGCGTTCTCTTTGGCTATTATATTATCTCACCCTTATCGCTACAGTTTTTAGGTTCCTATAGGGTAAGTGATGAAGTAGTTAGTTCTATTCAGCTAAATTCTTACATCTCTACTTTAGTCTCGATCACCTTATCGACCGGTCTAGTTTTTCAACTTCCTATTTTAGTTTTCTTTTTTACTAAGATCGGACTGATCACTCCTGAATTTCTTAAAAAATATCGAAAACATTCCTTAGTAGCCGTACTTATTTTAGCTGCGATCATTACGCCTCCCGATATTACTTCTCAAATTTTAGTTGCCCTTCCGATCATGTTACTTTATGAATTAAGTATTTTTATCTCGAGAAGAGTGATCAAAAAGCAACTTGCTGAAGAATTGCTTAATAAGTAGTTAGTAATTAGTTGCTAGTAGCTAGTAGCTAGTAGTTAGTAATTAGTTGCTAGTAGTTAGTAATTAGTTGCTAGTAATTGGTAGTTAGTGGCTAGTAGTTAGTGGCTAGTCCATTGGTAGCCATCAAAAAAATTCAGCGCCATCTTCATGAGATTTTTTATTTTTATTCTTTTGTAATAATGCTGCAAAAAAATACTAAGCTTTAAATAAAATGACAAAAATAGTTATCGCCGGGATTGGAGGAGTTGGAGGATATTTCGGTGGGCTTTTAGCAAAAAAATATCGGAAAAAATCTGAAATTGATATTATTTTCCTTTCAAGAGGTGAACATTTAAAGCAAATCAAAAAAAACGGTTTAAAGCTTATAAAAGGAAAAGAAGAGTTCGTCGTCTTTCCGGAATTAGCCACCGATAATGCAAAGGAAATTGGAATCGCAGATTTCATTATTATCTGCACTAAGAGTTATGATCTGGAAGCAACCATCGAGCAATTAAAACCCTGTATTGATAACGACACGCTTTTACTTCCTTTACTTAATGGAGTTGATGCAAGTGAACGAATACAAAAACTTTTACCCTACAACAGTGTTTTAAAAGGATGTGTTTACATTGTTTCCCATGTAAAAGAACCCGGAGTTGTTGAAAATAGCGGGAATATTCAAAAACTATTTTTTGGACTTGATAATGAGATCAACCAAGACCTATTGTTTCTGGAAGACATTCTGGAAAATGCAGGTATTGAAGTCACTTTGAGTGAAGAAATTTCGAACATCGTTTGGCAAAAATTCATCTTTGTATCTCCTATTGCAGCGACTACAACCTATTTTGATTCGAATATTGGAGAAGTAGTTGAAAAAAATGAAACGATTTTAATAAAACTCATTGATGAAGTATCAAAGGTCGCCAAGGCAAAAGGAATAATACTGGATAAAGGTGTTAAAGAAAATTCTCTTAGCTTGATCAAATCCTTGCCATCCGAAATCAGTTCTTCGATGCATCGGGATTTTAAAAATGGAAAGGCAAATACAGAAATTGAATCCCTGTTAGGATTTGTGGTAAAAGCAGGTAAAGAATTACATATTGAAACTCCTGCCTATGATAAGGTCTATTTAGCGTTATCTAAACGAAAGTAAAAATTCTCCACTTACATTTTCAAAGACTATTTCATTATTGAAATTTGCGTACTTTTTAGGCACTTCAAACAGAGCTATGGAACGTGCTTTTAAACCATGTCAACTTAATACCCTCTCTTTAAAAAATTCATTTATAAAGTCAGCTACTTATGAGGGCATGTACGATAACGGACTCCCAAATAAAAAGCTATTAAAGCATTTTGTGACGCTTGCCAAAGGAAATGTTGCTCTTAGTACCATTTCCTATGGAGCAGTTTCGCCTGAAGGCAGAACCTTTAAATATCAAATGTATATTTCTGAGGAAAGTGTCTTAAAACTTTCTGAAATAGCAAGAGAAGTACATAACGCGGGGGGTAAGATCTCCATCCAATTAACCCATTGCGGTTTCTTTTCTAAAAACACTGAAATAAAAAAACCATTAGCTCCAAGTCGTGTTTTTAATGCCTATGGTTTTCTTTCCGGACTGGCCTTTTCCAGAGCGATGTCGATAGAGGACATGAAAAAGATCAAAGATGATTTTGCCAATGCCGCATTAAAGCTTAAAAATGCCGGTTTCGATGCTGTGGAGATCCATATGGGTCATGGCTATTTATTGAGTCAGTTTTTAAGTCCCTGGTGTAATAAAAGAAAGGACAAATATGGAGGAAGCATTGCTAATCGATCTCGATTTCCTCTAGAGGTCTTTAAAATTGTAAAAGAAAAAGTAGGTGATGACTTTCCGGTACTTGCTAAATTGAATTTAAGCGATGGTTTTAAAAATGGCTTTACACTTGAAGATTGCAAGTATGTTTCTTTGGAGTTGGAAAAATTCGGCTGTTCAGCTATTGTTCTGAGTGGCGGTTTTACAAGTAAAACTCCATTCTATTTAATGAGAGGATCGATTCCATTGAAGGGAATGATAAAAAATGGAAGCTCATTTGCCGAAAAAATAACGATGGCTTTATTCGGTCCTATGATCATAAAAAAGTATGATTTTGAGCCTAATTTTTTTCTTGATCAGGCAAAAGAAATAAGAAAAACGGTAAAGCTCCCTTTGGTTTATTTAGGGGGCGTGGATTCAAAGGAAGGAATAGAAGAAATACTGGATGCCGGATTTAATTTTATCGCCCTTGGAAGACCCTTGATCCATGACCCTAATTTTCTCCTAAAATTAGAAAGAAATGAAATCACCAAATCGGGATGCACTCGCTGCAATGAATGTGTGGTGGAAATGGATCGTGGTGGGGTGCGTTGTGTGATTTGAATTGCTTTTTAAGGGGACTACTTGCTATTTAATTACATTTGGATCAAGCAAAATATCAAAAATGAAACAAACTATATTAGGCTCAGGCGGAGTTATTGGAATTGAACTCGCGAAAGCGCTTAGCGAATTCACAAATGAAATAAGATTAGTAAGCAGAAATCCTCAAAAAGTAAATTCTAACGATGAACTTTTTTCTGCGGATCTTTTGAATGCCGAAGAAGTAAAAAAAGCGGTCAAGGGCTCTTCGATCGTTTATGTGACTGTTGGATTTCCTTATAACTTAAAAACATGGCAAGAGAGCTGGCCAAAGTTTATTGCTAATGTGATAAGCGCATGTAAAGAATCTAATTCTAAACTGGTCTTTTTCGACAATATTTACATGTACGATCCGGAATACTTGGATGGGATGACAGAGGAAACACCGATAAATCCAAAGAGCAAAAAAGGTCAAATTAGAAGACATATTGCCGATATGATCATGAAAGAAGTTGCTAATGGAAGTTTAACCGCTTTAATCGCACGATCAGCTGATTTTTACGGCCCCGGAATTCAAAATACTTCGATGCTTACCGAAATGGTTTTTAAAACCTTAAGCGAAGGTAAAAAAGCAAATTGGTTGAGTTCGGTTAAATACAAACATTCATTTACTTATACTCCTGATGCCGGAAAGGCAACTGCAATACTGGGAAACACCGATTCGGCTTATAATCAGGTTTGGCATCTTCCAACAGCTGCAGATCCCTTTACAGCAAAAGAGTGGATCGAAGCCATCGCTAAAGAAATGGACGTGAAGGCTAAGATCCAGGTAGCACCGAAATTTCTGGTGAGGATCATGGGTTTATTCATTCCGCTTATGAAAGAATTGCCGGAAATGATGTATCAATATGATCGGGATTATGTTTTTAACAGCGACAAATTCGAAAAAGCATTTGACTTTAAAACCACCTCTTATACCGACGGGATAAAAGCGATCGTAAAAGCTGATTATCAAAAATAGTCAAATCATTAATTAAGCGCATCCAGCAAATGGGAGAATCATACCAGAGTATCCATAAAAAAGCCATTGTCATTGATACCCATAATGATATCCTTTCTCTTTGCCTGAAAAAAAAACTTTACTTCGATTCGGATCTGAAAGGAAAAAGTCATAGCGACCTCAGGCGTTGGAAAAAAGGTGGCTTGAATGCTCAATTATTTGTTGTTTGGTGCGATGAAATAACCAAAAAACCTTTTGAATATGCTGTAGATCAGTTTGATCTTTTCGATCTTGTAGTGGCAAGAAATACTGACAAAATGAGCAAAGTTACTGATGGCGAAATGCTTTTAAATACGGTAAAAGAAGGTAAAATAGCATCCATGCTTGCTGTGGAAGGCGGACATATGATCGAAAATGACCTTAATAAACTGGATTATTTTTATGAAAGAGGAGCTAGATATATGACCCTTACCTGGAATAATTCGACTGATTGGGCAAGCAGTTCATTCGATGAAAGCTCAAATCCTGCTCTGCATCAAAAAGGATTGTCCGAATTTGGCAAGCTAGTAATAAAAAGAATGAATCAATTGGGGATGATGGTGGATGTAAGCCATGCAGGAGAGCAAACTTTTTGGGATGTGATCGAAACAAGTACAAAACCCATCTTCGCATCGCATAGTAATGTCTTTTCAATTTGTCCGGTTCACCGAAATCTAAAGGATGAGCAGATCAAAGCTATTGCCGCACAGGGAGGTTTAATAAATGTCAATTTTTATTCTGCCTTCCTGGATAAAACATTTATGAAAAAGAAGGATCACTTTATTGCTGATCACAAAGCTGAATTTAAAGAGCTACTTGGAAAAGGTATGATCGATTATATGGCAGAAGATCTTCTCTTTACGAGCTACCCGAAAGAGACCGAAAAAATGAGAGCTCCTTTCTCTCTTTTGATAGAACATATCGAATACCTTGTAAATTTGGTGGGGATCGATCATGTTGGTATCGGCTCCGATTTTGACGGAATAAATTCAGCTCCAAAAGAATTATATGACGTAACTACCTACCCTCTTATAACTAAAGCATTGTTTGAAAAAGGATATGGTGAGAAAGATTTAAGCAAGATTTTAGGCAGTAATTTTTTACGCGTGCTTAGAGCGAATGAAATTAAGTTTGTTCAATCGTCCTAAAATGGAACGAATTTTGAAAAAGAGCTAACAATCTTTTTAAAAAAATTATCTTGCACCCGATTTAGATTATGAAATTACGCGCTGAAAATTTAGTTAAGACCTACAAAAAAAGAACCGTCGTTAAAGACGTTAGCATCGAGGTGAATCAAGGAGAGATCGTTGGTTTATTAGGTCCTAATGGAGCAGGAAAAACGACTTCATTCTATATGATCGTAGGGATGATCAAACCTAATTCGGGGCATGTTTTTCTTGACGATATAGATATTACAAGCGAAGCGATGTATAAACGGGCTAAAATGGGCATCGGTTATCTTCCTCAGGAAGCTTCGGTCTTTAGAAAATTAAGTGTAGAAAATAATATTAAAGCAGTGCTCGAAATGTCGAATCTATCGAAAAAAGAGCAACAACTTAAAGTCGATAGTCTGATCGAAGAATTTAATCTTGGTCATGTTCGTAAAAACCGCGGGGACTACTTATCGGGAGGAGAGCGCCGAAGAACAGAGATCGCACGAGCTCTTGCAGTAGACCCCAAATTTATTTTACTGGATGAGCCTTTTGCAGGGGTTGACCCGATCGCGGTTGAGGATATTCAGTCGATCGTAGCTCAGCTGAAAAACAGGAATATTGGGATTCTGATCACCGACCATAATGTAAACGAAACCCTTTCTATAACAGACAGAGCCTACCTTCTTTTCGAAGGGAGTATTCTAAAAGCTGGAACCGCTGAGGAACTTGCCGCTGATGAGCAGGTTCGTAAGGTTTACCTAGGACAAAATTTCGAATTAAAAAGAAAGATTTAAGCCACCTTTTCAATAGAAAATGAATAGTATTCCATCACCTGGTTTACCAATAATTTTGTACACGCTTCTTCCACTTTTGCACGTGCCTCTTTTTCAGTTTTAGCTTCAACATGGAGCGTGATATGTTTACCGATACGAACATGGTCGATCTCGTTTAAACCAAGGTTTTTCATGCTATTTCCAACTGCTTTTCCTTGCGGATCTAATAATGCTTCTAATGGCATTATGTCTATAGCTGCTTTAAAATTCATTTTCTAAGAATTAATGATATCAAGGAGTAAATAATGTACAAAAGTATTAATACGGGAACGACTAAAAAACGTCCGGCGATAAAAATGATGATTCCTACAATTAAAAAGAGGATCTGAGGAAGATAATCCTTCCAGTATTTTGATTTTACTTTTAAACTAAACATCGGAATCGGCGAAAGCATCATGCTTGGAATTAACACTACAAGTATTGCCAAGCTTGTATTATCTGATAATGTATTTAAAATTACATCGTAGACCGGCCCAATATTCCAAATGGCTTCCTGAAAAATAATTGGAATAAAAGCGAAGAATAATCCACAGGCCGGAATAGGTAAACCGATAAAGGAAGTGGCCTGCCGAGTATCATTATTGAATCGTGCTAAACGAATCACACCGGCAATAACTAACCAAAACGAAATAAAGGGAATTAGATAGATCTCATATCCTATCGGTCGATCAAATAAGTCGAAAGGCAAATAAGCATTAGCGCTTTTGAACTCATTTAACCACATAAATTTGTATAGAATAAGACTGGGTGCCAATCCGAATGAGATCGCATCCGCTAAGGAATCTAAATCACCTCCGATTGGAGAACTCACGTTTAAATACCGGGCAGCTGCTCCATCGAACACATCGAAAATAGCCGCGGCTAATACTAACCAACCCGCCCAATAGATCAATCCGTTGAATGTAAAAACAACAGCTAATACCCCTGCTAAAAGATTAAAAAGTGTAAGAAGATTAGGAATGTTCTTTCGTATCCACATGGCCGCTAAAATAATCATAAAAGTATTCTATCCCATTCATAAATATAAGCTCAATCTCAAAATTTATTAAATACGATACAATTTTTATATAAAATATTGGTTTAACCATCAAGCGTCTGTAAAAATCAATACTTTTACCACTCGCGAAAGCATATGATGAAGTACTACTCCATTTTATTTCTATTTTTTACAGCCAGCCTTTCCACTTTAGGACAAGCGCCGAAATACTCGAATGAGTTTTTAGCGATCGGTACCGGAGCAAGAGCAAAAGCACTAGGAAATTCTTTTGTGGCTATCTCTGATGATGCGACTGCCGGTTATTGGAACCCTGCCGGTTTATTAAGAATTGATGGTGATCTTCAGGTTTCTTTAATGCATGCAGAATACTTTGCCGGAATAGCAAAGTATGATTTTGGAGCAGTGGCATTCCCTATTGACACCATGTCTACGATCGCGTTTACTTATATACGATTTGGTGTGGATGACATTCCAAATACAACTCAATTGATCGACGCGGATGGGAATATAAATTACGATAGGATCACTTCATTTTCGACTGCTGATAATGCCTTTTTGTTTTCCTATGCACGCAAAATGAAAATACCCGGATTAAGCGTTGGAGCAAATGTTAAAGTGGTGAGAAGGATCATTGGAAGTTTTGCAAATGCCTGGGGTTTTGGATTGGATGTAGCGGCACAATACCGGAAAGATAATTGGCAATTTGGTGCTATATTCAGAGATGTAACCGGAACCTTCAATGCCTGGAATTATACTTTGGATGATGAATTTATAGAAGTTTTAGAACGGACAGGAAATGAGTTGCCTACCAATGGACTTGAAGTTACTGTTCCAAAATTAATTATAGGAGGAGCCTGGGGGAAACCTTTGAACAGCAACTTCGATATCCTTGCAGAGATCGATATGGATCTAACCTTTGATGGAAAAAGAAACACCCTTATTTCCAGCGATTTTGTAAGTATTGATCCTCATGTTGGGGTTGAATTGGGTTTTAAAAGGGTCGTTTATATTCGAATGGGAGTAAATAACTTCCAGTTTGCTACCGATCAATTCGATAAAAAAACCTTGAAAGTAGATCCTAATATCGGACTAGGACTTAAATTAGGTCACTTCTACATCGACTATGCTTTAACCAATATCGGAAGTGCTTCAGGAGCATTGTATTCTAATGTCTTTTCTCTTAAATTTGATATCTACAAGAAGAACAAAGCGTGAAGCGTGGTCATTACTTAATCATTTTATTTCTTTTCTCTTTCCTGCCTTTGTTTTCGCAAACAAATGGTAATGAATGGATCCATTATGACCAGCCCTATTATCGAATAAAAATCACCCAAAGCGGCATTTACCGGATCAACAAGAATACCCTGATCAGTGCAGGTTTTGATGTTTCTATCAATCCAAAAAAAATTCAGCTTTTTGGAAAAGAAGAAGAGCTTCCCATTTTTATTCAGGGCGAAAGCGATGGTGATTTTGATGATGGCGATTTCATCGAATTCTTCGCAACAGGAAACGATGGTTGGCTCGATTCGCTTCTTTATGCATCTCCCGAAAAGATGCTCAATCCCGAATACAGCCTTTATAATGATACACTTTGCTATTATCTTACCTACACTAACTCGACTACAAATCTAAGAGCCCTTTCCGCAAATGATCAGAAT
>Ga0316188_10000720_pt1 | contig 14881 bp, 12 predicted proteins | sample Phiworburrow1_MG_FD_204933 | JGI IMG/M metagenome (GOLD analysis project Ga0316188, IMG submission 204933) | Coastal sediment microbial communities from Maine, United States - Phippsburg worm burrow 1 | ecosystem: Environmental > Aquatic > Marine > Coastal > Sediment | place: USA: Maine...
CTAGGAGATCCTTCAAGAATAATGATCAAATACTCTTCTCGTTTTTATAAAAAATGGCGACTCGGACTTAACCTTGAAAAAGATGCAGGAGAAGCAATGCAATTTGATTTTAAAAGATCGAAATACGGCTTTGATCAGCAATCTGCCTTCTTAATGTATTCCGGAAGCGGAAAACTTAAAAGCCTAATACTAGGGGATTATCAAATTGGGTTCGGACAAGGGCTTACTTTTTGGCGGGGATTTACTTTTGGAAAATCGTCAAATACCGTTCCTGTAAGAAAGGTTGGCGCCGGCATTAAAGCCCATACAGGTCTTGATGAATTTAATTACCTCCGGGGAATCGCATTTACCCTTTCAAATACCCATTTTACTCTTATGTCATTTTTTTCCTATCGAAAACTGGATGCAAATGCGATCGATTCTACATACAGCACATTTAGCTCTATTATTGAGTCAGGATACCATCGAAGCATATCCGAATTGGATAATGAAGGAAGACTGGGCGAAATTTTATGGGGAAGTCATTTAAAGTATCGAAGTCGGCGCTTTGATATTGGGATTTCATACGCAGATCAAAGTCTTAGTGCTGAAATCGCTGTAAATCCAAATTTATATGCCATCAATTCCTTTTCAGGAAACAAAAACAGACTGATCGGAATGGATGCTGATCTTTCTTTTAATAATGGCCATGCCTTCTTTGAAATAAGCAGAAGTGCAAATAATGCCTATGCATTTCTTGCAGGGACCGTTATTACTCCGGATCCCAAATTCTCTTTTTCGCTCATCCACCGATCCTATTCTTCCGCTTTCCAAAGTATCTCATCAAATGCTTTTAGTGAATCATCTTCTAATCAAAATGAGATCGGAACCTACCTTGGAGCAGAATTAAAATTTTCAAGAAAAACAATGCTCAGCGCCTATTTTGATATGTTCAAATTCCCATGGATCAAAAGCAGAATTCCGATATCATCCACTACCGGCTCGGATTTCCTATTAAGACTTACACATAAAAGCTCTAAAAAATTAATAAGTAGTCTTCGATATCGCTTAAAGTCAGACCAACAAAAAGAAACAGGTAGTAATTTGGTTCAGTCCAGGATCAGACATCAGATAAGATTAGAAAACGAACATTCGATAAACCCGAATATAAAATTGAGGTATCGATTTGAATTTCAAAATTTAGACTTTATAAAAGTCCGAAACGGCTATTTATTTTTTATCGATATGATCTTTCAATCACTTGAAAAACCATATTCTATCAGCCTGCGCTATGCATTGTTTAATACAGATGATTACGATACACGGATCTATGCTTATGAACGCGATGCCTATTTTACTTATTCCGTTCGGCCTTATTATTATAAAGGACAAAAGATCTATTTCAATTTTAAATGGAGGATGAAAAGATATTTCACATTTTTTTTCAGGATAAGTCACACTACCTATCCATTTAACACATCGATCGGTTCGGCAAATGATCTGATAGCCGGGAATGAATTAAGTGAATTTACTTTTCAAATAAGGATCCGCTGGTAAGATCATTTTCAAAATAATTTCTTACAAAAAGATATTTCGTCCTGTACGGGACGGGGCAGACATTTAAGCTTTTATTTTTACCTATATGAAGTGCCTAAAGGCACTAGGTCATACAAATCATTTCGCCCTCATCCCGCTAGGGATTTAATATCGGTAGGTATCATTATAAATTGAAAGTCCCGCCCCGTAGGGACGGCATATAGATTTTTGTGGATGTTTTTTTTACCGCTATTTAATATCTAAGGGCACAAATTATTTTCTTCCAACACCAATTTTAAAAATAATACGAATTTACTTTTCAAATAAGGATCCGCTGGTAAGTGCATCTAAGTCATTCCAAAACGAAGGATAGGATTTACTCACCACTTCAGGATCTTCAATATCCACCTCAATACGCGTTCCTAATAATGCCGCAGCCATCGCCATTCGATGATCATTATAGGTAGCGATTTCCGCATGTTTCACTTGAATACTTCCCTTGATAGAAATTGTATCCTCATCTCTTTCAACATGTAATCCAAGCTTTGTCAACTCAGTATACATCGCCTCTATTCTATTGCTTTCTTTATAATTTAGTGTTTCTAAACCTTTAAGATTAACATCCACTCCCAGACAAACACATAAAAAAACTAAAGTTTGAGCCTGATCCGGAATTTCAGAACAATCGTATGAAAAATTTGAAGGATTCCTTTTATATTGATCATGGTAGATCACCAGATCATCATCTTCCCAGTAAAAGCCAAACGAAAAATGACTCATTATCTCAAGAAATTTTTGATCACCCTGAAAGCTATCTTCTTTCAGTCCTTTTAATATCACTTTCGCATCCAGGATCAACACCACAAATGCCATCCAGTAAGCAGCCGAAGACCAATCTCCTTCCACTTTATAAGAACTTATCTTGGGATTTGATTCGGGTATTTGAATTTCATTCCCATGCATTTTAATCTCCAAATGCATCTCCTTCATCAACCCTCTCGTTAATTCGATATAGCTTTGTGAATTTAATTTTCCAAGCCGATCTATGGTCAATCCATTTTTTAAAAAAGGTGCGATCATCATCAGTGCAGAAATAAATTGAGAGGAAGTATTTTGCGCCATTTCAACTTTTCCGCCATGCATATTTCCTCCTTCTATTTTAATAGGAAGTGCTTCTTCCTTTTCTAAATAAGTGATCTTCGCCCCTAACTTTCTAAGTGCCTCGATCAGTGGGCTGATCGGTCGTTCTTTTAATCGCGGATGACCTGTGATCACTTTCGTTCCGGGCAAGACAGAAAAGCCGGCAGTAAGGAATCGCAATGCCGTACCTGCCATTCCAAGATCCACTTCCTCATGAGTTGAATTTAATGCCTTTTGCATCAATAGAACATCATCCGAGTTTCCGATATTTTCAATTTCAAAAGAATGTTTCGACAATGCTTGTAAAAGAAGCGCTCTGTTTGCCAGGCTCTTCGAGATCTCAAGCTGTATTTTTCCTCTAAAACCGGAAAATTGACTAGGATGCAAATTGATCTGCTTTATTGAATTCATAATTGTGAATATTCTTCCAATCCTGATTTCAGTGCTTTTATAATTTGGTCTTCCTTAATTTGAATATCAATTACAGCACCTCCGACCTTTTTCAGCAAAACCATTTTTATACTTTCTCCCTCATTCTTTTTATCCTTCAACACTTTCGACAGGATTGCCTTATTTTCTTTATAAAGCCATTTTGGAGGAGTATAAAGTTGGTATAAAAATGAATTGATCTCTTTTTGAATTTCTTCAGGCAATAGATCCATTTCACTAGAAATAGAATTTGCTAAAGCCATTCCGATAGCTACAGAATGTCCATGACTCAATGCTTTTCCTTTTTCTATACTCAAGGACTCAATTGCATGTCCAATAGTATGACCAAAATTTAATTTTTTTCGATCTCCATTTTCCTTAAAATCACGATCAACAATCTTTCTTTTAACAGAAGCAACAGCTTCTATAAGGCCCGAGATCTCATCATGATCATCCGGTGAAATATTCTTCATTTTATCCCATAAACCCTTATCGCTTATTAAAGCATGTTTTAGCATTTCTGCAAAACCCGAATGCCACTCTTTATCCGGAAGGCTATCAAGAAAAGGAAGATGATTGAGCACTGCCAGCGGCTTTGTAAAACTTCCAACCAAATTTTTTATTCCCCCAAGATTAATTCCGGATTTGCCTCCTAAGGAAGCATCGACCATGGCTAATAAGGTAGTTGGGATATGAATAAAGTCGATCCCACGTTTATAGTTTACAGCGACCCATGCTCCAAGGTCACAGATCATGCCTCCTCCTAAATTTATAAGTAAAGACCTACGGTCTGCATTAAGGTCATTTAATGCCAGCCAGAGCCCGGTTGCTATCTCAATGTCTTTTGATTCTTCTCCCGGATCTACTTCTAAAATTTCGACATTCTTTAAAGTGGGAATTGCTTTTAATAAAAAAGGCAGACAATATTGATGCGTATTGCTATCAACTAAAATAAAGACAGAAGACCATTTTGCATCCTTATCTTCAAAGAATGGAATAAAATCTTTTAAATGATCACTATAAACTATACCTGTATCCACTTTTACTTAATTTGATATGCCTCTATTTTATCAGATCTCTTTAACGAAAATAGCCAATTCTTCTGATTATTGTCATGGATTAGGAATTGATCTTTCTAGTCTCTACTTGACGTTATTTATTTTGCTTAAAACCGACTTTTACCCTGTTTCTATTTATTAAATCTTGTTGATTATTTAATTCTAATTGTTTCAAGTAATCAAAAATGATTTTTATACTCTTTTCTTGCCCTTCTACTTTGTTGTTGATTTTCTCAATGGCTAGTAAAAGGTCCTTATGAAGAATAAGCTTCTCCCTCATTTTATTAAAAAGACGAATGATTTGAATATTCACGAATATGGCTCTTTCGCTATTTAAAATACATGAGAGCATGGTTAATCCATTTTCGGTGAAACAAAAAGGGGTATGCCTAAGTCCCATTTTATTCGAATTGGAGGTCACAAATTGTGACCTCCAATTATCAAACTCAATTTTGTTCATTTCAAACATAAAATCAGAAGGGAACCTTCTTATATTTCTACGTACTGCTTGTTTTAGCACTTTGGTTGCTACGCCATACAGCAAAGCAAGATCTCTATCTATCATCACTTTTCTCTCTCTGATAAGATAAATTTTGCTAAGGATAATTTCTTCGGGCAATGCTATTTCGTCCTTCATAAAATTATTATTTGAACCTAACTAAAAGTAGAATAATATAATAGCAAAAAACTAAGTAGTTTAACTGATTTCAGCTTTCATTGACTTTGCGTATTTTTCATTAAATTTCCACTAATCGCTTTTTACCTTTTGAATTAGGTCCTATTGAAATTCAGCATCATTATATCCTTATTCGTTTTTTTCCTTTTAGGAACTAAGACTACTATTTCTCAAGATACCTGGAGCAAGCGTTTTGGAGATATTAATTACAATCCGGATACTCCAAACTTAAATGGTGAAAATTGTACTGCTATAAGCTATAATGATTCAGGTATTGTATTAATATACGGATGGGTGGGAGAATCATTGACTTATTGGCGTACTCGATTTATGGAAATCTCTAATGATGGGAATCAAAATTATATTAAAGATTACGGAGTAAGCGACGAGTTTTGGTCTGGACCATTTAATGGCGCCGGATGCAAGACAAATGATTCCGGATTTGCATACCCTGGAGGAATTGTACCTTTTAATGAAAATAACGGTATGTTTCCAACACTTACAAAATTTAATAGCGTTGGAGATACACTTTGGAAGAAAGAATATTTTGATGCTAGCAAGTTTTATAGCGCCGACAATGTGATACAATGCACGGATGGAGGATTCGCCTTAGTAGGAGGAACAAGTCCTGATAGCTTAGAGTATAACCCACAAATCTTTGTGCTGAAAGTAGATTCTTTAGGTAATGAAATTTGGTATGAAGAGTATGGAAACCAAACAATTTCTGCGGAATATGGATTAAGTATTGCTGAAACAAACGAAGGAGGATTTATAATTGGTGGTTATAAGAATGCGACGATATCTAGCAATCCAAATCACTATCTACTCGCTATTGATTCCATTGGAAATTTTCTTTGGCATCAAACTATTGGAAATAGTACTTTTAGAGAAGGGGCAATGAATGTAAGGGGACTTAGTGATGGGAATTTTATTTGTGTTTCGGGAAGAGGAATCTATGTGGAAAATGATGATACTTATTCCCAGAGCTATATCAGGAAAATAAATTCTGATGGTGATATTCTTTGGGATCATTATATTGGTCCTATTGACCCAAGTAGTATTTTCCTAAGTTCAGAGGAAAATGAAGACGGTTCAATTATTGTCCACGGGTCAACAAGAACACAATCATTTACGAATCAATTAGGAGGTAAAGTAGCTACTTTAACCAAATTTAGTCCCGAAGGAGACAGCTTATGGATGCGTGAATATTCTTATGCAGTTGAAGAGTCTCCAGAGGCTATCGTTTGGCATAGACCGGGAGATGTGACAACACTTCCTGATGGAGGTTACGCTGCAGTGGGTTGGGTTTTAGTAAGCGACCTGCCAGATTATCCATGCGATAGTCCGGGGCAAGATCTTTGGGTTTTTAAAACGGATAGCATGGGTTGTCTAGTGGCTGGTTGCGATACAGTGGTTGGAATCAAAGAATACAATGAAACAATAGATCAAACATGGTTTACTTATGGACCTAATCCAGTTAGAAATCAATTAACTATTTATTTAACCCAAGTGGGAATCGGTCTTTTTAATGAATTTCGATTTGAGCTAAGAAATTTAGAAGGCAAACTGATCAAAGAATTTACCGCTTCTAAAAATGGTGGGATATCTTATATCTTAGAATTAAATGATCAAATACCCGGCTTGTATATTCTTTCACTTTACGGAGATGGAAAAAGACTCCAGAGCGAGAAGATAATTATTCAATAATAAAGACCATCGTGATATGAAATATTTAATCCTTTTAATTGTATTGTTATTAGGAGTGAATGCTAATGCTCAAATGTGGTTTTCAGATGGTGCAACATGGCACTACTCCTATAATAATTTTTTTATTGAAGGCTCTATAAAGCTTAGTGTTAATGGAGATACACTAATAAATGGTGTAGATTCAAAACAAATACGCAAGAGCAAGACCTATTTTAATTATCAAAGCAATGTTTTTACAGAAGACCAATTTGACGGATTTGAATATATGTATTCGGATAGTGATCATGTTTATCAATTGATTAATGATGAATTTGTTGTTCTATATGATTTTAATTCCAATGTGGGGGATACAGTCACATTGTATTTAGACGACTCTTATTTTGGTCTTCCTGAATGTGATAGTATAGGTTATGCTTTAGTAACTGAAGTTGGAACTGAAACTATTAATGGAGAAAATCTACGTTATTATAACTTAACTACTATTGAAGGATCAAGCGTTTTTCTTGAAGGAAAAATTATTGAAAAAATAGGAAATATTGGATGGTATTTTTTTTGTGAACCCTATTGCTTTTTTATTGAAGAATCTAAAGGTCCATTTAGATGCTACCAAGACAATAGTTTTGGACTTTATTCAAATCCTGGTTTTACTGACTCTTGCGATTTTACTATCGGTATCAATGAGAACAACTCCCAAAATATAGGGATCGTTATTTATCCGAATCCTTCTTCAAACAGCTTACAGATTTCATTAAAAAAAACACTTACTTCCCCATTTTCTATAGGTGTTTACAGTCTGAATGGTAAACAACTATTTTATAAAGAGGGATTATTGGATAATACTACTTTAAATGTATCACAAATTGATCCTGGTATGTATCTTCTTAAAGTGGAGTACGAAAGTGGAGAGAAAATAACTAAAACTTTTGTGAAGAAATAATTAATATGAATCTTTTAAATGATCGCTATAAACTATTTCTGAACTCAATTTATTTTATTATATCGTTTAAACGAAAATAGCCAATTCTTCTGACTATAATCATGGATTAGGAATTGATCTTTCTAGTATATTTGCAGCACTAAATAAAGTAGAAATGATCTCTTTTCAAAATACTCAAATAGCCTTTAGATCGAAGTCGAACGCGGATTTAAAACACGCAAGATTATTATTCAAAATGATGGGTAATGGAACCATTGTTAAGATAGGCGCTTTCGCTTCAAATTTGGCGCTTAAACTTCATTTACCAATAAACACCATTATTAAAAAAACCATTTATCGACAATTTGTAGGTGGCGAAAATATAAGCGAATGTGAATCGACCATTAACCTGCTCTATAAATTTAATATAGGCACTATACTCGATTATTCCCGTGAAGGGCAAAATGAAGAGAAGGAGCTGGATAATACACGAGATGAAATTTTAGCCACGATCGAAAGAGCTAAAGGAAATTTAAAAATTCCTTTTTGTGTTTTTAAACCCACTGGAATGGTTCGGTTTTCTATCATTGAAAAGATGTCGGAACATCCTGATAGTATGAGTGAAGATGAAAAATCTGAGTATTTCCGTTTTGTGGAACGTGTTGATGTGGTATGTAAAGCAGCTTACGAAAGCGGAACTCCATTATTGATCGATGCTGAAGAGACTTGGATCCAGGAGCCTGTGGATAATGTCGTAGATGCAATGATGGCTAAGTACAACAAGGCCGATTTTATTATCTACAACACCTTACAAATGTATCGTCATGATCGTTTAGAATTTTTAAAGAAATCTCATGAGAAGGCAAAAAATGGAAATTATAAGTTAGGGATGAAATTAGTGCGAGGAGCCTATATGGAAAAAGAACGTGAACGAGCTGAACAAAAAGGTTATTCTTCTCCGATTTATCCTGATAAAGCTGCAACTGACAATGGCTATAACCAAGCACAGGCATATTGTATCGAAAATATAAAAGATATCGCTCTTTTATCTGGTACTCATAATGAAGAATCCATGTATCAATTGATCGATCTAATGGAAAAATATGAGATCTCAAAAAATGATAAACGTGTTTATTTCGCTCAATTATTAGGAATGAGTGATCATATTAGTTTCAATTTGGCTAATGAGGGCTACAATGTAACAAAATATGTCCCATACGGTCCGGTAAAGGAAGTGATGCCTTATCTTATGCGAAGAGCTGAAGAAAATACTGCCGTTGCCGGTCAGACAGGAAGGGAACTTCGATTAATTGATGACGAAATCAGTCGAAGAGGTATTTAATTTTTTAGTCCGTAAGCCTTATTGATAAATAATGCTTTATTTTGCTTCATAATATGACTATGAAACAACGTATATTACTTGTTGAAGATGAAGAAGCGATAAGGGAAAACCTTAAACTTAATCTGGAACTTGAAGACTATAAGGTAGTCGCTGTTGAACGCGGTAATCAAGCACTCGAAAAGTTTAAAAGCGAAAAATTCGACCTTATTCTGTTAGACGTTATGATTCCGGAGATCAATGGCTTTGATGTTCTTAAGATCATCCGACTTCAAAATACCCAGATCCCTGTCTTATTTCTCACCGCTAAAAATACTTCAAGCGATATTATTGAAGGTTTAAAAATTGGCGCAGACGATTATATTACCAAACCATTTAATCTGGAAGAATTATTATTACGCATTCAGAAACTATTGTTTAGAACTCAGCAGGATAAGCCCGAAAGCAAAACAGAAGTGCTTAATTTCGGTAATAATATGGTGAATTTTAAAACTTTTGAGAGCAGAAATTATTTAAATGATTATAAACGACTTTCAAAAAAAGAAATTCTGCTTTTAAAATTACTTTCTGATAGCGAAAATGAAGTGGTCTCAAGAAATGAGATCCTTGAAAAAATATGGGGATATGAGATTTTTCCTTCTACACGAACCATCGACAATTATATTTTAGCCTTTAGAAAACAGTTTGAAGAAGACCCCAGAAACCCAAAATACTTTTTCAGCATCCGGGGAGTAGGTTATAAAATGATTATACCGAAAGATTAATTAAAAAGCTTGAAGCACGAAGCACGAAGCACGAAGCACGAAGCACGAAGCACGAAGCACGAAGCACGGTGCTCAATGCAAATTCAAAAGAAGCTACACAATGTTTATTTTTCTATTTATTTTTTCTTAGTGATCCTTTGTTTTTTTTTCTGAGAACCTTTGTGAAACAGCTTTTTTTTAAAACAAGAGTTAAATGGTAAGTTTTGAGGAAGAGTCAATAAAATCAAAACAGTGCACAATTAAATTTTTAGTATTTGAATTTATACTATTTCTGACAGGTTTAGGATTTAGGATTTTTTTTATCTAATCCAAAAGACAATAATAGCATTCCTAAAACAGCGGCTAATATCGAAGCCGTCATAATTCCAACTTTAGCGATCTGAATATTCTGATCATCAATAAAGGCCAGATCGGAAATAAACATCGACATGGTAAATCCAATACCTGCCAACATAGCCATTCCATACATCATTTTCCAATTTACACCTTCCGGCAATGAAGCGAGTTTAAAGTGAATGAGCAACTTTGTAATTACAGTGATCCCAATAAATTTACCTCCAACCAAGCCTAAAATAATACCTATAGATATGGGATGGAATAACATATTGAGGATACTACCTTCGATATGAACGCCCGCATTTGCTAAAGCAAAGAGAGGCAAAATAAAGTAAGTTACCAAAGGATGCAATGAATGTTCCAACTGCTGTAAAGGAGTATGTGCCTCTTTACTTAATCTCAATGTTTCATCTATAAGATGTGCTTCTTTTTGAGAGTGAAGCGAACTCTGTTTAAGAATTTTCTTCTTAAATCGACCTACAATATTTTCAAGTTTAATAATGAATTCCTCTTTTGTGATCTTTGTATGTACCGGAATAGTAAAGGCGATCAAAACGCCGGCAAGCGTCGCATGAACACCAGAAAAAACAAAAGAGATCCAGACTCCTAATAGACCAACCATTCCATAAAAAGTACTGCTTCTTATTCGCATTCTATTCGCAATGATCAGAACTGCAATAAAGATCCCGGCATTTATCAATTCCGTAAAATCGATGCTTTCGGTATAAAATAAGGCGATTACGATAATGGCTCCTAAATCATCCGCAATGGCCAAAGCGGTTAAAAAGATCTTTAATTGAATAGGGACCCGATCTCCTAATAACGACAATAATCCAAGGGCAAAAGCAATATCGGTAGCCATTGGAACTCCCCATCCCTTGATATCTACAGGATTATTATAATTGAATACTACATAAAATAATGCAGGTACGATCATCCCACCTATCGCAGCCATAATGGGTAAAAAAGCTTTTTGTTTAGTCGACAACTCCCCTGCCATCACTTCACGCTTGATCTCTAAACCGATAACAAAGAAAAAGACAGCCATTAAACCATCATTTATCCAATGATGAAGATTCGCAGTTAGGTCAATATTCCCGAATTTAAAGGTCAGGATCAAGTCATGCCATAAATAATGGTAACTATCGTACCAAGGAGAATTAGCCCAAAAAATAGCAACTATGGAAACAAATATCAGAATAACCCCACCTATGGATTCCTCTCCGATAAAGTTTTTAATGTTAAAAGAAGATTCGGTGGTGTGTTGAAGATCGTTTTTCATTATTTACTTAAGCCTTTTCAAAAATGAAAATACAAAAAAAAGGGTAAGTTACTTTATTCGCACCGCTACAACCCAATACCCTTGCTTTCTTCCGAACCTGGGGGATTCTCGGGGAGCTGGTCGATAAAGACTTACCCCCTGCAAAAGTATAAAACAGATAATAATAAGCAACTTTAAGTTAATTTATTAATGACCTTATTATATTTGTTACTCACCAAAACGATTAAACCATGATACACCCTCTATCTTACAAAAGCGGATTAATCGCCGCAGCGATAACTATTGCCTATACTTTAATAGCCTATCTTGTTGGTATTGAATTATTTACAAATTTTTGGATACCAATGCTTATTATTTTTGGAATATTAGTATACCTTATTTTATCCTTAAAAAAAGTTCGTGAATCATTAGGGACAATGTCTTTTCAAGAAGGCTTTTTGAACTTTGCAGTAATGGCCGCAATCTATGTTTTTGTTTCGCAGCTATTCAATTTTTTACTTTTGAACGTGATCGATCCTGAATTCGGAGTCACCGTAAACGATGCTATCATTGAAAAAGCTATCGGAATGATGGAGCGATTTGGTGCACCTGAAAATGAAATAGAAAAAGCATTAGTAGAGATGGAAAATGATTTTGAATCTCAAAAATCATTCGGCGGAGCTATTTGGGCATGGATCAAATTTTACGGCTTTTTTGTCATTGTAGGACTCATTGTTGCCGCTGTAATGAAAACTAAAAAACCAGAATTTTCAATAAGTGCAGAAGAAGTTGAGTAAACTAGATATTTCAATTGTTATTCCTCTCTTAAATGAAGAGGAATCATTAGCTGAATTGGTTCCATGGATCGATTCAATATTAATTGAAAATAATTTGAATGGAGAGATCATTCTTGTTGACGATGGAAGTACTGATCATTCTTGGGATGTCATAAGCTCATTGAAAACCAAATCTCAAATCAAAGCCGTTCGATTTAAAAGGAATTATGGGAAGTCGGCTGCCTTAAACACCGGCTTCCAAAATACAAGTGGGAAAGTGGTCATCACCATGGATGCTGACTTACAAGACTCACCTGATGAAATTCCTGAATTATATCGAATGATCAATGAGGATGGATATGACATTGTTTCCGGATGGAAGAAAAAAAGATATGACCCAATAACTAAAACCTTACCTACCAAGATCTTTAATGGTGTTAATCGATGGATGTCCGGAATTGCACTTCATGACATGAATTGCGGATTAAAAGCATACGACAGCAGAGTAACAAAAAACATTGAAGTCTACGGTGAAATGCATCGCTATATCCCGGTCATTGCAAAGAGTAAAGGATATAGTAAAATAGGCGAAAAAGTAGTCGCACATCAGGCGAGAAAATACGGCACTACTAAATTTGGTATGGAACGATTTATAAATGGTTTTCTTGATCTATTGACCATCACTTTTGTGTCTCGCTTCAGCAAAAAACCAATGCATTTTTTCGGTGCTCTTGGAACCCTGATGTTTTTTATCGGATTTTTGGTTACCGCATGGTTGATGATCTCTAAGATCATCAGTTTATATCATGGAAATCCAAATCGATTGATCACCGAAGAACCCGGTTTCTACTTTTCTTTATTTATTATGACCATTGGTACTCAGCTATTTCTTACCGGATTTTTAGCTGAACTCATCAGCAGAAATGCTCCTGATCGAAATCAATATGACATTGAAGAAACGCTAAATCTATAATTCTACTTATAAGCGATCAGAGAAATTTCAATATTTACATAAAGTGGCAAAGCAGAAACCTGAACTGTTTCTCTTGCAGGCGGTTCGGAAGTAAAATAGTTCCCATAAACGGAGTTCATTTCTGCAAAATCAGCCATGTCTTTCAAAAATATCGAGCATTTTACAACATTCGAAAAATTCATATCCGCTTCTTTTAAAATAGCCGCCAAATTCTCCATTACTTGTTTCGTTTCGGTTTTTATATCCGGATTATTTAGCTTTCCGGTAGCAGGCACAATAGCAACCTGACCACTACAATACAAAGTACCATTAATGAGTACCGCCTGGCTATAAGGTCCAACAGGAGCCGGAGCCAAGTCACTTTTAATTACTTTTTTCACGCTTTAACTATTATATAAAATTAACTCGGGTGTTTTTAGCATTTTTTCAATTCCAGCACTCAGGGTGATCAGATCCCGATTCAAAACCTTTCTCATTTTACTATTATCAGGTTGCCTTCTCTTCATATCTCCATCTTCCAAAGGCGGAAGAAAAATAATTTTTGATTTAGAACCGCTAATAGCAATGATCAATTCAGCCAATTCCAAAATACTGATCACTTCATGACTCCCAACATTAACGATCTCATTGACCATTAGATCATTTTGAAAACACTTTAATGTGAAGTCAATATTATCATCGATATAACAAAAAGTTCGGGTTTGATTCCCTTCTCCAAAGATGGTAATGTCTTCATTTTTTAAAGCCGCGGCTAAAAATTTAGAAATAACAAAATCCCTGCTCTGTCGAGGCCCATAGGTATTGAAAAATCTAAAGATGCTGTAATCCAATCCGTATTCCTGGTGATAGGATTTTAAATAAGCCTCCCCCACATTTTTAACTACAGCATAAGGAACCCTTGAATTTAAAGGTGTATAGATCTCATTTTGTGGAATATGAACGGGTTCACCATATACTTCGGATGATGAAGAATAATGGAATCGTTTAACTCCTGTATTTTTAGAAAGATCTAAAATATTTCTAATCCCTTCGATATCTTTTAATACCGCTAATGGATTTTCTTGTGTTCTCTGAACCCCAACCATAGCCGCATAATGAAAAACATAATCAAAGCGGTGCGACAGCATCACGTCAGTGATCTCATCTTTCACATTAACATCTCCTTTAATAAAAGACCAGTTAGTATTATTGGAAGATGGGAGTTTTTCTTTAGAACCCGTTATCAGGTTATCAAAAATAATCACCTGGTTATCGTCTGATAAGAGCAGGCCATTCGCAAGTGCACTTCCGATATTTCCGGCTCCACCGGTGATCAATATTTTCCTTTTTCTGCTCATTTAAACAAGTGCATAATAATAGAATACGGAATTAAAATCTCTGAAGGGCCCATAGAATAAGGAGCAATATCGTAACTATTGTAATAAAACAATAAACCCTGGTCGGTGAAAGCGAAATTCGTACTCAATTCGAATACATTATTTTCGAACCAATATCCCTTAGAATCAAAAGAAGTTTGAGGATCGATATCATAATTTTTTCTAAATATATTTTCCCCGATTTTAGTTACCTCTTTTAAAGAAGCTTCGTTAAAGATCATGGTCAGACCTAAAGAATCTCCGGTTTGCGGGTCGAAATTCCTTAAATAGATATATTCATTTGGATGGGCTCCTCCATAAAAACTATTGATGTTACAACTAAAGGACAATACTCTTTTTTGAATAGATAACCATTCCGCTTCCCTTATATCATACCATGCAATGTTATAATCATCTTCTAAGAAGATCGAATCCTTTTTAAAACTATCATAGTCGATTATAAATTGGTCACAAAGCTCTTTTGGATTACTCGCTTCTTCTCCTAAAATGATGCGATTTATCGATTCGCTGATTTTAGAAAGGACTTCATCTCCCTCCTGATGAGTAAATTGAGGATAGTTTATAGAAATATAAGAGCAGTCTCCTTCATTAATATCACAATCCTTATAGGAACAA
>Ga0316188_10000721_pt1 | contig 14879 bp, 11 predicted proteins | sample Phiworburrow1_MG_FD_204933 | JGI IMG/M metagenome (GOLD analysis project Ga0316188, IMG submission 204933) | Coastal sediment microbial communities from Maine, United States - Phippsburg worm burrow 1 | ecosystem: Environmental > Aquatic > Marine > Coastal > Sediment | place: USA: Maine...
CTCGCTGGCGAAGTCGATCCAGTAACTGCCGAAGGACTCGAGCAGCTCACTGACCGGCGTCCCCAGCCCGGCCGAGGCGGCCGCCACCAGGTCGTAGGTGATGGCGTCGGGATACTGGCTCATGCGCAGGAACGAGGTCGGGCAGGATGCCCTGGCCGCCAGCGCCTCCCAGGCGGCGACGCCGTGCCCCTCGGTGACCATCCGCCGGATCGCTTCGTTGATCATGCCATACATCGTTGCACCCCTGTCATGGTTGGCCCCTGGATCGCCGCGCTGCTGACGCCAGGCGTCAGAGGGCGGCCGCCTCGAGGCCTTCGCGCAAACCCTGCCAGCGACCCCACTTCTGGGCGATGCGCAGCGGCACGCAGTGCAGCGCGGCGTCGGGCGACCGGTGCGCGGCCGCCCACCTGAGGTCGCGCAGCACCTCCATGCCCAGCGGCAAGACGCAGTAGCGCAGGAAGGACGTATCGATCTCGCCCTCCCGGAATATCCAGGCATCCGCCCGGCCCTCGCCGCGGTGGCGGCGGTAGGACTGTTTGAGGCTGTAGTTGTGGGAGTGGGTGGCCGCCGCCTCTGCGGCGTACACGATGCGATAGCCGTCCCGCCGCATGCGGTAGGACCACTCGATGTCCTCCGAGTACTGGATGCGCGTCTCGAACGGGTAGGCGGCCGCCACCTCGGCCCGCACTGCGGCGTTGGCCATCGAGAAAAAGTGCACCCAGCGCGCCGCCTCGCGGCCGTCGCCGAAGGCGCGCTCGGTGTCCTTGGCGAACAGTTCGCGGCAGTCCTGGCGGGGTTTCTGGCGTCCGTAGACGGCGCCGACCGTGGGGTCGGACAAGGGCTCGATGAGCCGTTCCAGCCAGTGCTCGTCGCAGGGCGTGGCGTCCGAGTTCAGGAATGCGAGAACGGGCGCGTCGACGCGGGTGACGGCCTCATTGAGCACCCGCCCCGGATTGTAGCTGGCGCTGTCGTTGAGGAAGATGCGCTCTGCGCTGTTGTGGCGACGGATGATATCGAGCGTCCCGTCCGTCGAACTGGAGTCGAAATTCCACAGGGTGAAAGCGCGGTAGGTCTGGCGTGCGACCATGTCGAGCGTGTCGGCAACGACCGCGGCGTCGTTGTAGGAGCGCATGATGATGGCGACATGGGGGCTCGAGTCTGTCACAAAGGGGGGGCGCTCCTACAATCGGCTGGCAGTGGCAAAGTGTCATACACGCGGTAATGGTCGCTCTATTCCACGCAAAAATCCAGCCAAGTGCGCCGCGGACCCGCCCGGCGGCCCGGACCGCGCGGCCTGCCGGCCCGCCGCTAGCACGACGGCGGCACCCCGTGGCGGATGGCGGTCAGGCCTGGCGGCGCCAGTGGCATTCTGCGAGGCATTCTGCGTGGCTTTGGCGGGACATTCTGAGAGGCCTTCGGCGGGGCCTTCGGCGAGGCCTTCGGCGAGGCCTTCGGCGCTGCAGCTTCACAGCGGATGCGCGGGTCCGGGGCGCGTCCGCTCGAGCCCCCTCCGGGCCCGCCCCGCCAGACGCGTCAGCAGCAGCACGCGCTGCACTTTCTGCAGGCGCTGCTGACGGCGCATGGTCTGGTCGACGCGCGGCAGCGCCGCCAGGAAGCCGGCCAGCAGGTAGAACTCCACCGTCAGGTAGGTCTGCCGGAACGCCCACTCCAGCAGCGATTGCACCCACAGCGTGGCCATGCCGGCGAAGATGCCGATGGCGACCCAGGAGATGAGATTGTCCCGCCGCAGCAGGATGATGCGCAGGGCCATCAGGAAAAAGCCGCCGATCATCAGCAGGAAGACGCCAAGGCCGATCCAGCCGAGTTCGGCGACATGCAGCAGGTAGATATTGTGGACGATGCCGCGATCGACCTCGAACGGCACGAAGCGCGAGTAGCCGGTCTCGTTGAGCGCGTACGAGAAGTTGTTGATGCCGATGCCGAAAAAGTGGTCCTCGCCCATGGCCAGCGCGGCGTCGTTGGCCTGATGGCGGCTGAGCTCCGCCTCCTCCGGGGCCGTCTCGAAGCGCTCGATGATGGCGGGCGCCAGCTTGATGACGAACGGCAGCGCCAGCAGCGCCATCAGGCCCAGGGTTTTCAGCTTGTAGCCGTGCGCGCGGTCGAACAGGGAGAGCACGGTGACCAGTCCGTAGCCCATGACCATCATCGCGAGCGCGCCGCGCGAGAACGTCGCCAGCACGATCAGGGTGCCCAGCCCCAGCGCCCCCAGATACACATAGCGGCGCCAGCCGGCGTCATGGGCACCCAGCAGGAACGACATAAACAGCATGTTCATCATATTGATGTACAGGGCCAGGGTGTTGGAGTGGGGCGTCGAACCCCGCGCCCGGTAGACCCCTCCCAGCCGCTGCTGGATGACCAGCAGGAACTGGAAGGCGACCATGGCGGCCAGCACCATCAGAAAGAACTGGAAGTCCTCCTCGCTGCGCAGATAGTTGTAGGCTACCCAGTAGACTGCCATCGCGCGTATCAGCTTGAAGACCCCGAAGCCGGCGTAGATGGGCACGTAGGAGACGGCGATGGAGATCACCGCCAGCCCCACGTAGGCGAGCATCAGGGTCCCGTTGGGGGGCAGCAGCTCCGGTCGCTTGTGCTGCCACCGCGGTGAGCGCAGCATGACGATCATCAGGGCGATGATCATCCAGTCGGTCACGCCGAACTCGAAGCCGCGGGTGTCGCCGCGATAGTGCTCCATCGACACGAAGTTGATGTCGATCAGATAGCAGGTCGAGAACAGGGCGCCGGCGACCAGCAGCCGCTCGGCCCAGTGAAAGCGCGAGGCAAACCAGACCGCGGCCGGAATGAAGACCGCGGTCAGGGCGATAAAGACGACCTGTTTCAGTGGCATGGCGCTGCCTTGAGCAGGGTTGAGGGGGCTGCAGTGACGGCGTCCGCTGCCGCGTCGCGGCGCCCGTCCGCTGGCGCCCCTGGCGCGGGCGGTCGCTTGACGGCGGCCCTACCGATGCTGCTGTGCGTCGTGCCGTGTCGTGCTATATTGGCCGCCACTATAACGCTTCCCGCAGTGACTGTCCGAGGGCCCGGGTGCCAGGGCGGAGTGGTCGACGGCGGGCGGAGGCGAGCGATCATGGCGGACAGTATAGATCAGGCGGGCGAGGCTCAGGCTGCAGGCGCTGCGGCGGTGCTCGTCCGGTTGGGCGGCCGCGCGCTGGATGGGGTGCTGGCGCTGTTGCTGCTGCTGATGTCGACGCCCTGGCTGCTGCTGCGGGGGCTGCGGGCGCGCCGCGGCGGTCAGCGCCTGCTGCAGCGGGCGCCGCGCCTCGGTCGGGGCCGCCGCCCGTTCCGGATGCTGGCGCTCGCGCAGGGAGGGGCGTCCGGCTATCCTGTGGCCCTCCTCAACGTGCTGCGGGGAGAGATGGCGCTGGCGGGACCGCGTCCCCGCGCGCCCCAGGAGCACGCCCTGCTGCCGCCGGCGGAGAGTGCCCTGCTGCTGTCGGTGCGGCCCGGTCTGTGGTCCCCGTATCGGCTGCAGCAGCGGGCGGGCATCGCCGCTGGCAGCGAGAGCGCGGCGGATTGCGCCTATGTGCGCAGCCGCAGCCTTGCCGGCGACATCGGTCTGCTGCTGCGGGTCGCGCTCAATCGCGTGCTGACGGGTCCTGAAAACCTGCCGTGTCCCGGGCAGCTCGACCTCTTCAGCATCGCCCTGGCCAACACGAGCCGCACCGAGGCCCTCGACTGGATGGTGGCGCGCGCGCAGGCAGGCGAGCGCACCCAGGTCGCCTTCGCCAACCCGGACTGCCTCAATCTCGCCCTGGAGCACCCGCTGTACGCCGACGTGCTCCGCAGCGTGGAGCGGGTATTCCCCGACGGCATCGGCATCAAGCTGGCGGCGCGCATGAAGGGCGTCGCCATGCGCGACAATATCAACGGTACCGACCTGTTTCCCGACCTCTGCCGGGAGGCGGCCAGGCTGGGGCTGTCAATCTACCTGCTGGGCGCCAGGCCCGGCGTCGCGGCCGCGGCCGCGGCCGCTATGGGGGAGCGCTACCAGGGCCTGCGCATCGCCGGCGTCGAGCACGGCTATTACGATCCCGCGGACGAGGCCGCCGTGGTCGAGCGCATCAACGCCGCAGGAGCCGACATGCTGCTGGTGGCCTTCGGCGCGCCGCGCCAGGAACTGTTCCTGGCGAAATGGCGGGAGCAGCTCACCTGTCCGCTGCGGCTGGGCGTGGGTGGTCTGTTCGACTTCTATTCCGGCCGCATTCCCCGGGCGCCGCTGTGGATGCGGGAGGTCGGCATGGAGTGGGTGTGGCGCCTGCTGCAGGAGCCGGGCCGCATGTGGCGGCGCTACCTGATCGGCAATCCCCTGTTTCTCTACCGGGTGTGGCGCGAACATCGCGGCGCCGTGCGCAGCGCCGGGCTGGCCGCGTTTGAGCGGCTTCCGCCCGGCCTGCGGGGCAGTCTGCCCATGGTCTGGGTGACCAACGTGCTCGCCGCCGTCAAGCGCCAGCGCTGGAACCTCACGGTCAGCTCCGGGCGGGCGCTCAAGCGCGGCCTCGACGTGCTGGTGGCGGGCGGCATGCTGCTGGCGCTGGCGCCGCTGTTCGCCGTGGTGGCGCTGGCGATCAGGCTGGAGTCGCCCGGCTCGGTGTTTTTTCAGCAGCAGCGGGTGGGCCTGTGGGGCAGAACCTTCCCCATGTGGAAATTCCGATCCATGTTCATCGATGCCGAAGCGCGCAAACAGGCCCTGCTGGAGCAGAATCAGATGGCCGGGGGCGTGATCTTCAAGATGAAGCGCGATCCACGCATCACGCGGGTGGGGCGGGTGATACGACGCCTCTCCATCGACGAACTGCCGCAGCTGTGGAACGTGCTGCGGGGCGACATGACGCTGGTGGGGCCGCGGCCGTCGCTGCCCCAGGAGGTGGGCCAGTACTCGCTGGACGACCGCGCGCGCCTGGATGCCAGGCCCGGGCTGACCTGCATCTGGCAGGTGTCGGGCCGCTCCGATATTCCCTTCAAACAGCAGGTGGCCATGGACGTGCAGTATATCCAGACCCGGTCGCTGGGGCAGGATCTGTCGCTGCTGGCCAGGACGATTCCGGCCGTGGTGTCCGGTCGAGGAGCTTACTGAACCGTGAACGTGCTGCTGATGCTCGACCGCGACGGACGGGACCTCGCGCCGCTGGCAGCGGAGCAGGGGGTGGCGCTGCTGCCGCTGGCGGGCAAGCCCCTGGTGGTGCATGCGCTCGAGGAACTGGCCCGGCTGGGCCTGCGCGAGGTGATGGTGGTGGCGGCCGGTCACGCCCGCCAGATCGCCGGCGCGCTCGGCGACGGCGAGCGCTGGGGGCTGCGCCTGCAGTATTTCCCCGGGCGCGGCAGCGAGCATCCGGCGGCGGCGGCGGCGCGGCTGGGGGCGGTACCGGCCGCGCCCCTGCTGGTGGTGAGGGGTGACGCAGTGGTCTGCGGCATCGGCCGCTTCCTGGCGGCGGCGGCATCCGTCGACGGCAGTCTGGTGATGGCGCGGGACCGCGGCCAGAGCGTGGGCCTGTGTCTGTGCCGCGAACCCGCGGCGCTGGCGGGCGTGCCCTGGCCCTTTGCCCCGCCGCCGGCGGCTGCGGGGAATTATCCCGCCGTCGAGGTCGAGGGGCTGCGCTATGCGGCCCTGGCCAGCCTCGCGGAATTCCATGCCGCCAGCCTCGAAGTGGCCGCGGGCCTGTTTCCCGGTCTGCGGGCGCCGGGCTGGGAGCGCCGCCCGGGGGTGCTGGTGGGGCCTGGCAGCTTTGCCAAGTCGCCCAGCCTGCGCGGCGACACCTGCGTCATCGGCCGCAACTGCCGCATCCACGAGGGCGCCGAGCTGAGGGGGCGGGTGGTGGTGGGCGACAACTGTTTCGTCGATCGCGGCGCGCATCTGGAGGACAGCGTGATCCTGCCGGGCACCTATATCGGGGAAAATCTCGACGTGCGCAATGCGCTGGTGTCGGCCAACTGGCTGCTGCGGGTCGACCGCGGCAGCGCGGCCTACGCCGTTGCCGATCCCTTCATGCTGGCCTCGATGCATACCGGCGAATTGAAGCGCCGCGCGCGGTCGCTGGCGAACCGCGCGCTGGGCCTGCTGCTGCTGCTCGGCTCCGCGCCGCTGTGGCCGCCGGCTCTGTTGCTGGCGCTGCTGCGCCATAGGGACGGCGGCCTGCTGCGCAGCGCCGTCTACCGCAGCAACAAGGCAGCGCGCGCCGCCGGGGATGCGCCGGCGCGGACTTTCACGGCCTGGGAGTGGACGGTCTCGCCCCCCGCGCTGCGCTGGCTGCCGTGGCTCGCGGCGGTGGCTGCGGGCCACCTCAATGTGCTGGGCGCCTGCCCCCGGCCGGCTGGCCTGGCCGAGGAAGATCACTGGGAACTGCTGGCCGGGGCGCTGCCGGCGGGTCTGCTGGGGCCGAGCCAGCTCGAGCTGCCGCCGGACGCCCCTCCCGAGGAGCGCGCGCTCAACGACCTGCAGTTTGCCCACGACCGCTCGCTGCGCCACGACCTGCGCTATCTGGCAAAGGCGCTGCGCGCGCTGTTCAGCCCCCGGGCGTGGCGCGGGGACCCGGGCCATGGCTGAGCCGCTGCGGGCGCTGATCGTTGAGGATTCACCCTCGGTGCGGCTCTACCTGGAGGCGCTGGTGCGCAAGTGGGGCTTTGACACCAGCAGCGCCGCCGATGGCGCCGAGGCGTGGGAACTGCTGCAGTCGCGGCCGATCCATCTGCTCATCAGCGACTGGATGATGCCCCGCCTGAGCGGGCTGGAGTTGTGCCGGCGGGTGCGGGCCGCCGCGCTGCCGCACTACGTCTACACGATACTGGTCACGGCCCGCAGCGAGAGCGCCGACCTGCTCGAGGGCATGAGCGCGGGCGCGGACGACTTTCTCTCCAAGCCGGTCGATGCCCGCGAGCTGCAGGTCCGGGTGGAGGCGGCCCGGCGGGTGCTGCTGCTGGAGATGACGCTGGAGGAGCGCAACCGGCGCCTGAGCGAGACCAACGCCGCGTTGGAGCAGGCCTACCGGTCGATGCGGCGGGACGTCGAGGCGGCGGCGTTCATGCAGCGCAGCCTGCTGCCGCGGCCGGGCGTGTTCGGCGGCCTGCAGCTGCAGGGCATGTTTCTGCCGGCCGCCCTGGTCGCGGGCGATTTCTACGGCTATTTCCCGCTCGAGGACGGTGGCCTGGCGTTCTACCACGTCGATGTCGCCGGCCACGGCGTGCCCGCTGCGATGTTCTCGTTTTCCCTCAGCCGCGTGCTGGACGCTGCAGCCGCCGAGGGCGCGGGCCGGGCGGTGCACTTTGCCGAGGCCGCCGGCCGCGAGCTGCTCGCCGGCAATCCCGCGGCGGTGGTCGCGGACCTGAACCGGCGCTTCCAGGCCATCGATGAGATCCTCCCCTATTTCACCATGGTGTACGGGGTCATCGATGCTGGCGGGGAGCGCCTGACGCTGTGCCAGGCCGGCCATCCCAGACCGCTGCTGATCAGCGCCCGCGGGGAGGTCACGGTGCTCGGCGGCGCCGGCTTCCCCGTGGGGCTGCTGCCGGAGGCGACCTATGACGAGATCGAGGTGGCGCTGCAGCCCGGGGACCGCATCGTGATCTACTCCGACGGCGCCACCGACGCCGAGCGCGGCGCCGAGGGTGGGGCATTCGGCCTGCCGCGGCTGTGCGAGCAGTTGGCGGCGGGCGCCGCCCTGCCGCTCCCGGCGCTGCTGGAGCGCTTGGAGCAGCAACTCAGAGGCTGGTGCGATGGCAGGGAGTTCGAGGATGACGTGTCCGTGCTGGCGCTGGAGCGCCTGTGCGCTCCTTTACCGGGAGCGGCCTGAATGACGGCGCGGTGGCCGGCGTGAGCTCGGGGGCGCGCTATACCCTGGATGGCGATGCCGGCGTCGAGGCCCGCATCGCCAGCGATCAGGCCGTGGTGGCGGAGGCCGTTGAGGCGCTGCTGCAGCCGCCGGGATTCCGTGCCCTGGTGCTCATGGGCGGGTACGGCCGCGGCGAGGGCGGCTACGTGATGCGGGAGGGCGGTCCGGCCCCCTACAACGACTACGATTACTTCGTCGTGGTGCGCGGGCTCGACCGGGGGCGCCGCCGCGCGCTGTCCCGCGAGCTGGCCGCCGCCGCCGCGCGGCTGGAGCAGGCGGTGGGCGTCGAGGTCGATTTCGCCCTGCTGCGGGATGAGGGCCTGCCGCGGGCGGAGTATTCCCTCATGAATGCCGAGATGCTCTGGGGGCATCGGGTCATCGCGGGGGACGCGCGGGTGCTCGAGGCGATGCCGCCCATGCCGCTCGACGGCCTGCCGGCGGGTGAGTTCACCCGCCTGCTGCTCAATCGCGGCGCGCTGCTGCTGCTGAATCAGCAGCGCCTGCTGGCGCCCGCGGGGGCCGGGTTGGACCACGAGGTGTTCTTCAAGTACCTGTTCAAGGCCGTGCTGGCCTGCGGCGATGCCCACCTCGCGCGGCAGGGCAGCTATGACCCCTCCTATGTGTGCAAGTGGCAGCGGCTGTGCGCCGGCAGCAGTGCCGCCAGCGGTGCGCTGGCCGAGCTCTACCCGCTGGCCTTCGAACACAAATTCCATCCGGACTATCAGCGCTTTGCCGCGGAGGACCCCGCCCGCTGGCAGGCCAGGGTGACGGACTTGTGGCTCGACACCCTGGCGGCGTTCGAGCAGTGGCGGTGCCGGCGCGCGCTCGACGATTGGCAGGCCTACTGTGCCCCGGGCTGGCCCAAGGGGCAGGGCGGCCGCTCCTGGGGCGGCCTGCGCAATGCCGCCGTGACGCTGCGGGATTTCGGCCCGGCCGAGCTGGTGCGCCGGCCGCGCTGGTCGCTGCGCTATCCGCGCGAGCGGCTGATCGCGGTGCTGCCGGTGCTGCTGGCCCACCCCGGCAGCGCGCCCGGGCCCGCTGCGGCAGCGGCGCTGGCGCTGCCTGCCAGCGTGCCGTGGGAGCCGGCGGCGGCTGCCTTTCTGCGCCTGTGGCAGCGCTTTGCCTGAAGACGGCGCCGTTTGCGTACCCCCCGGGCAGCTGCCCGAGCCATGCCCCCTGCCTGCCCGGCCGGGCTGCGCTGCTATGGATAGACTGTGCCGGACGGGCAGCGCTCCACTCGCCGCTACCGTTCGGTCTATCATCGACGCATTACCGTTAAGGAGTTTGCCATGCGCCTGATTCTCAGCACTCTCGTCGTCGCCACCGCACTGCTGCTGGGCGGCTGCTCCGAGGAACAACAGAACAAGCTGTCGCGCCTCGGCGTCACCTGGCTGGAAGGCAGCTACAGGGTCACCTTCGTCGAGGGCAGCCACGTCAAAGTCTGGAATATCGTCGACAGCAAGGTCACCAGCGATCCGCAGAAGGGTTACTACTATTTCTGGGCCCGGGATGACCGCGGCAAGAAATTTTACGTGCAGACGCCGATCCTGCGCACCTATATCGAGGAGGTCAAATAGCGGCGCGGGGCGGCAGGGGGGCGCTGCATTGCTGCGGGTCAGCGGGCATGCGACCGACGCTACGCTATTGGCGCGCCGCTGCGCCGCTGCCGCCCGGGTGGCGGTCGTGCAGGTAGAGCTGGTAGATGCGCCGGGCCAGCTGGTCGCTGGTGCGCGCGAAGTAGGCGGCGCTCATCGACGACGTCGGCGCGTCGAGTATCAGGTGCACGCCGGGCGATGAAAAAGGCGAGAAGCTGGCCAGCAGGTAGTCGCCGTAGCTGGCCTTGAAGGCGCCCTCGTGGATGAAGAAATCGCGCATCCACAGGCCGGCGCCACGCATGACCTCCTGCTGTCCGGCCACCGGTTCCAGTATGACGCCGCGAAAGCGCATGCAGGACGCGAGGGCATGGTGGCGCCCATCCCCGAACGCGCCGTACCAGTACGCGCGGATCCCGGGGGGTTGGCCGGCCAGGCTGATCTGGTAGCTGTTGAACGTCAGCTGCCGCAGCATCGCACCGCCGGGGGGTTGCTCAACCGGGTGCCTGACGCCGATCAGGCCGGCGAGTACGAAGGGCGCGATGCCGAGCAGCGCCATCGCCGCCGGCTCGACCGGACCGAGGCGGGGGGCCGCTGCCGGCGGCGGGTCGCCCCGCTCTGCCAGCATGCGATAGCTCTGCCAGGCGATGGCGCAGCCCACCACCACCTGCCAGCCGGGGCGCATCGCCAGCAGCGACACCGTCCCGGACAGAATGATCAGTCCGGCCCCGGAAAACAGCAGGGGTGTGGCTACCAGCCGCGGGCACAGCAGCAGCCAGGCGATCCACAGCGACTCCATATCGGCCCAGGCGATCAGCCCCGCCGCCAGCACCCAGGCCAGGTACGCCAGGCGCAGCGCCCCGGGTGCCGGCGCCGAGACCCGGCTGTGCGCGAGGTAGAACAGCGTGCACAGGGCCACGAGGCTGCCGCCGGGAGAGAATATGGCGGGAGCCAGCAGTGCCAGCGTCAGGCTCAGATAGAGGATCTCGATCCAGCGGCCGCGATCCATGTGCCGGAGGTCGTCGACAAAGGCGAACAGGAAGGGTATCAGCCACAGCAGGCCGATAAGGTAGTGCAGTTCCTCGCTCTCCCAGGCCGGGAAAAAGGCATAGCGGTAGGCGGCCAGGGTGAGGATGCGCAAGGTGTTGGCCAGCAGCGCCGCCGGCACGCACAGCAGCAGCCTGAGCAGCAGCGTGCGGTCAAAAGCCCGCTCGCGGTTGGTCCAGAGTGTAATGCCCCAGAGAATGACCAGCGTGTTGACGCCGGAGCAGTCCTGGGTCCAGGGCATCACCAGATTGCCGATCACGATGTCGGCGCCGCGGTCTACCGCCTCCAGGCCAAAGGCGCCGGCGACCGCGGCCACCAGGGGGCGCGACACATACGACAGCGCCTCAGTGAGATTGGCCAGGTGCAGCAGCAGGAAGATGGCGCCCAGCAGCAGCAGATTGTGCATCACTGCGCTCCCGCCGTCATCTCGTCGACCCACGCGCCGACCTCGCTCTGGCGGGTGTGGCGGCGCTTCAATTCCTGCCCCCAGCGCTCCATCTCGAGCGCGTCCTGCACCTGCACGGCGGACAGAAACAGCAGCAGCAGCGTCTCGTTCGGCAGCGTCAGGGGGACCGTGTCCCGGTTGGCGTCCAGCAGCGCGCTGTAGTCCCTGGCCAGAAACTGCTGCCGATCCTGCAGCAGCTTGCGGGCGGAGGCGATGACCAGTTTGCCCTCGGCGGTCTGCTCCCGGACGGCGCGCTCGATGCGCTCGCGGAACGCCTCCAGCTCGACGCCGCCGGTGCGCTGCGCGGGGATCCTGCGCAGCTCGGCGGCGAGCTCCCGCTCCAGCCGCCCCGAGGAGACCGCGCCGGCGATCAGCCGGGCGAGGTCCGGTGCCAGCCCCTGATGAGTGGCGATCTGCCGCAGGGCCTGCAGATCGTAGCGGGTCCAGCCGGCGGGGTCGCTGCGCAGATAGTTTTCCAGGGCGCCGAGCAGGTCGCCGTCGAAGGCCAGCACGCGCGCGCGGATGAGGGGGGCGACCTCCCGCTGCGCCACGGCGCGGCGCAGCGGGGGCAGGTAGGGGTTGGCGGCGTCCGGCCGCAGCGCCTGCCAGAGGCGGAACGGGGCGTACAGCATGGCGGCGGGCAGCGCCTGCGGGTCGAGCGAGCCGAACGCGGCCAGCGCCTGCTCGGGCTCGCGCTCGACGATCAGCAGCAGGGCGCGGGCGTAGGTGGCCGGCGGTGTGCCGGCCTCGGCCGCCAGCGCATCGAGCTGTGAGCGGTGCTGGTCGTCGCCGCCATGAGCGGCCAGCAGCTGGTCGATTTCCTCCCAGCGCAGCGACGCGACCGCGGCCAGCGTGAGCGGTCGTTCGGGAGCGAAGCGGCTGACCTGTTCAGCGGCTGCTGCGGGCGGCCGCGGGCCTCGCTGCAGCCAGTAATTCAGCAGCAGAGCGACGGCGGCGCCCCCCAGCAGCACCGCCAGCAGGCTCAGCCACGCCCTTCTGCTCACGTAGCGAGGGGCAGGGCAGCGGAGGCGCCGCTGCGCCGGCGGCGCAGCAGCAGCAGGGCGGGGATGGCCGCCAGCAGCAGCAGGTGCGGCTCCGGTGCCCCGCTGGGCGCGGCGATATCACCCCCGCCGGGCTCGGCGCTGGCACCCCCGCCGGGCGCGGTGATCACACCCCCGCTGGGAGCGGTAGCGGTATAGGTCACCGTGCTGGGGGCGGCGGCGAGGCCGATGTTGGCGTTGTCCAGCAGCTGGGCGTCGGCGGCCGAGAGGATGGCGAAATCCTCGAAGCCGGCCGAGTAGTCGAAGAAATTCTCGTTGTCCCCGGCCTTCTTGTTGGTGTCCAGAAACGCGATGCGGATCTGCGCGCCGGTGATTTCGCCGGTGTAGTAGACGTCGCGGATCTCGATGACGTCGTCGAAGGTCGACAGGTCGAAGCCGCTGCTGCCGCTGGAGAGCTGGCTGCTGCCGGTCTGGCCGAACAGGGTATTGTATTCGGCGGCGCTGGCGCTGCCGGCCTCCTTGATCATGGCGGTGGTGTTGGTGTAGAAATTGCTGAACGAAAAGGTGCCCTCGGTGGTGGTGAGGATCAGTTCGACCTCCTTGACGGCGACGCCCTGTGACAGCGCGCTCTCGATGCCGGAATTGTCCTCGTTGAGGTCGGCGCCGAGGTAGAGCGTACCGCCGCCGAGGACGTCGCTGAGCTCGGCAGCCGTGACATCCTTCATGACGTCGATGGTGCCGTTGCCCTGCTTGATGTCGTCGGTCAGCACCGTGGGTAGGTCCGCCCAGGCCGAGGCGCTGACCACGATGGCGGCCACGGCGAGCAGGCTGCGTCCGAGTGGTATGCGGGGGGTCGTCATTGCCGTTAACTCCTGGGTAGTGAATTGGCCGTCGGCGGGCCGGGTGCGGATCGCTGGCGGTGTCGTCCGGGTGCTGCCTTGCGGGGGACTTTACGGTGTTCCTGACATTACATATTGCAATTATGGGGCCACCTTAGCAAGGTGGCGTTGAATTCAGTGCATGGCGGTCGCCACGGTGGTGGCCGGTGCCGGTCAGTCGCCGCCGCGCGCTCGGCGCGCAGCCCGCCCGGCCGTCCTGCCGAGGGGGCGGGCTTTTGCAATCTGCAAAAACCCTGTCGCAGTTTGCAGGGTTTCTGGCATTTCGCAAGGGCGGGGTCGCACTCTGCGGGCCCTCGCCCTCACCCCGGTCGCAGCAGCCCTCTGCGGCGGGTGACGGTGGGGGGCACGCGGCAGCGGATACCCAGCTTGTGGCGGTACACCTGCGGCCACTCGCTGCTGAAATCCCGGTCGCAGCCCTCGGCCTCGTAAAGGCTCTGCACCAGCGCCACGAAGTTGTCGCGGTGGGGGCGCATCAGCGCCAGCGTGGCCTCGCGGATGGCGCGGGGGTCGAAGTGTCTGGCGATCTGGCGGGCCACGCCGTCGGCGACCGCAGGCACGGTCGGCTCCACCGTCAACGCGAACTCCGGCGGGAACAGGTGGTCGCGGCCGCCCTTGTTGGGCGTGGACACCACCGGCAGCCCGCACAGCAGGTACTCGGTGCTGACGAACATGGCGCCCTCCTCCGCGGACAGGCACAGCCCGGTGCGCGCCCGGTTCATCTCCACGAACATCAGCGGCGACCACACCTGCTCGCGCCAGTGCGCGTGCGCCAGCTGCCGCATGACCGCGTCGCGGTAGCTCGACTCGTAGCCGTGCCAGCTGCCGACCAGGCGCAGCGAGGTGATCCCGGCCGCCAGTTCGTGGCGCTTGAACGGCGTGATGCGGGCCACGTAGAGCGCGTCGTAGCGCTTGGCGAGGCGGGGGGTGACATGGTAGCGGTGCTCGTCCAGAAAGGCGTTCTGGTGACAGTAGCTCACCCGCAGGCCCCGTTCACCGAGCAGTGTCGCCTCGAGGGGGCTGTTGGCGAGGAAGATCGGCGTAAAGCGCGGCGACGCCGCGGCGAGCCCGCGCACCTCCTCCACCAGGGGATCGACGCGGGCGGCGGTCTCCCGGTGCCAGCCCAGCATGGCGAGCACGTAGACGGGGCCGTCCGCGTCCGCGCAGGCGGCCTCGAAGTCGCGATGATCACGCAGGAAGTCTTCCCAGTAGCTCACCAGAATCAGCGGTTGGCGGCTGATCACGTAGCAGGGCAGGGCATTGCCGATCAGCCGGTTCTTGAGGGACTGCAGCATGGCGCTTGTCTCCGGTTCGGGTGAGGTGTCGTTGCGGCCGCCGCAGCGCGTGGTGGACGGCGGCGACGGCGCGCGGCCCGCAGGCTATCTTAGCGCAGCGCTACAGCAGTGACGCGATCTGCGCGCTGAGAGCGGCAGCGGTTGCCCGCAGCTGGTCGAGGTCCAGTGGCGCGACTACGCAGTCGGCGTATGCCCGATTGGGCTCGACGTGCTGTTCGTGCATGGGCTTCACCGTGTCCAGGTATTGTGCCGCGACCGCTGCCAGCGAACGCCCGCGCTGCGCCACGTCGCGCTGAATGCGGCGCAGCAGGCGTATATCGCTGTCGGCATGGACGTAGATGCGCAGGTCGTAACAGTCTCTCAGGGCCGGCAGCTGGTAGATGAACAGCCCCTCGACGATCGTTACCGGCGCCGGCGCCAGGGCGCTGCGCCCTGGCTGCCGGGCATGGGTCACGAAACAGTACTGCGGCGGGTGTATGGTGTGGCCCCGCCGCAGGCTGGCGAGGTCCTCGGAGAACGCCGCCATGTCGATGGCGTCCGGGTGATCGAAGTTTGTTGCCGCCAGGGACGCCGGGTCGAGGTGGCTGCTGTCGTGATAGTAGCGGTCCTGGCTGAGAATCTGTGCGCGCGGGCCCAGCAGGGCCTGCAGCGTGTCGGCCAGCAGTGACTTGCCGGACGCCGAGCCCCCGCACACGCCGACGATGACCCGGCGCTGCGGCGGCTTCGGGCTGGCGCCGGCAG
>Ga0316188_10000723_pt1 | contig 14854 bp, 14 predicted proteins | sample Phiworburrow1_MG_FD_204933 | JGI IMG/M metagenome (GOLD analysis project Ga0316188, IMG submission 204933) | Coastal sediment microbial communities from Maine, United States - Phippsburg worm burrow 1 | ecosystem: Environmental > Aquatic > Marine > Coastal > Sediment | place: USA: Maine...
CAGTAGCTACCGACTGCAATCCCGGAACGTCGCCGATCTGCAGTATTCGTACGGCGATGATGCTGGCCGCAAGGCAGTTCAGGCTAACGCCGGAAGAGTGCCTTGCCGGTGTGACCCGGGTTGCAGCAACAGCTCTCGGGCTCGATGATCGTGGCACCCTGGAAACCGGCAAGCGTGCCGACATTGCCGTCTGGGATATCAGTCACCCGCGCGAACTCGCCTACTGGATCGGCACACCCCAGCTTTCGGAGTTATTGCTGGCGGATACTCCATAGCCCATGCAGACTACGCGGCCGTGAACGCCGACCTCCTCCAACGCAAAAGTTTCATCATCACGCTGGGCCTGCTAACGGCCGTCGCGGCACTGACTGTGGATCTCAGTCTGCCGGCAATTCCGGCCATGGTGGACGCACTGCACACCTCGCTGTCAAGCGGCCAGCAGATCGTCGGCATCTTCATGATCGGCATGGCCTGTGGGCAAATTCCCGCCGGCCTGTTCTCCGATCGCCTGGGTCGGCTGCCGACTCTGTATGTGGGTATGACCATCTTTGCCATCGCGGCGGTTGTTGCGGCATCAGCAAATAACATGCATGTGCTGCTGGCAGCTCGATTTGTACAGGGTATCGGTGCCGCATCCGCCATTGTTCTGTCGCGTGCGATCGTCCGCGATGTCGCATCCGGGAAGGACGCGGCCAGGCTGATGTCCCTGATGACCATGATCTTCACGGTTGCGCCTGTCGTGGCCCCGAGTATTGGGGCCCTGCTGGTAGCCGCGTGGGGCTGGCGAGCGCCATTCATCGTCATCGCGCTGTGCGGCGGCATCATCATGTTTGGTATTCGAACCAACATTCCGGAAACCCATGTGCCGGATGTGGGCGAACACGCGGTGCGCCAGCTGCAATCGAGTTTTCGGGAGTTCTTCTCGCACCGCCAGTCTATTTTCGCGTTGCTGCTCATCGTCCTGCCGCCGGCGGGATTCATGTCAGTCATTGCTGTTTCAGCCGCGCTAACCGTCGAGATTTACGGATACTCAATCCAGGAATACGGACTGATCTTCGCGTGTGCAGGTATTTCTATCCTTATCGGATCGACGGCGAACCGGTGGCTGGTTCTACGCTTTGATCAATTGCAGCTCATCGGCCTGGGCGTCGGCCTGATCTTTGCCGCGAGCGCGCAGCTCGCCGTCATCGCGTGGCTCGACACTGCCCCGTTCTGGTGGTTGTGGTCCTGCGTTTGCCTGTTCATGTTTACGATCGCCATCCTGATGTCGAACGCGACAGTGATGGCACTCGACCCCTTACCGCGTATCGCCGGGGTCGCATCATCGATTCTCGGCACACTCCAGAACATCATGGCCGCGACCGGTGCTCTTGTCGGAGCCTCCATCTATGACGGTACCGTACGCAATACAGTGATCATCATGGCGACGGTAGGCTTGATCACCACCGTCATCTTCCTGCTGCGCCCGCTGATTGCGCCGGGCGACCTGGTGCACCACCCGGACGAACTGGCGCGGGACTGAGAACGACCTGCTAGGGCAGTCGGGTCAGGACAGCGTCGACATCCTGTCTTGATTGCGTTGGCGTAATCTTCGGGTAGCCAAACCAGAGCATTCCCACGACGAAGGCTTCCGCCGGGTCGACTCCGATAATCTCGAAGAACCGTGAGTCACGCGTAATCGCGCCGGTGGTCCACTTGGAGCCGACGCCGGCTTTCCACAGGTACAACGTGAAGTTCTGCACCGCGGCACAGCATGCGGCGTAGTCTTCCTGCTCGCGCAGCGCATCCTCGCTGCGCTGGCAGGTTACGATCAGCCAACCGGGTTTTTCCCTCCAGCTGCAACGCTTGTGTTCAGCGAGCTCGGCGCCTTTCGCGGCAGTGACCATTTCCCCGCAGAGGTCGATGATACGACCGACGGTCTCCTCGCCCGGCAGGATGAATCGCCACGGCTCAGATACGTAGTGATTGGGCGCCCAGGTAGCAACCTCCATGGCGTCATGAACGAGCTCGTCAGGAACGGGCGTTTGAATGTACTGGTTAATAGTGCGGCGCCCGCGCAGAACTCGTGCAAATTCCCGGAGCTCCTGCGTTTCATAACTCGGTGCCTTCTTCATCAGACCCGCTCGATAATCATGGCGATACCCTGCCCTACGCCGATGCACATGGTGCAAAGCGCGTAACGGCCTCCGGTGCGGCGCAGCTGGTAAGCAGCGGTTATGACGAGGCGAGCCCCGGACATGCCCAGTGGATGCCCAAGGGCGATCGCACCGCCATTGGGGTTCACGTTGTCCGCATCGTCCGCCACACCAAGTTGCCTCAGTGTCGCGAGACCCTGGGATGCGAACGCCTCGTTCAGTTCGATAACGTCCATCTGTCCGATCGTCAATCCGCAGGTCTCGAGCACTTTTTGCGAAGCGGGCGCCGGACCAATACCCATGATACGAGGTTCAACACCGGCCACGGCCCAGCCAACCACGCGCGCCAACGGCTCGATCTGATTCGCTTTCGCGGCAGCCTCGGAAGCGACCAGCATGGCGCAGGCACCATCGTTAATGCCTGAGGCATTGCCGGCCGTAATCGTGCCGTCGCTGCGGACAATGGGCGGTAGTTTGGCGAGCGCCTCGAGCGTCGAACCGGGACGTGGATGCTCATCCGCAGCCACAATCAGATCGTCGCCGCGACCCTGCGGAATCGGAACCGGAATGATCTCGTCATCAAATCGCCCTGCCGCCATTGCGGCTTCCGCCTTCAGTTGGCTGCGCAGCGCGAAGGCGTCCTGGTCCTGGCGCGAGATCACGAATCCGGCGGCGACGTTCTCGGCCGTCTCGGCCATTGAGTCGATGCCGTACTGCTCTTCGAGTTTCCTATTGACGAATCGCCAGCCGAGCGTCGTGTCATACAACTCAGCATTGCGGCCGAACGCATTCGCTTGCTTTGGCATTACAAATGGCGCCCGCGACATCGACTCGACCCCTCCGGCGATACCGAGCGCAATGCCTCCCGTCCTGATGCTGTCTGCGATGTTGCCAACAGCATTCATTCCCGAGCCACACAGGCGATTGACCGTGACCGCCGGTACCGTCACTGGCAGCCCCGCGAGCAGGACGGCCATACGACCGACATTGCGATTGTCTTCACCGGCCTGGTTGGCACAGCCGTAAGCAAGGTCCTCGATCGCCACAGGATTAAGATTCTCGTTGCGCTCGAGCAGTGCGCTAATCGGCAGGGCCGCGAGATCGTCCGCGCGTACAGACGACAACGCACCGCCGTAACGCCCGATCGGCGTACGGACAGCGTCGCAGATAAACGCTTCAGCCATCAGCCTATTTCACACCATGCGTCATCCGGCGCAAGACGTCGTTCTTGAGTGCGAAATGGTTGTACAGCGCACCGAGGATATGAACTACGACGAGCACAGCCAGCGGGATCCAGACGATCTCGTGCACCTCCTCCCAGAACTCATGGGCGTCGTCGCTTTCGCCGATGGGCAGCGGTATCGTCAGAAAACCGAACAAGGGCAGGCCCCGCCCGCCTGTTCCCATGATCATCGCGCCCGCGAACAGCTGCGCAAATACCGTGATGTACAAGCCCCAATGCACCAGCGTCGCGACGAGTTTCTGCACAGGTGCCATCCCGTCGGGATGCCCGGGCGCGTCGTTCATGAAACGCCACACGATTCGGATAGTCATCAGAAATAATACGACCGTTGCGATCGATGCATGAATGAAACGGATACGTGACCTCGCGTCCCCGCTCTCCATCTCGTCTTGCTGAAGGCCCAGGTAAATCAGGGCGAAAATACCGATGGCGATAATCCAGTGCAGTGCCTTCGCCAGCGAACCCCATTCCGTTGTTGTATTTCGCAATCCCATCTGTTCAATCCTCCGCAGGATCAGTTACTTGATGTTGAGTCACCGCCGCGATCGTATTTGCGGCCAAGATAAATGCCGGCGCCAGCCCAGGCAGCTGCAAAAGCTGCGGCAACCAGCGCCACGCCCGCAAGTCCCAGGCCGACCGTGGCCGTCAGGGCCGTATACAGCCAGGCGGTAACGACGTCACCGCCTCGATAGACGACGATATCAATGACCGGTTTCGCCTTGAAGCGGGTTTCCGCGTCAACCGCCGTAAACAGCATCTCGCGGCCCGGTCGGGTGATCGCATAGTTCCCCGCACGCCGCGTGATCTGCAGGCCGATCAATACAGCCAGTACAGGACTCAGCGCGACCACGACCCAGCCTCCTACCATCAGTGCCGGAATCAGCGCCAGGGTGATCGGCATGCCGAAACGCGTTGCCAGGCGCCCGGTCGCAAACAGCGCGGTCAGCAGTGCCAGCGAATTGACCGCCAGGTCGATGCCGCCCCACATCTGGGTACGGACCTCCCGGTCGAAGTCACCCATCATCTTCCTGAGCTCGAAATAGATGAACGTATTCATCAGGACGTAGAACAGAATGAAGAGCCCGATTGCCACAAGATAAGGGTTGCTGACGAACGTCTTGAACCCTGAGAACGGGTTGCCGCTGAGCTTCTTGTCACCCGCGAGGTCAGCCTGTATATCCTCGTTGCCAAGATCACTGATCCGCAGCGCCTCCAGCTTCATGATGATAGGAATTGGCACCATGAGCAGCACCGCGGCGATCAACAGCAGGTTCAGGTTGCCGATGTTGTCGGCAAAAAAGGTCGGGATGGCCGGCCCGACTATCGCACCGGCACTCGCGCCCATGGCGATGATGCTGAATAGCCGCTTGGCCTGTTCCTTGTTGTAGAGACCGGACATAAACGTCCAGAACACAGACAGGTGATACAGGCTGAAGACGCTGAGCCAGACGTAGTAGCAACGATTGACGATATCGTTCTCGCCCAGCGTAGAGCCTGCAACGTAGAAACCAACAAACGTCAGCGCAAAGAACGCGTACACGGCAGGGACAATAATGCGTAAACGTATGCGCGAAATTACGGCGCCATAAATACTGACGGCGATGACGCTGAAGAAGAAAGTTGAAGTCCAGAGCCAGCTGAGTTGTTCATCCGTCCAGTCCGATGACAGGGAGTCACGAACTGGACGCAGGATGAAATAGGCAGCCATCAGCACGAACACAAACAGGAACGACAGAACGGTCGCCTTCAGTTCGTTGGGTTCTACCTTGGTTGCGGCCCTTATCGCGCGCTGCAGCGCGTTTTCCTGACGATTATTATTCATTTGTCAGGGAGCCTATCACTAGAGCATGTCAGTCTGCAGCAGCTATCGCCCTCGCTGCGGCCGGCGAGCCCGGTATCAGTAAACGTGTCATGGGGATTTCCAATATTTGAGCAGTAGACCACGTTACCGGGTGATTGATTACTCGTGCCGCAAAGCTTCGATCGGATCCAGCGACGCTGCACGCTTGGCCGGCCAGATGCCAAACACCATACCGACCGCGGCGCTGAAGCCGAAAGCTGTGATGGCGGAGTTCGCGGTCACCACGGTTTGCCAGCCCGCGTAGCGAGCCAGGAGCGCAGACACTGTCGCGCCGAGCGCCAGGCCGATGAGGCCGCCGAGAAGGCAGAGAATGGTCGACTCAACAAGGAACTGCAGCAGGATGTTGCCGCGGGTCGCCCCAAGCGCCTTGCGTACGCCGATCTCGCGCGTCCGCTCGGTGACGGTGACCAACATGATATTCATGATGCCAATGCCGCCGACCACCAGGCTGACCCCGGCGATGCCCGCGAGCAGGTAGGTGAACACCTCGGTCGCTTCCTGCCGAGACTGGGCAAACTGCCGCCGGTCCATGATCGCAAAGTCATTATCCTTGCCCGGCAGCACGCCGTGCTCCCGACGCAGGATGCGCTCAATTTCCAGCATCGCCATTTCGGTGGAGGACGTGTCAGCCACCAGCGCGCTGATGTTCTGGACGAACTCATTGCCGGTCACGCGGAACTGCGCTGTCGACAATGGGATCCAGATATCGTCGTCCGGATTACGCCACCCCGAACCGCCTTTCGCTTCCAGGACGCCAATGATCTCGAACTTGATCGACCGAACCTGGATCGACCGCCCGATCAGGGCTGCCGGATCGGCATCGAGCATGCCCGGCAATTCTGCTCCCAGCACGACCACGCGTTTGCGTGCCGCGTCATCTGCCGCCGTGAACATGCCGCCGTGTGTGAAATTAAAGCCGTGAACATCGGGATAATTGGGAGTGGTGCCGATGACCGAAACGTTCAGGTTGCGGTTGCCGTACTTGACCTGGAAGCGACCGCTGATTTCCGGCACCACCGCGGTAACATGTTTCATCCCCTTGGATAGCGCCACTGCGTCATCGGTGGTCAGCGTCTGCTGGTCGCGTGCAACGCCCCGACTGAACCAGGCTGAGGACTGAATTGACAGGATGTTTCCACCCATCGCTGCCATTTGTTCATCGATTTGCCGCTGCGCGCCGGTGCCAAGCGCGACCATCGTGATCACCGCTCCGACACCGATAACAATACCGAGCATCGTTAGCAGGGCACGAAACAGATTGCTTCGAATCGATGCCAGGGAAATACGAATGGTTTCTCCGAACAGCATGGTGTCAGCCGATTCCCGGCACTCCTCGAATGCGACGATTAATAAAGTTCTGGAGGTCCTGCTGTGTTTCCAGCAGGTGTGAACTGGGCAGTACCAACACCCTGTCGTTCTCATCGAGGCCGTTGATAACTTCAACATTGTCGAGATCGGTAACACCCGTCGTCACTTTGCGGATTTCCCGGCCCGGCGTATCGAGGACCACCCAGAATTCACCGCCGAAGCGATAGTCTGTCGCCTGGCCACCATCGCGTCGGCCACCTCGCTGCCCGGGTTGTGGCCGATCTCCGCCAGCCGGCCTGCCCTCACCGCCGCCAAGCGCTGCTGAAATATCATCGACCGACCGACCGAGAATCAGCGCTGTCGATTCAAGGTCTCGACGTGTCCTGAGTGCCATAACCGGAATCGTCATGGCATCGACAGCGCGCGCTATCGATATCTCAACTTCGGCATTCATGCCCGGCAAAAGCAGCCCGTCGGGATTCTGGATGGACACCAGCACGGCGAACATCGTGACATTCTGGTCGACCACCGCCTGCGGTTCGATCTTCAGAACTTCACCCGGGAACGGTTGGTTGGGATACGCGGCCACGGACACGCTCACCTGCATGCCCGGCCGAATCTTGCCGATATCCGTTTCGTCGACCAGCGAGCGAATCTGCACGGCACTCAGGTCCGCCATCTGCATCAGCAATGTGCCGCCCGCAAAGTCCTGCGTCGGCGAGGAAATGACCTGGCCGATCTCGACGGGTTTGAAGATGATCGTGCCACCAATGGGCGCCCGGATATCCGTATCGTCTACCGCAATCCGCGCGTTCTCGACAGCCACGTTGGCCGTCACAACCTGTGCGACAGCATTCGCCAGGTCAAGCGTTGCCTGCTCAAGGTCCGACTGCGTCAGGGTGCCATTGCTGACCAATGATTCGACACGCTTTTTTTGCGTTGTGGCGATCTCGCGACGAGAGATGGCCGCCTTCAGTTCGGCGTCGGACTGCGCGAGACGATTGCGCACGATGCGTGGATCGATGCGCACCATCAGGGTGCCTTCCTCGACGAGATCGCCAGTCTCGACCAGAACATCGAGCACTTCACCTGACGCTTTCGACTTGACCTCGACGGTTGCGAGCGGCTCGACGATGCCAGCCGAGCTCACCGCCACTTCGAGCGTGCGGCGCTCGATTCCCGCCGTGTCATAAACAAGGGTCGTATCTTCCTGTTCTGCGCAGGCTGTTAGCAGCATGATTGGAAGAATGATCAATAAGCGTTTCATTAAGTCTCACTCGTATTTTCGTCGCTGATCACGTTGCCATCACTCAAGCGCACGATGCGGTTGGCGCGATCAGCGATGTGTTTCTCATGCGTGACAACAATCAGGGTGTTGCCCTGATTTTTGAGTTGATCGAAAAGATTCATTATCTCTTCACCCGTACTCGAATCGAGGTTACCGGTTGGCTCGTCGGCCAACAGGATGCTGGGATTGGTAACCAATGCCCTTGCGACCGCCACGCGCTGGCGCTGCCCGCCAGACATCTCGGAAGGACGGTGTGTCATCCGATCACCGAGACCAACGGTTTCCAAAGCGGCACTTGCGAGTTCATGCCGCTCCTTGCGCTTCTTGCCACTGTAAACAAGCGGCACCTCCACGTTCGCCAGTGCCGACATGCGCGGCAACAGGTTGAATGTCTGGAATACAAATCCGATCTCTCGATTACGAATGCGCGCCAGCTGCCGGTCATCCATTGTCGAAACGCGCTCGCCATTCAGCCAGTACTCACCGTCAGTCGGGCGATCGAGGCAGCCGATAATATTCATGAGCGTTGACTTGCCCGACCCGGACTGCCCCATGATCGCCAGGTATTCATTCTCCTGCACATCAAGATCGACACATTGCAGCGCATCGATGTGACTGCCGCCCATCATGTAGCGACGCTGCAGGCGTTCAAGACGAATGACAGGCTGGGGAGAGTGACTCATAAGAACATGCGTGGCATTACGGCCAGCAAGAATAAACCAAATAATCCCTCTATACTCATCGAAAGGCTGGTTACTTGCGGGGCCCCTTGAAGAATTTTGCGCTATTGATGATAGTGGCCATGGTCTGCGGCTGCGCGACGGACGCGTCCCGAGTCGTTGAGTACCGCTACGTCGCGTATTCCTGGACCGATGGCAACATCGGCGACATGATTGAAGCATGGGGTACGCCGCGAGCCGGTTACAAGAACGCTGCGGACAGCGATCCCGGATATGCGCGCTGGCGAGCCTTCTCTCGCGTTGGCGGAGCGCAGGGTGACGACAGCATTCGCTATCACTGCGATACGATTGCCAGGTTTGGCGCGGACGGCACGATTTCCAAAATCGAAATCAGGGCATCGAAACACTGCCAGCGCCACTACAGGGATCTAGGCTCCATGCTGCGGCCGGGCGTAAAACCACCGCCCGACGCGAACTGACCTCTAAATCGCTCTTTCGAGGAGATCTTCACCGCGGATGCTGGTGACACCGCGGCACCTGGCCTTCGCGCGGTACATGGCCTGGTCGGCCTCGCGGAGCAGCCCGGTCAAGGTGTTCGCATTTTTCGGGTAGAGCGCCAGGCCAATGCTCGCTTTACACACCAGTGTCTGGTGGCCGATATTGTAGGGCTCTTCGAGCGAACTGGTCAGGCGCTTCGCCAGTTTGTCGGCTATCCGGGAATCAACGTCGGGAACCAGCGCCACGAATTCATCACCGCCCGGACGACCGATGATATCGCAGGATCGCAGGCTCTTCTTCAGTCGCGCCGCGGCGATCTTGAGAAGCTGGTCACCAACCTCGTGTCCAAACTGATCATTGATGCCTTTGAAATCGTTCAGGTCGATGAACAGCAATGCGCCCGTCGCGTCGTCCTCGCTCTGCGTCAGTCGCTGCGCGGCGTCGCGCTCAAAGCCGCGGCGATTCAATACGCCCGTCAGCGGATCCGAGGTTGCAATCGACTCCATCTGGCGCTCTTTCGCCTTACGATCCGTGATATCGACAAACGTCGCTGCAATATCATCACCAATCGGCTCGCAGATGACTCGCAGCCAGCGGGCGGGACCACCCTTGTGCCGGCGAACCTCGACATCGAGGCTCTTGCCACTTTCCGCTGAATTGGCAAACCGGGCCATGACGTCATTGACAAGATCCTCATCCATTCCGGATACGGCATGACGGATAACCTGCGTGGCCGAGCAGTCGATAAGCTCATCGACTTCGGAACCGAGGAATTTGCCGGCCGCGGAGTTGGCAAAAATACTGCGCAGTACCCTTTGCCCGTCTTCTCCCTCAACCCAGCTGAAGCGCACAATGCCGTTTACTGAATGGTCGATCAGGGTGCGCAGCAGCATCTCATTCTTGCGAACCTCACTCTGTGCTTTCTCAACGTCGCTCACATCACGAAACATGAGGACCTGACCGCCGCGAGCGGATGCCCGACTGGACTGAATCGGAGAAACCTGCACGTGCAGGAAGCGTCCGGTAGCCGTCATCATCTTCTGCGGCTCACCTGTATTGAGCGCCTCGAATACTTCCGGCGTTTCATCGCCGAACAGATCTTCGAGCGGCGTTCGCAGCGCCTGTGCCTCACTCACAGACAGCATGTTCTCGGCCGTGTGGTTCAGACCAATGATGCGGCACTGATCATCAATGACAACGACAGGGTCCTGCATGTTCTGGAATACGGTTTCGTAGGCAAGCGGCGAAAACTCGATAATCTGCTCACCAAGAATCAACCAGGCGTAGATGGGCAGGAACGCTACGAAAACGAGCGGGACGTAGGACAGGGTATCGGGCCCGACACCGACATCGTAGGCAGCGGTCGCCGCAAGCGGACCGATGCAGGCAGCCGTGAGCAGGAACAGGCCACGCCGATGCGCCGGTGCGACGGCCGAGCTGTGCCCGAGCAAGGTCATTATCGCGGTGGCAATAACCACGTAACTGAACGGCAAATGTGCAAACAGGAACCACGGGCCCCATTTCACCGGATGTGTCAGGTACTCGCCGGCCGCGTTGGTAAACGGGCCGTACCACATCAGCTCGTGATAGGCGTTGGTTGCTGCCAGCGATATCGAAATCACAGGCATGATCAGCAGGACGGCCAACCGTGAACCCGATGTCTCGGTGCCCGTGTATTCGCGAAAGCAGACATACGCGACGATGGGCACCAGCGAGGTCCCTATGAAATGCCCGGTGCGACCGATCGAAAACATCAGGAACGACTCGGACAGGAGCTCGATGGCGCCACCGATGACCCAGAATCCGATCACGATGAACAACACGCCGATCGGCAGGCTGCCGACCTCGCGCTTGGAGGTCACAAGACGCAGCCCCATCAACGCGTAACAGGCAGCGCTGAAAATAAGCAGTACGGATAGTCCGGCGTCCAGATTCATCAAGCTACAGTCTGATTTAACGAAATACTGGGGCCCATGATAGGGCCCGTAAGCGCTTGATTCCCGGAACTGTTTCTCAGGTTTGGAACATCGCAGGTGCCAAAAGTGGTCGAAAAATCACAAAAATGACGAGAGCCCCACCCCGACACCCGGGTACCCGGTCCGGCTTACTGAATAAAATCCAGCGCATGGCGAAAAGCCGTGCGCCCCAGGGAGTCCAGCGCCTCAAGGTAGCGCTCGGCGCCACTCTCGGCATCGAGCGCTTTTTGCCGATACGGATCGTCCTCGCGACGGGCGCCAAGACGCCAGTAAAGCAGCGTCACCGTCATCGCCAGCCGTGCGCGCACCAGGTCAAACAAGAGATCCGCTTCCAGGCTGTCGAGCGGCGTTATCGAGTGATAATTCTCGACGAACGGCACAATGAACCGCAGCGGCTCGGCATCGAAAACCCGCAGGTAGGACGCGGCAATTGCGACGTCGAATGCGAGCGGCGCCTTCATGATGTCACCAAAATCGATGAAGCCGATGCCCTCATCGGCGAGCAAAATATTGCCCGGATTGGCATCGGCATGAATCACCTGGGAGCGGAGCGCCCCAACGGCCGGGAGAATGCGTTTTTCGAAGTCATCAATGACGGTTGCGACTCTATCCCGGACAGACAGATCCGTAATATTTGCGGTGAGTGGGCGAAGCTCTGCCGTACGCCGCAAATCCCACAGCAACGCCGGGTTTTCGCCGGGATGTGAGTAGGCTGCGAGGCTGGCGTCAAGCCGGGCCAGCGCCCTGCCAAGCTTGCCACTCGTCGTGGTATCGAGAGGCTGGGACTCGAGCGGCTCGCCATTGACCCAGGTGACAACCCGCAGGCGGAAGGTTTCTTTACCGTCCTCAACATGGCCCGAAGCTTTGCCTGCCAGGCTGCGATACACCCGTGGCACGAGCAGCTCGGGTGACTGCTCGAGATGGAGCAGAGCCCCGATCTGAAAATCAGTCACAACCGTGTCCTCGGCACCGCTCGTCACCTTGGCGACGAATTTCTCGCCAGTGCCGGTTCGCAGCAGGAAGTTCTGGTCCCGTTCGCTGACCAGCGACGAAAAGTCGCCGGCCAGGCCGAACTGGGTCTCGACAGCATGGGCAACCACCTCTGTGGCGAGTGAGGGTGCTTCTGCCGATATGGCTGCCAGGGCGGCTGATTCGCTCGTCATGGCGCGAGTGTCGCCAATGCGCGCGACCCTGTAAACCGCGCCATTGTTTGGATCGAGTCACGAAAACTGTCGATTGCATCCCGTTCTGTTGAACATAATTGGGCAAAAATTACCTGATCCATGGACCGTCTGTTGAAAATAGCCAGATCCGGGACACCAGACACCGGTGTCCAGTTTCGAAAAAGCGCGTACGGGAAGGACGGCATCGAATCCTTCCTGCGTGACGTGCTGGCGATCGCGAATGCCTCTGTTCAGGGCCATCGCTACATCGTCGTGGGCGTGGATTTCGACAGTAAGGGCCGCAAGACTGCGCAAACGATCGATGCCGAGGACTTCTCGGGCAAACCCTCGTATCAGTCGCTGGCAAACGAATTCATCGAACCGCCGGTTCGCATCCGCTACAAACCGGTGTCACTGGACGGCAAACGCGTCGGCGTCTTTGAGGTCGGTGACTGCCAGGACCGGCCGTACATGATGCGCGCCGATTTCTCCGAACGTCTGCGGCGCGGGGATGCGTACAAACGCGTCAAGAACACGCCCGTCAAAATGGGCCGGCGTCAGCTGATGGAGCTGTTCGAACAGAAATTCCGGGACTCCGTCTCCGCCGGCGATATCGAAATCGGATTCCCGGGTGAGATCATTCACAAGGAGCTTGTACTGCCGACCTGCGACCTGTCGGCAATGCCCTCGGCACTCGCATCCATGAAGCTCGAAGAGATGCTCAACATTCGCAAGAAGTCCAGGCGTTCGGGATCGACTACCATGGTGGCTCGCCTGACACACGCGCGTCTGTACGGCACTCAGGACCCCTATATTGATCGCTCGCCTGAAGACATCATCCTGGAACTTAGTCAGATACGAAGCAAATACCGGAACCAGGACAGTCATTTCCTGTTCCACGAACGCGCGCAAAAACTGCAGCTGGTCGTTTTCAACCAGGGCGAAGAACCGATAGTCGACGCGTCGCTCGCAATAGCGTTGCCGAATCACAACTCGTTCTATGTTGCGGACAGTCCGCCGAGACGCCAGGTCGACGATCGCTTCGTTACGAGGACGCCCGACGAGATCGCGAGCTACCCGGCCGTATCCCTTAAGGATGATGCGATTAATATCACCGCGAAAATCGGTGATATTCCGGTCGGGGAACCAATTAATGTTTTCGTATCACCACTGCTCTTGTGTATTGGCAACGAACTGAGCGGCAGACGTTTTGGAATACGTTACCGCTTACATGGCCAGAATCTGCGAGCGCCGGCGTCGGGGCAGCTAAAGCTTGCGTTCCGTTAGGCCTTCCACTTCTCAACATGGGGCGCGGTATAGCGCTCGAACTGCCGGATAAGCCTGGCCGGGTCGGAATCACACAACAGCATGTTGCGATTTTCATCGCGCAGAAAACCTTCCGCGCTGGCATTGTCGAGGTAGGCAAGCAAATGATCGAAGTAGCCATCCGTGTTGAGCAGGCCGCAGGGCTTGTCATGAAAGCGAAGCTGCCCCCAGGTGACGATCTCTATAATCTCCTCGAGCGTACCGAAGCCGCCCGGCATCGCGATGAACCCGTCAGACAGCGCGGCCATCATTGTCTTACGTGCATGCATCGATGCGACAACGTGTAACTCGGTCAGGCCCTGGTGAGCGATTTCCTTTTCGCACAACATCTTTGGAATAACGCCGTGTACTTTGCCGCCCTGCTCCAGAACCGCGTCCGCGATAACACCCATGATGCCCTTGTCGGCACCACCGTAGACAAGTTCGAGTTCGTGCCGTACCAGGACGTCGGCGAGTTCCCGCGCGGCGGCCGCGTATTCCGGACGCCTGCCCGTGTTCGAGCCGCAGTAAACGCAGATCCTGCGCATGGGTCAGGCGGACTTGGCCGGGGCTTTGATGCCGTGGACGATCGCTGCGATTTCCGGGCGATGCCGCTCAAGCTCCTCCGGCGTCAGTGCGTCGAGCTCATGCGGGAATACTAGCCACTCATCAGTTTCGCGCAGGAAATAGTCGGGCACCAGGTCGGTCTCGTTGCGGCTCGGCTTATACCAGGGCACGGCCACCCTGATATCGTCGGGGGTGTTACCGCGAGCGCGGTTGCCGAGTTCCTCGATGACGGCCTTGATCGTGTTACCGGTATCGAAGACGTCGTCGACGATCAGGACGCGATCGTCGTGACAGATCTTCTTGATGATGTAATTCAGACCGTGCACGGCCACATGGCCGCGCTGGTCGACGCCCGTGTAGGACGATGTACGAATGGCGATGTGGTCTGACGCTATGCCGCAGTACGTCAGTGTCTCCTGCAACGCCATGCCGACCGGGGTGCCCCCGCGCCAGATCGCGATAATCATCGTCGGCTCGAAGCCGCTCTCGACAACCTTGATGCCGAGCTCGATCGAGTCCTCAAGGAGGTCCTGGGCGGAAAGTACTGTCTTGTCCATTGTTATTCTCTTGAATGCGGACTAAGTAGGAGCCGTATAATGGCAGACTTCGATTTTAGCTCAGCGCAGCCCGAGTACAAGAATAATGAATGAGCGATTTATTGCGGCGGACGACCTGCTTCGGGATTCGTTCCAGCTGGCGGCCAATATTTACGAGGCAGGATTCAGGCCGGACTTCCTGGTCGGCCTGTGGCGCGGCGGGAGCGCCGTGGGCATTGCCGTACAGGAGGGCCTGGACTATTTCGGGGTGAAAACCGACCACATCGCCATCCG
>Ga0316188_10000724_pt1 | contig 14849 bp, 13 predicted proteins | sample Phiworburrow1_MG_FD_204933 | JGI IMG/M metagenome (GOLD analysis project Ga0316188, IMG submission 204933) | Coastal sediment microbial communities from Maine, United States - Phippsburg worm burrow 1 | ecosystem: Environmental > Aquatic > Marine > Coastal > Sediment | place: USA: Maine...
AAAGGCAGAGGCGATGGAGGTCGCCATGATGTATTTGAAACCGGCAGCGAGTACAGCCGCGGTGCGGTCCATGCCGATCAGGGCATAGGTCGCAATCGAAGTGATCTCGATGAAGATGAACAGGTTAAACAGGTCGCGGGTCATGATCATGCCATTGATACCCATTACCAGGATGAGGTACAGTAGCAAAGCGGAAGCGTGCTGTTTCAGTATCGGCAGATAATGCCAGGCAGCTAGCAGGGCAACGCTGTTGACCGCCAGTACAAAGCATCCTTCGAACAGGCCGAAGCGCAGGTTGATGGAAAATGGTGGAGCGATACCGGCAGTCAGGATCTCGATATCCGCTGCGCCATAGGCGATAGCCAGCAGATGCATACCGGCGATGCCGACCATCGCTGCCAGTGTGGCAAAGAAAACCAGTACCGCCGAGCCGCGGTGTGCGCGGTCGAATAACGGGATCAAAAACCCCGAGCCAAGCGCAAGGACGAATATGCCCAGCGGCTGCAGCAGCACATCTATGATATTCGTCATCATCCTTTCGACTCCGTACATTCATCGATCATCAGCGTCTTGCGTGTTCTATAGATACGTACCGCGAACGACAGCATCACCGCGGTGACGCCGAGTCCGATGACGATTGCGGTCAGTACCAGGGCAGACGGTACCGGGTCGACGACACGGTTGACCGCGTCGGAAAATAGCACTGCATCATTGATAATGGGCGCGGTGCCGCCGGTGATATAACCGATAGCAACCATCACCATATGGATGCCGGTATCCATCAGCGAAAAACCGATGATAATGCGGATGATATTGCGCTGTGTGAGCATGCCCCAGAGGCCGATGATGATCAGGCCGAGACCACTGCTCAGTACGATGAGAGAAATCGGGAAGTCTGCAATAAAATTCATAGCGGGCCAGTGTCCTCTTTGCGAAAGCGGTCAAGCACCGCGCTCAGTTCGAAGCCGACCTTGAGTCCGATGAGCGCATAGATCAACGGTATCGCACCGGCACTGAACAGGTCACCGAAGTCACCGAGATCCATAAAGCGGTTATCGAGAAAACCGCCCGCCAGCAAAACACCGAGCACGCCAACAACGACGTAACTGAAACCGGAGAGTGATTCGGTTATCGCGATCATCAGGCGGCTGATATGTGATTCGGGCAGGGCCAGCAACAGGAACATGGTGCCGGATGCGATGATCGCGCCGCCCTGAAAACCACCGCCAGGGGACAGGTGACCATTCATAAATACATAGATACCGAACAGGATGACCATCGGTAACAGCAGTTCGGTTGCGGTTTCTACGATCTCGCTGGCAGGCCGATGGTTAATCGCGGTCTCTTCTGCACGATCGCCTTTTTCAAGATCTTCGTTGACCAGGTCCTTGATGTCCTGTTTGCGCCGGGTGCGGCGTAACAGCAGGCCAACACCGGCAGCCGAGATAAACAACACGGTAACTTCACCGAGGGTATCGAGGCCGCGGTAAGTGACCACGACGGCGGTCACCAGGTTGGGCGCACCGATTTCACTCGGGCCATTCTTGACATAATAGTGGCCGAGTTTCGATAAGCTGGTGTTTTCGCTGTAGTTCGACGCCAGATTGAAAAAGATCATCGTCATCAGTGCCAGTATCAGAAAGATGAACATTCGTTTGATCATTCGGCTGACTCCTTGCGCATTTCGTTGTCGACGGTTTCTTCATAAAGCTGGTCGACCACGGTGGATTCGGTTTCGTGGATACCGATAGTATGTGAGGCGCGTGCCAGTGCATGTGATGACACCGGGTTGGTCAACATCACGAAAAAGATCAGGATGATCAGTTTTAAGGCCCATGCCGGGTGCAGGAAAGCTAGCCCGATCAATACCAGTATGGTTCCCAGTGTGGTTGCCTTGGTGCCGGTCTGGATGCGGTTATAGGTGTCCGGCATACGCAGCACGCCGAGACCTGCCGAGAACAGAAAAAAACTGCCGGTGATCAATAGCAGGTTGCCAACGATGGTGGCGAGCGAAGTAATCATTGTTTCTTTCCATCCATGCTGTTATTAGCTATGGCGTTTTTACCCTGGGTTTTACGGATGGCGTAAAGAAAGATCATGGTGGTCAGACCGGAACCGATAGAGGCTTCGGTCATGGCAACATCAGGTGCCGCCAGCACCACGTAGACCACGGAAGCGAACAGGCTGGAGAGGCCGGCACTGATTACGGCACTGACGATATTGTCGAGCATAACCGCGAGCAAGCCGCCGATCAGGATGCCGGCGCAAAGTACGATAGTGAGTAATGTCAGTACAGGTATCGACATGATCTGATTAAATCCCTTTTTCCAGGTAACGGGCGACGGCGAGCACGCCGAGAAAACTGAGCAGGCCATAGACCAGCGCGACATCGAGATAGATGAAGCGTTCAGCCTGATGCGCGAGCAGGGCGATGAGCGCGATGGTGACGATGGTCAAGAGATCGACAGCGACAACACGGTCAACTGTATCGGGTCCGATGACAAGACGAATAATGCCAAACACGATGCTGAAAAAAATCAGTACCGCTGAAATGATTACCGTGATTTCAGTCATGTCGATGTCAGTCATAGATCCTCAACCATAGATCACCTTTAGATATTTTTCGAAACGACCGGCGATGGCTTCAGTGGCCTCGACCGGATCGGTCGTACTGATGTTGATCCAGTGGATAAACAGGGAGTCACCTTTAATGTCTACCACCAGGGTGCCGGGTGTTAGCGTAATCGTGTTTGCCAGCGCCAGGCGCCCCATCGGTGATTTAAGCTCGGTCTTGATTTCGACGATGGCGGGTCTGATGTTGATACGAGGTGAGAATACCAGCAGCATAACGCTAATGTTGGCTTTCACCAGCTCGATTAAAAACACAACGAGGTACATCAGGTAATAATAGATCACGATGGGTGACCAGCGGATAACACTATAAACCCGGGAAAAACTGGCAAATGCCAGCGCGATGAGCGCAGAAATGATGAGTCCGGCAATGGCTGTATCCAGTGCGAATGTACCATTGGCGATCAGCCAGATAATGAATAAAGTCAACCAGAGGTTAACGAACTGCAAAAGTGTATTGTTAGTATTTGGCATAAAGCAGTTTGGGTATTCTCTTGACGATACAGGTTAGGTGCAACAGTGTAGTACCACTTAAACGTGGAAGGTTACTACGATTTTGTTACCATTTTATGTATTGTCAGCCTTATATAAATTTATTTTAACTTTTATTGACCTGTATCAAAAAATTCCGTGTGGTTCATTACAGTAAATTGATTCATTAACTGGCAATATGCACCACTGTTAAACGTGATGCTCTAATTATGTGCAAAAATGTAAGCATTCTTCATAATACAGGGCTGTTGATTTACAGAGTACAATATCTATGCCAATTATATTTGCATAATAAATATCAGGTTAGTAAATTAAATAATACTATTTTAAATTCCTGATTAACAAATGGCTTAATTTTTGCACAAAAAACCCTGCATGGTTTATTTCCCATGTTCAATGTTCAATAACAAAAATAGTAAGAGGTCACATGGCAAAGGCAGATATCGGTCTTATCGGGCTTGCAGTAATGGGGCAGAACCTGGTTCTGAATATGGCGGATCATGGTTATCGCGTAGCAGTATTTAATCGTACTACCAGCAAAGTAGATGAGTTCATCGCCGGACCTGCAAAAGACACCAGCATCATCGGTACGCATAGTATGGAAGAACTGGTCAGTGCACTGGCGAAACCACGCAAGGTGATGCTGATGGTCAAGGCCGGCGCAGTGGTCGACAGCTTCATCGATATGCTGGTGCCATTGCTGGAACCGGGCGATGTCATCATTGATGGCGGCAATTCTCATTTTCCTGATTCCACACGTCGCACCGCTTACCTGCGGGAGAAGGGGTTACTATTTATCGGCACCGGCATTTCCGGTGGTGAAGAAGGCGCGCGTCATGGTCCATCCATCATGCCGGGTGGCGACCCGAAGGCATGGCCACTGGTAAAAGATATCTTTCAAGCTGTTTCTGCCAAGGTCGATGGTGAACCCTGTTGCCAGTGGGTCGGTCAGGATGGTGCCGGTCATTTCGTAAAGATGGTACACAATGGAATCGAATACGGTGACATGCAGCTGATCTGCGAAGCTTATTCCCTGATGGATAACGCTTTGGGTATGAGCTGTGACCAGATGCATGAAGTCTTCAAGCAATGGAACAGTGGTGTGCTTGATTCCTACCTTATCGATATCACAAAAGATATCCTCGCGATGAAAGACGAAGATGGTCAACCGCTGGTCAATAAAATACTCGACACTGCTGGGCAAAAAGGCACCGGCAAGTGGACCGCAATCAGCGCTCTCGATCTTGGGGTGCCGCTGACTTTGATCGGTGAGGCGGTGTTCGCCCGTGTTTTATCTTCATTAAAAGATGAGCGTGTGCGTGCTTCTGCCATACTCGGCCCGAGACAAAAAGCGACAGAGACCGGGGCTGATGACAACATCATAAATGCACTGCGTGATGCGCTGTATGCTTCGAAGATCATTTCCTATGCACAGGGTTTCATGCTGATGCGCGAAGCAGCAAAAGAGCAGGGCTGGGAGCTAAATTACGGTGAGATAGCTTTAATGTGGCGTGGTGGCTGCATCATACGGAGTACCTTCCTTGGTAATATCAAGGAGGCCTATGATAATAACCCTGAACTGGAAAACCTCGCGCTTGATCGTTTCTTTACTGAAGCTCTAAAATCAGCGGAAGCAGGCTGGCGCAAAGCCGTGATACTGGCGGTTAAAAATGGCATACCAGCACCGGCATTTGCCTCTGCATTATCGTACTTCGATGGTTATCGCAGCGAACGTCTGCCGGCTAATCTGTTGCAGGCGCAACGCGATTACTTCGGCGCGCATACCTATGAGCGCATCGATAAAAAACGCGGTGAATTTTTCCATACCGACTGGACCGGTCACGGCGGCAAGGTAGCATCGACTACTTATGAAGTCTAAAGCTGAGATGAAGTTTGCAGCCGTATGTAGCTGATGTAGAAATTCTTTAGCAACGGGGTAAGCGGGTAATGCTTGCTAATAAAAAGTTAAAATAATAATCGAATTAAAGTAAATAAATTTAGAGGAAATAAAATGGCCAAATCAACCAAGAGTACCACTGCAAAAAAGAGTATCAAGTTAACCAAGAGTGTGTACGCGTTTGAAGAGGGCGACGGAAAAAACAAGATGCTGCTTGGCGGTAAAGGGGCTAACCTGTGTGAGATGACACAGATCGGCCTCAATGTGCCGCCGGGTTTTGTCATTACCACTGAAGCCTGCCTCGTTCATCTCGAAGACAAGGAGCATCTGCCGGAAGGTCTGATGGATGAAGTCCGTGAGCACATGGAGAACCTGGAGAAGAAAACCGGGAAAAAATTCGGCGATCGCGAAAACCCACTGCTGGTTTCGGTGCGTTCCGGTTCCGCTATGTCGATGCCCGGCATGATGGATACCATCCTCAATCTTGGTTTAAACAAGGATTCTTTGCAGGGGCTGATCGAACATTCCAGCAACGAACGTTTTGGTTACGACTCCTATCGTCGCTTCATCCAGCTGTTCGGTAAGGTCGCGCTGGGCATCGCAGACGAAGCCTTCGATGAGGAGTTTCAGAAGATAAAAGCGAAAGTCGGCGTCAAGGAAGACCTTGCCCTGACTGCCGAAGATCTCAAGTATGCCTCAGAACGATTTCTCGAAGTGGTGAAACGCGTGACCGGTCTGCCGTTTCCTGATGACCCATATGTACAGCTGGAGATTGCGATCAAGTCGGTGTTCAATTCATGGGGCGGCAAACGTGCCGTCGACTATCGCCGCGAATTTAATATCACTCCCGACATGGCCAACGGCACTGCGGTTAATATCTGCACTATGGTGTTCGGTAACCTTGGCAATGACAGCGCAACCGGCGTCGGTTTTACCCGTTATCCGGATACTGGCGCCAATGAACTGTTCGGAGAATACCTGGTCAACGCGCAGGGTGAAGACGTGGTTGCAGGTATACGCACCCCCAAGCCCATCGATGCCATGCTCGATGAGATGCCCGAGCTCTACAAACAGTTAAAACAGCTGCGCGATACCCTGGAAGAGCACTACCACGAAGTACAGGATTTTGAGTTTACCATCGAAAAAGGCACACTATACTGTCTGCAGACACGCAATGGCAAGATGAATGCGACCGCCATGGTGCGCACTTCGGTGGACATGGTGAGAGAAGCGCTGATCGATAAAAACCAGGCATTACTTCGCATCCAGCCGGACCTGCTGGAGCAGATGTTATTCCCGCGACTGAACCCTGATACCAGGGCAGTGCCTATCGCCCGAGGTCTGCCGGCATCACCTGGCGCAGCAGTGGGTGTCGCTATATTTGACGCTGACACGGCTGAATCACGCGGCCGTAGTGGTGAGCGGGTGATATTGCTGCGCGAAGAAACCAAACCCGAAGATATCCACGGTTTCTTCGCTTCACAGGGTATTTTAACTGCGCGCGGCGGCAAGACTTCGCATGCAGCAGTGGTCGCGCGCGGCATGGGTAAACCCTGTGTTGCTGGTGCTGAAGGTATCCATGTGGATGTATTGACCCGTACCGCCGTGGTCGGTAAATATACTATTTCTGAAGGCGATCTGATCACTATTGACGGTACTACCGGTGACGTCTACCTCGGTGAAATCGATATGATTGAAGCGACCTTTACATCTGAACTTGAAGTCCTGCTGCAATGGGCTGACGAGCGTGCTCGATTATCTGTGATGGCTAATGCTGATACCCCGGCAGCGGCCAAACAGGCTCTTAAATATGGCGCCATGGGTATCGGACTGTGCCGTACCGAACGTATGTTCAATGCCAAAGACCGTCTGCCGATTGTTATTGATATGATCGTTGCTGAGACCAAAGAAAAACGTCAGATAGCACTTGATCAACTGTTACCGATACAGCGCGAAGACTTCAAGAGCATCCTCAAGATCATGACCCCAAGGCCGGTCACCATCCGCCTGCTTGACCCACCAATCCACGAGTTTTTGCCATCGGAACAGCAGTTGGTCGATGAGCTGGCGCAGTTGTATCAACTCAGAGATACCGTCTCTGGCATGAACGTGCTAAGCGATGCGGTCGAACAGATCTACCGTGATACCGGCAACGAACAGAAACGGGTCCGCTATCTTGCTGATTCGCATCTGCTGGAAGAAGTCATCCAGAAGAAGACTACGATCTTAAAAATGGTGCGCAACCTGTTTGAAACCAACCCGATGCTGGGTCATCGAGGTGTTCGCCTGGGCATTACTTTCCCGGAAATATATTCTATGCAGATTCGTGCGGTACTGGAAGCGGCGGCTGAATGTGTGAAAGAAGGCAGTAATGTCTGTCCTGAAATTATGGTGCCACAGGTGTGTACCGCAGAAGAACTGATCAGGGTAAAAAGCTATGTCGATGAAATCCATCCGCAGGTAGAGAAAAAATACGGTGTCAAAGTGGACTTTAGATTCGGTTCCATGATCGAAGTCGTACGCGCCTGTATGCGTGCCGATTTCCTGGCGAAAGAGGCGGAGTTCTTTTCTTTTGGTACCAATGATCTCTCGCAGGCGACATTCTCGTTCTCACGTGAAGATGCGGAGAACAAATTTTTGCCCATGTACCATGACAAAAAAATTCTGCAGGACAATCCTTTCGAAGTGATCGATGAAAAAGGTGTGGGAAAACTGATGGAACTGGCCATCGAGTGGGGAAGACAGACCCGTCCCGGTATGCATATGGGTGTCTGCGGTGAACATGGCGGTCATCCGAAATCGATTAAATTCTTCCATAAGATCGGACTGACCTATGTCTCCTGTTCCGGTCCGCGCATACCTTCTGCACGTCTGGCAGCAGCACATGCAGCCATGTTGGAAAAGTAGTTAAAGAAAACAATAATCGGATCAGAGAGTAACTTTGCTTTCGCTATGAAAGAGTTACTCTCCGATCTGGTATTTTACATGCTGCTGTTTTGAGTCATCTCATTTAAGCATAGCGTTAACTTCCTGTTCGGCTTCAAACCAGTGTCGATCCTGTTCGCCATGGCCAGCCCCACTATTCTCCCATTTGTAATAAGCCTGTATAGCGATCATCATGCGTCTTTGATCTTCTGAAATAACCATCTTCTTTTTAGCTGGTTTTGATTTGCTCGCATTACCTGTTTTACTAACTGTAGATTTTTTTGCAGCTGGTTTTATCGCTGTTTCTTTCTTAACGTTTTCTTTCTTAGCGCTTTCCTTTTTAACTGCTATTTTTTTTGGTTCCTTTTTCTTGGCAGAAGTTACTTTGGATACTGTCGTTTTCTTTGAATCTAGTTTTGCCATAGCGGCGAATCCCCTTAAGTTTATTATTAATAAAATTGTGTGATGATATTATATTTTGAGTTAAAAAAATGATTTACTTTAATTTTAAGGATGTTGATATTGATATGTCTAGCTCTAAAAAGGCAGAAACTATTCTTACAATATTCGTTATCATGCATCATCATAACCTGTCTATTTGATGATTATTAATCATCAATGTAATACATTCGAGTTTCAATCACCAAGTTTAAAAGCACCATACTGATGCATCCGCCTTTAGCTTGCACTTGTTTGGCTATTATCGACCGGAAACATTTTCGGTAATTTTTCGCATCTTGTAGTAGTCAGCTAGCGACAACAGAAGTCATGTTACGCAAGTTACTGAAATGCTGACTTTTATCGTCAATACATAGAAAGATGATTCCATCAATTTATTTTAATATGTTTTAACGTTGTCGTCTCAATAAAAGTTTAGCAAGATGCTTGCCAATATCAAAAGGTCAAATATTACAATAAATTTTTCGGAGGCTACTTTATACTCTCGGGGCAGCGATGCATACAGATTATTTTTTGGAGAGATGGTCAGCTGGTCTAAAATCAAAATCTTGAGTTAAATAACGAGAGTCTGGTTTGAGATGCTCTAGAGTCGGCTGTGCATTATGCCTGAAATCATTAATTTATTATCAATTACTGGCGGTTATAATCGTTTGCCATTGTCGTTGATCGCCTGCCGGTAGAGTTCAATATACTGCAGGGCACCGGTCTTCCAGGAACGGTCTGGTAACATCGCGTTAAGCTGTAACTGCTTCCAGACTGCCTGATCTTTATAGGTGTTCAATGCCCGTTGCATGGCTGCTAAGAGTGCAGCTGGCTTATCTTCTTTTATGATGAAACCATTCGCGATTTTATCGGCAATGGTTTCATCATTGCTATCGATAACAGTATCGGCCAGTCCTCCTACGTCACGTGCCACCGGTAAGGTGCCGTAACACAGGCTGTATAACTGGTTCAGGCCGCAGGGTTCGAACGTGGATGGCATTAGGAAGATATCTGCTGCTGCTTCAAGCTGGTGTGATAATTTTTCATTGTAACCAATGGTTACTGACAGTTTATCGGGATATTTTTTCGACCAGTCAAGTAACGCTGCTTCATAACGTTTTTCACCACTGCCGAGGATGACTATCTGCAACGGCATTGACAGCAGATCATGCATCGCAGCGAGTACACTATCCATGCCTTTCTGTTCTACCAGCCGGCTGATCAGCCCGATCAGTGGCGTTCTGCTGCTTACCGGTAAGCCCAGGTGTTTCTGCAACTGGATCTTGTTCACTGTTTTGTCATTTAAACTACGGCGACTGTAATTCTGTACCAGGTGTTTATCAATACTCGGGTTCCAGATGTCAGTGTCTATACCGTTGATGATGCCCGACAGGCGTTCTTTGCGATGTCTGAGCAAACCATCCAGACCATAGCCAAGGTTAGGATGCTGTATCTCTTCAGCATAACTCGGACTCACAGTGTTGATTCGGTCAGCGTAGACCAGGCCGCCTTTGATGAAGCTGAAAAGACCATGGAACTCGAGACCATGCGTGCCCCAGAGTTCGGCTGGCAGGCCGAGATCAAAAAATGTCTTGCTGCTAAATAAACCCTGGTAGGCCAGGTTATGGATGGTAAACACGGTGGCGGGACGATGTGGAAAAGTATCCAGTAAGACAGGCACTAAAGCACTTTGCCAGTCGTTGCAGTGCACCACATCAGCCTGCCAGGATAGCCCGCAGCGGTTCAGTGCTATATCGACCGCTACCTGGGCAAACAGGGTAAAACGAAAGGCGTTATCAATCCAAGGGTTTCCCTCAGGGTCGAGGTAAGGATTACCCGCCCGATCAAATGCAGGCGGGCAGTCAACCAGCCAGGTTTTTACCCTGGTACCTGGCAGCAAGGTTTCGAGGATACGGATATGCAGACCATAATGAAAGGTGTCAGCGACATACTTTGGATTTTTAACCTTAACAAGGATCTCCTGATAGGCAGGCAGTAACAGGCGCATATCCTGTCCATTTTTCTGTAATGCACGTGGCAGGCTGCCAGCCACATCACCCAGACCGCCCGTCTTGATAATGGGGAAAGCTTCGCTACTGATATAAAAAATTTTACTCATTCGTGTGTACTGTCCACTCAAGGCATAGGAGTGCTGATCATGCTTTCTTAAGTACGATACCTGCCATGGGTGGTAATGTCAGTGACAAAGAGTAGGGACGGTTCATCCAGCTGATCTTTTGCGCGGCAATGTTTACTCCGTTGCTCACGTTGCTACCAGCATAAAATTCGGAATCGGAGTTCAGGATTTCTTTATAGGTACCGTCTTCAGGAACACCGATGCGATAATTTTCTCTCGGTACTGGCGTGAAGTTCAGGATGATGATGACTGTCTCGTCATCGCTACGGCGCAGATAAGATAATACAGACTGGTCGGTATCATTACAGTCGATCCATTCAAATCCCCGGCGCTCAAAATCATACTCATTTAGTGCAGAGTGCTGTTTATAGATTTTGTTCAGATCACCGACCAGTGTTTTTACGCCCTGATGTAAGGGGTACTGTAACAGGTGCCAGTCTAGAGCCCGGTCATGGTTCCACTCATGACCCTGAGCGATTTCACAACCCATGAACAAAAGTTTTTTGCCAGGGTAGGTAAACATATAGGTGTACAGCAGACGTAAATTAGCAAACTTTTGCCATTCATCACCTGGCATCTTGTAGAGCATGGATGATTTACCGTGCACCACTTCATCATGAGAAAACGGCAACACGAAATTTTCACTAAATAAATACAGCAGGCCGAAGGTAAGCTGGTTGTGATGATAGTGTCGGTGTATCGGATCTTTCGACATGTAATCAAGGGTGTCGTGCATCCAGCCCATGTTCCATTTCATGGAAAAACCCAGGCCGCCGATGTTCGTGGGTCGGGTAACCTGCGGCCATGAGGTAGATTCTTCGGCAATGACCATGGTGCCTGGATGTTCCGCATGGGTGACGGAATTGAGTTCCCGTAAAAATTCGATTGCTTCGATATTTTCATTGCCTCCGTGGATATTGGGAAGCCAGTCATGTGCATCTCGTGAATAATCCAGGTACAGCATGGAGGCTACGGCATCAACACGCAGGCCGTCGAGGTGAAATTCATCCAGCCAGAAAAGGGCGCTGGACAGCAAAAAATTTTTAACTTCCTTGCGCCCATAGTTATAGATCAGCGTGCCCCAGTCGCGGTGTTCGCCCTGACGAGGATCTTCATGTTCATACAGGGCGCTGCCATCAAAGTTGGCCAGGCCGTGTACGTCTTTAGGAAAATGCGCAGGTACCCAGTCGAGTAATATGCCGATGTTGTGCTGATGCAGATAATCAACAAAATAATGGAAGTCATCAGCGTCGCCAAAACGGCTGGTGGGCGCAAAGTAGCCCGTGGTCTGATAGCCCCAGGAAGCGTCAAGGGGATGTTCTGTAATCGGTAATAACTCGATGTGGGTAAAGCCGGTAGTGCTGATGTAATCGACAAGTCGATGGGCAATTTCTCTATAGTTGAGAAAATTGCCACGCTCATCCCGATGCCATGAACCCAGATGCAGTTCATAGATGGAAACGGGCTGGTGCAACCAGTCATAGGTCAAGCGCTGCTGCATCCAGATTGCATCCTGCCAGATATATTTATCATCCCTGGTGACAATTGAGGCCGTCTTCGGACGGATTTCGAACTGCTGGCCATAAGGGTCGGTCTTCTGCAAAATCTGACCGCTATTCACATTGCGTATTTCAAACTTGTACAGGCAGCCTGCTTCGAGACCGGGAATAAACAGCTCCCATACGCCGGTGCTGCCACGACTACGCATTGGATGGCGTCGACCATCCCAGTCATTGAAATCACCGATGATGCTGACTCTTTCCGCACTCGGTGCCCAGCTGGCAAATAACACACCTGAAACACCGTCTACAGTGTGCAGGTGTGCGCCGAGGATGCGATAGATATGCCAGTGTTTACCTTCGGCAAACAGGTGCAGATCAAAATCAAGAAGCTGCGGCGGGAAACAGTATGGATCGTAAGTCACCGACTCCTTACCCGAGGCATCGATCTGCTTCAGCTGGTAGCGATCGTCTATATCAGCGGATTTTCCGGACCATTCAAAAAAATCACTTTCAGGTATGCGGGTGAGTTTCAGGTCACCGGGTAAAATTGATATTTCTTCTGCAGTTGGCGAAAAAACACAGACTCTGGCTGTATTTTCACTGCGCTGCAGACCTAAAACGGCGAAAGGGTCATAATGACGGGCAGTTAGAATCATTTCCTGACCGGCATTCAGGTGTGGTTGTTTGATTTTTATTCTTTTCATTAGATAATCTTACCAAGTCTAACTATCAAATTAGGTATAAATATCAAGAAAACTAAAATTAAGATATTAAAGTTTAATGATTTAACTCAATTACTGTATGTTATAGATGAGATAAAATTTTTGTTGAGTTTGTTATAAAACAGATAAATGTATGTAAGATCAGGCTCTGAATGTGCTGGAGGGTACTCCAGTTTATCTTTTTATTAAGGGAAAACATGATGAATTCACAGAGTTCTTTAAGGTTCGTAAGTCGGCTGACGCGAGATACTCTCGCCATAATCATGGCGGGCGGACGCGGTTCACGGCTGCAGCAGCTGACACAATGGAGAGCGAAACCCGCAGTACCCTTCGGTGGCAAGTTCAGGATTATTGATTTTCCATTATCCAACTGTGTTAATTCTGGCATCCGGCGTATCGGCGTTGCGACGCAATATAAAGCCCATTCACTGCTCATGCATATCCAGCACGGCTGGGGTCATCTGCGTGGTGAATATGGTGAATTTGTCGAACTTTTACCGGCACAGCAGCGTATCGATGAAACCTCATGGTACGCCGGTACAGCTGACTCTATCTACCAGAACATGGATATCATTCACTCCCATGGACCCAAATATGTGCTCATTCTGGCGGGCGATCATATTTACAAGATGGATTATGGCCCGATGATCGCGCAGCATGTCGAAAATCAGGCTGATATCACCGTAGGCTGTATCGAAGTCCCGATAGAACAGGCTAAAGAATTCGGTGTGATGGGGACGGACACTGAAGGTCGTATCCACAGTTTCATCGAAAAATCGGACAAACCAAAACCGATGCCTGGCAATGAAAAGATCTCGTTGTGCTCCATGGGGATCTATATCTTCAATACAGATTTCCTGTTCGAGCAGTTGATCCGCGATAGTGAAACGCCGAACTCTACACGTGACTTCGGCAAAGACATCATTCCCGCGGCTATCCAGAAATACCGTGTCTATGCTTACCCGTTCCGCGATGTGCAGAGCGGTGAACAGTCGTACTGGCGGGATGTTGGTACCGTCGATGCCTACTGGAAAGCTAACCTTGAGCTGATCGGGGTGACACCAGAACTCAATCTTTATGATCATGATTGGCCGATCTGGACCTATCAGGAGCAGCTGCCGCCGGCTAAATTCATTTTTGACGAAGTCAACCGGCGGGGCATGGCAGTGGATTCGATGGTATCGGGCGGATGCCTGATTTCGGGGGCAACGGTAAGGCATTCCCTGCTATTTTCGAACGTCTGCGTAGATGATTACACCACAATTAATAATACGGTAGTATTACCGGATACAGTTATCGGCAAACACTGTGAAATCAACAATGCAATCATCGATAAAGGCTGTCGTATCCTTGAGGGCACTAAAATTGGCGTTAACCTCGATGAAGACAGGGGGCGATATCACGTCACGCCGAATGGTGTGGTGCTGGTAACTCCAGAGATGCTGGGACAGATATTGCATCATGTCAGGTAACAAAGAAATACTGAATAGTGAAAAGAAATAAGATAAACCTTGTACTCTACTGGCACATGCACCAGCCAGAGTACCGGGATTTACACAGCGGTGAATACTGTCTTCCCTGGACATATCTCCATGCGATTAAAGATTATGTCGATATGGTCGCGCATCTTGAAGCAGTGCCTGCGGCTAGAGCTGTGGTCAATTTCGCACCTGTATTACTCGATCAGATAGAAGATTACAGCGAACAGCTGCAGGGTCATCTCGATTATGGTTATGCATTACGTGATCCTCTATTGCGTGCATTAGCCGAGCCGGTTATTGATAAAAATCCTGAAAAAAGACTTTCTCTGTTATCAGACTGCCTGCGTGCTAACGAGCAGCGGCTGATTAATCGCTTTGCTGATTTTAAAAAGCTGGTAATAATCGCCAAAGCGATATTGCTCGCGCCAGAGATGATCGCCTATTACTCTGATCAGTTTTTTGCTGATCTGCTGCTCTGGTATCACCTTGCCTGGATTGCGGAAACCGTACGCAGGAATGACAAACGGATCAAGGCGCTGATGGCCAAGGGCAGAATGTACAGCGAACAGGACCGGCGCCTGCTGGTTGAAATCATCTACGAACTCATCTCTACGCTGACCG
>Ga0316188_10000725_pt1 | contig 14849 bp, 9 predicted proteins | sample Phiworburrow1_MG_FD_204933 | JGI IMG/M metagenome (GOLD analysis project Ga0316188, IMG submission 204933) | Coastal sediment microbial communities from Maine, United States - Phippsburg worm burrow 1 | ecosystem: Environmental > Aquatic > Marine > Coastal > Sediment | place: USA: Maine...
TGGGGTCGGCCAGTCCTTCGTCACGAAAGTGATGCACGTTCTGGATGAAGGCCTTCACGGCTTGCCGAGCCTCGCCCTTCTTCAACGCACGGCCGTCGAGCCTCTGCTGCTGGATGCGGTCGCGTGCCAAGGCTTCGGTCAAGATGGCGACCAGTGGCCCGTTGCCTGACAGGTAGACGCTGTGCAACTCGCTTTTGGCGTCCTGGAACCGCGTCGCTACATCGAGTCCGACCAGGGTCTTTCCAGCACCGGGCACACCGGTCACGAAGCAGATGGCCTTGCTGGACGAATCACGCGACTGGCGAATGATGGCCGCCACTTTCTCCGATGTGCGGCCCAGGTTCTTGGCATCGGCACCATGGCGGGCAATTTCGCGCACCGAGTGCCGCCGATACAGGCTGGTTGCGGCCTCGATGATGGTGGGTGTGGGACGATAGCGGCCACCTTCCCAATGACCTGCCGGCACATGTTCCTGGGCACACCGGCCGACCAGCTGATGCAGCACTTCCGTGAGCCGATCAGCACACACCAAGCTGGGGTCAACCACACCGTCTGTCGAACGCTGCTCACCTCGAATCAGTTCACCCCGCGCACCGGTGATCACGAGGACGGGGTAGATCGTGCGGTGATGGCTCGTTTCGTGGAAGTTCTTCAGATCGAGCGCATAGTCCCAGGTCTGTTCGACGTCGGCCCGGGCAAAAGCCGTGGCACCGGTCTTGAACTCGATCACGATCACCACGCCGTTCAGCAGCAGGACCGCATCGATCCGCTTGCCAAGTCGTGGAACGACGAACTCTAGAAAGATCTCGCCTGTGTGAAACGCAGGCAGTACCTCGCGCAGCAGACGGATCTCTTCCAGCCACGCATTGCGCTGGGCGAGGTCGACGGCAAAGGCGCTTGATGCCGTCAGGGCACCGAGGACGCTGTCCTCACGGCAAGCCAGGAACTCGTGGATGGAGCTGGCGTAGTAGGCGCGCCTGACATTCACGCTCACACGTCGATGTTCGCCGCACGCAGGGCGTTGGCCTCGATGAATTCGCGCCGCGGCTCGACCTCGTCGCCCATCAGCATCGTGAACACGCGGTCGGCCTCGATGGCGTCGTCGATCTGCACGCGCAGCAGGCGCCGCACGGTCGGGTCCATCGTCGTCTCCCACAGCTGCGCCGGGTTCATCTCGCCCAGGCCCTTGTAGCGCTGGCGGCCGACGCTGCTTTCTGCCTGCGTCATCAGCCAGGCCATCGCGGCGCGGAAGTCGCCCACCTTCTGTTCCTTCTGCCGCTCGCCTTCGCCACGCTTGGCCAGCGCCTCGTCGCCCAGCAGCCCCTTGAAGGTCAGGCCAGCCACGGTCAGCGCCTCGTAGTCGGCGCCATGCACGAAGTCACTCGTGATCGCGCTGCTCTTGACGTTGCCATGGTGGCGGCGGCTGACGCGCAGCAGGTGCTTGTCGGTGCGGGCGTCGAACTCGGCCGCCACCTCGGCGTCGTGCAGCGCGCCGGCCAGTGCGACGGCGCTGGCTTCGGCCGCGGCCGCGCTGTCCAGGTCCAGCGTCAGGCCGTCGGCGATGGCGCGCAGCGCCTCCACGTCCATCCAGTTGGCCAGGCGGTTGACGACGTTGTTGGCGATCAGGTACTTGCGCGCCAGCTCTTCCAGCGCGCTGCCGGCGATCGGGGCGCGGCCCTCGCCGGGTTCGACGACGGCGCCGTCCATCGCCACCTTCAACAGGTAGGCGTCGAGCTCGTGGCCGTCCTTCAGGTACTGCTCGGCCTTGCCGTGCTTGACCTTGTACAGCGGCGGCTGCGCGATGTAGATGTGGCCTCGCTCCACCAGCTCCGGCATCTGGCGGTAGAAGAAGGTCAGCAGCAGGGTGCGGATGTGGGCGCCGTCGACGTCGGCGTCGGTCATGATGATGATGCGGTGGTAGCGCAGCTTGTCGGGGTTGAAGTCGTCGCCGCCCATGCCCTTGCCGATGCCGGTGCCCAACGCGGTGATCAGGGTCAGGATCTCGTTGCTGGTCAGCAGCTTCTCGTAGCGCGCCTTCTCGACGTTGAGGATCTTGCCGCGCAGCGGCAGGATCGCCTGGAACTTGCGGTCACGCCCCTGTTTGGCACTGCCGCCGGCGCTGTCGCCCTCGACGATGTAGATCTCGCACTGCGCCGGGTCCTTCTCCTGGCAGTCGGCCAGCTTGCCGGGCAGGCCCAGGCCGTCCAGCACGCCCTTGCGGCGCGTCATCTCGCGCGCCTTGCGCGCCGCCTCGCGGGCCTTGGCGGCCTCGACGATCTTGCCGCAGATGATCTTGGCGTCGGTGGGGGTCTCGAGCAGGTAGTCGTTCAGCGCCTTGCTGACCACGTCTTCCACCGGGCCGCGCACCTCGCTGCTGACCAGCTTGTCCTTGGTCTGGCTGCTGAACTTGGGCTCGGGCACCTTCACGCTCAGCACGCAGCACAGGCCCTCGCGCATGTCGTCGCCGGTGATCTCGACCTTGGCCTTCTTGGCCAGGTCGTTGTCCTCGATGTACTTGTTGATGACGCGCGTCATGGCCGCGCGCAGGCCGGTCAGGTGGGTGCCGCCGTCGCGCTGCGGGATGTTGTTGGTGAAGCACAGCACGTTCTCGCTGTAGCCGTCGTTCCACTGCATCGCCACTTCGGCGGTGATGTTGGTGCCCTGGTCGCTCATCTTGTCGCCGGTGGCGTGGAAGATGTTCGGGTGCAGGGTCTTCTTGCCCTGGTTGATGAAGTCGACGAAACCCTTGACCCCGCCGGCGTAGGCGAAGTTGTCCTCCTTGCCGTTGCGCTCGTCGACGAGGCGGATCTTGACCCCGTTGTTCAGGAAGCTCAGCTCGCGCAGGCGCTTGCTGAGGATTTCGTAGTGGAAGTCGATGTTCTGGAAGATCAGGTCGTCGGGCAGGAAGTGGACCTCGGTGCCTCGCTTGTCGGTCTCGCCCACGATCTTCATCGGGCTGACTTCGACCCCGTTGCGCACTTCGATCTCGCGGTCCTGCGGGATGCCGGCACGGAACTCCAGCGCGTGGATCTTGCCTTCGCGCCGCACCTTCAGGTGCAGCCACTTGCTCAGACCGTTGACGCAGCTGACGCCCACGCCGTGCAGGCCGCCGCTGACCTTGTAGCTGTTCTGGTTGAACTTGCCGCCGGCATGGAGCTCGGTCAGCGCGATCTCGGCTGCGCTGCGCCGCGGCTCGTGCTTGTCGTCCATCTTGACGCCGGTGGGGATGCCACGCCCGTTGTCGACGACGCTGATGCTGTTGTCGGTGTGGATGGTGACGACGATGTCGTCGCAGTGGCCGGCCAGCGACTCGTCGATCGAGTTGTCGACCACCTCGAACACCAGGTGGTGCAGGCCGGTGCCGTCCGACGTGTCGCCGATGTACATGCCGGGGCGCTTGCGCACCGCTTCCAGGCCCTCCAGGATCTGGATGCTGCCTTCGCCATAGGCGTCGGGCGTGGCTTGCGGAATGGTTGGGTCGCTCATGGGGATCCGATAGAAAACGTCGAAGCGGGCGCCAGGGCCCGCTCGCATGACCAGGGTCGATGGCTGGCGCTCAAATGCGCATCGGCATCACGACGTACTTGAAGCCCGCCTGCTCGGGCACCGTGATCAGCGCGCTGGCCTGGCTGTCCTGCAGTTCCAGCCGGATCATCTCCTGCCCCATGTTGGCCAGCGCGTCCATCAGGTAGGTGACATTGAAGCCGATCTCGATGGCGTCGCCGTCGTAGTCGATCTCGAGCTCTTCCTTGGCTTCTTCCTGCTCGGCGTTGCTGGAAGCAATGCGCAGGGTGCCGGGTTCGATGTTGATGCGCACGCCCTTGAACTTCTCGCTCGTCAGGATGGCTGCGCGCTGCAGGCAGCCCAGCAGGGGCACACGCCCGAGCACGACGATGTTCTTGTGGTTCTTCGGAATGACGCGGTTGTAGTCGGGGAACTTGCCCTCGACCAGCTTGGTCACGAACTCCATGCCGCTGAAGGCGAACTTGGCCTGGTTGGCGGCAAAGCGCATCTCGATCGGCGTGTCCTCGTCCTTCAGCAGCCGTTGCAGCTCGAGCACCGTCTTGCGCGGCAGGATGACCTCCTGCTTCGGGATCTCGGTGTCCAGCGTGCTCTGCGCCAGCGCCAGGCGGTGGCCGTCGGTGGCCACCAGGGTCAGCAGCTTGCCTTCGGCGATGAACAGGATGCCGTTGAGGTAGTAGCGGATGTCGTGCACCGCCATCGCGAAGTGCACCTGATTGACCAGTTCGCGCAGGGTCTTCTGCGGCAACGCGAACATCGGGCCGAAGTCGACCGCCTCGTTGACGAGCGGGAAATCGTCGGCCGGCAGGGTCTGCAGGGTGAAGCGGCTGCGGCCGCCCTGCAGCATGAGCTTGCTGTTGTTGGCCGACAGGGTGACGGTCTGGTCGGCCGGCAGCGCGCGCAGGATGTCGATCAGCTTCTTGGCACCCACGGTGGTGGCGAAGCTGCCGGCGTCGCCGCCCAGCTCGGCCTGCGTGCGGACCTGGATCTCCAGGTCACTGGTCGTGAACTCGACATTCGGCCCGGTCTTGCGCAGCAGCACGTTGGCCAGGATGGGCAGCGTGTGACGGCGCTCGACGATGCCGGCGACCGATTGCAACGCTGCCAGCAGTTGTTCCTGGGCCGCTTTCAGGACGATCATGTTTTTCCTTCTTTAAGCCTTGGTAGCAGTAGTAGGCCCCTGCCGAGGCTGTGAACAACGCTATTTTCGCCTGTATTGACAAGGCTTTAGTCGGGCAAGAACCCTGTGCGCGATTTCGGTATGGGCGGGCCGCGCAATGGGGACAACTTTCGGCTCCGGCGTCGGGCTGTGGACAAGCGCGGACTTGTTCCTCGACTGTCCGCCAGTTGTCCCCAGCTTGGCTTGCCCGCGCACTGCTGGCGCGGGGACGAACCCTGTGGTGGCGTGACGGTCTCAACCCTTCAATGTCTGCTCCAGCACGTGCAGCTGCTGGTTCAGCTCGCCGTTCTTCTGCCGTTCGCCGCCGATCTTGCGCACCGCGTGCAGCACCGTCGTGTGGTCGCGGCCGCCGAACAGTTCGCCGATTTCCGGCAGGCTCTTCTGGGTCATGTCCTTGGCCAGGAACATGGCAATCTGCCGCGGCCGCGCGATCGAGGCCGGCCGCTTCTTGCTGTACATGTCGGCGACCTTGATCTTGTAGAAGTCGGCCACCGTCTTCTGGATGTTCTCGACCGAGATCTGGCGGTTCTGGATCGACAGCAGGTCCTTCAGGGCTTCGCGAGCCAGCGCGATGCTGATCTCCTTGTGCGAAAAGCGCGCGTAGGCCAGCACCTTGCGCAGTGCGCCCTCCAGCTCCCGCACGTTGGCGCGCACGTTCTTGGCAACGAAGAAGGCCACGTCCTCGGGCATCTCGACGCCATCCACCGCGGCCTTCTTGATCAGGATGGCCACGCGCATCTCGAGCTCGGGCGGCTCGATGGCCACCGCCAGGCCGGCGTCGAAGCGGCTGGTCAGGCGCTCGTCGATGTCGACCAGGCCCTTGGGATAGGTGTCGCTGGTCATGATGATGTGCGCCTGCTTGGCCAGCAGGGCCTCGAAGGCGTTGAAGAATTCCTCCTGCGTGCGCTCCTTGCCGGCGAAGAACTGCACGTCGTCGATCAGCAGCAGGTCCAGGTGGTGGTACTTGGCCTTGAGCTCGTCGAAGGTCTTGCGCTGGTAGTTGCGCACCACGTCGCTGATGAATTGCTCGGCGTGCAGGTACAGCACGCGGGCGTCGGGGCGGTCCTTCAGCAGGGCGTTGCCGACCGCGTGCACCAGGTGTGTCTTGCCCAGGCCCACGCCACCGTAGATGAACAGCGGGTTGTACATGACCCCCGGTGCCCCGGCCACGTGCAGCGCCGCGGTGCGGGCCATCTGGTTGGCGCGACCGGCGACCAGGGTGTCGAAGGTCAGGGCCGAGTTCAGCTTGTGGCGGGTGGCGCCGGGCGCGACGGCCGGTGGCGCCGACCCCGCGCCCGGGGACGAGGATCCCGCGGCGGATGCCTCGGGGTTCTGCAACGTGGTGGCGGCCACGGGCATCGGCCGCACCGACTGCGGATCGCGCGGTGCCAACGTCAGTTCCAGCCGCACCGGATGACCGGCCAGGTCGCTCAGCACGGCTTCGATGCGGCCCGCGTACTGGGTCCGGATCCAGTCGAGCTTGAAGCGATTGGGCACCCGCACCGATACCTTGGTGCCGGCGCCGTCGGGCGGATCGACATCGGCCGCGGGCAGCGGCCGGATCCAGGTGTTGAACTGCTGTTCGGGCAATTCGCTGGCCAAACGCTCGCAGCCGCGTTGCCACAGGTCTAAGCTCATGGGGGTGATGTGGAAATCTCTTGTTGTAGGGCTCGGCGCGGTGACCCGACAGCGCCTGGGGGTGGGTAGTTATCCACAGATTGGTGCCGGTGGTCAAGCCCCCCCGCAAGCCAGAGTTTGTGGTGCAAGTGTTTGACGGTAAAGGCGTTTTTTGCTGTAATCATGGGTTTCCCCGATGGCTGGCAGGCGGAATCACCCGCGGTGGCGTAGGTTCCCTGCCACACACAGCAGCAGCACGCAGGCGGGCTGCAGCCGTCGGTGATTTTTCAGAAGAGGGTCAGAGCCTTGCCGCGCACAGCGGTGGTGAGACGCCCTCAAGTTCTGGCTTGTAGCCCCACGCGGGGCCATGACGCCGGGCCGCGGTGCCTCGCGGCATCCGATTACCACTGCTGTAGCAGGAGTTCCCATGAAACGCACCTATCAGCCTTCCAAGACCCGCCGCGCACGCACGCATGGCTTTCTCGTGCGCATGAAGACGCGCGGCGGCCGGGCCGTGATCAAGGCGCGTCGCGCCAAGGGCCGCAAGCGCCTGGCCTGAGGCCGGTCGCCGACATGCTCGGCCGCCTTGTGCACAGCCGGGACTTCGAGCGCATGCGAACCGCAGGCACCTGGTCGCGAAGTGCCCACTTCGCCGTGCACCATCTGCCTGAGCGGCCAGCAAGCCCGAAGCGCGCCCGCTCCGGGGTTGTGAACGGTGAGTTATCCACAAAACGCGTGACAGATCATCGGACACTTGTGGATAACTGTGCTGGCACACACTGGCTCGGCACGGTCTTGCCGAAGCGCCTGGCACGTCGTGCGGTGACGCGCAACCTGCTGCGCCGGCAGATTCGCGAGGCCATGCGCCGCCACGTCGCCGCGCTGCCGCCGGGTCTGTGGGTGGTTCGATTGCGGACGGCATTCGTGCGGTCCGGCGCGCAGTCGGCAGCTTCGTTGCCGCTGCGCAGGGCGGCGCGAGCCGAGCTGGACGGCCTGCTTGGCCACCCGGCCCGTCGCAGCGCCTGAAGGTCCGGCGGAGATGCGCACGAATTCCTCCTCGATCCGACCCGGCTTGTGGCCGCGCCAGGCCCTGCGGGGGCTGGTTCACGGCTACCGCCTGTTGCTCAAGCCCTGGTTGGGCAACGCCTGCCGGTTCGAGCCCACTTGTTCGCAGTACGCGCTGGACGCCTTGCAACGCCACGGCGCTCTGGCCGGCAGCGTGCTGGCCGGTGGCCGGGTGCTGCGATGCCACCCCTGGTGCCAAGGCGGGCCGGACCCCGTACCTGCCCACCTGCCCGGCCTGTTCACGCGCCTGGGCCTGGGTGAGCGCCCCCTACCCGAGAACCGGAAACCTTCATGACCGACATACGCCGCACCTTGCTGTGGATGGTCTTCGCGATGTCGCTCGTCCTGCTGTGGGACGCGTGGAACAAACATACCGGGCAACCGACGATATTCGGCGGGCCGGCCCAGCCGACGGCCGCCGCCGGGGCGGCACCGGGGGCGCCTGCGTCCGGCGTGCCCGCTGCGATCACGACCGCCACGGCGGGTGCGCCGGGCGCGATGGCTGCGGCCTTGCCGTCGGCCGAGAGCCGGGCACCCGCCGGAGAGCGCGTCACGGTCACCACCGACGTCGTGCGAGCCACCCTGGACACGCGCGGCGGCACGCTGGTGCATCTGGAGTTGCTGGGTTACGTGGACCACAACGACCCGACCAGGCGGGTGGTGCTGATGCACCAGGAACCGCCCCGGGTCTACCTGGCGCAGACGGGCCTCATCACCACCGAGGCGGGCGTGGCCCTTCCCAACCACCTGAGCCCGATGACGGTGCTGCCGGGTGAACGCGAATTGAAGCCCGGCGCCAAGGAAGTGAGCGTCAGCTTCGAAACCACCACGGCAGACGGCGTCAAACTGGTCAAGACGTACCGCTTCCCGCGCGGGGCCTACACCATCGGGGTGCAGACCGAGATCGTCAATGGCAGCGCGGCGGCGGTGTCGCCGCAGCTTTATCTGCAACTGACGCGCGACGGCAGTGCGCCCGAAGGCGAGTCGTCGTTCTACTTCACCTTCACCGGCCCGGCGGTCTACACCGATGCCAGCAAGTTCAAGAAGGTCGCCTTCAAGGACATCGACAAGGGCGACCCGGGTCATGTCAAGGACGCCGAGGACGGCTGGGTGGCGATGGTGCAGCACTATTTCGTGTCGGCCTGGTTGCTCCCGGGCGCCGAGCCGCGCGAGTTCCGCACGGCCAAGGTCGCCGACAACCTGTACTCGGTGGCGATGGTGACGCCGCTGGGCCCGATCGAGCCGGGCGCCACGAAGGTGCAGCAGGCCACGCTCTACGCCGGGCCTCAGGAGGAGTACAAGCTGGCGGCGCTGGCCCCGGGGCTGGAGTTGGTGAAGGACTATGGCTGGCTGACGATCCTGTCCAAGCCCCTGTTCTGGCTGCTGACGCACCTGCACAACCTGATCGGCAACTGGGGCTGGGCGATCGTGGCGCTGGTGGTGCTGCTGAAGGCGGCGTTCTACTGGCTGAACGCCAGCGCCTACAAGTCGATGGCGAAGATGAAGGCCGTCAACCCCAAGGTGATGGAAATGCGCGAGCGGCTGAAGGACAAGCCGCAGCAGATGCAGCAGGAAATGATGCGCATCTACCGCGAGGAAAAGGTCAACCCGCTGGGCGGCTGCCTGCCCATCGTGGTGCAGATGCCCTTCTTCATCGCGCTGTACTGGGTGCTGCTGAGCAGCGTGGAGATGCGCAACGCGCCATGGATCGGCTGGATCCACGACCTGTCTGCGGTCGACCCGTTCTACATCCTGCCGGTGCTGATGACGCTGTCGTCGCTGTTCCAGGTCTGGCTGAACCCGACCCCGCCGGACCCGATGCAGGCCAAGATGATGTGGATCATGCCGCTCGCGTTTTCGGTCATGTTCTTCTTCTTCCCTGCCGGCCTGGTGCTGTACTGGCTGACGAACAACATCCTGTCGATCGCGCAGCAGTGGTTCATCAACAAACGGCTGGGCGTGCTGGGCAACAAGTGACAGGCGTGCGCAAGTCACGCGAGGGGCGGCGGACCCCCCGAACCCGGGCTTGAGAACCGGCCGCCAACGGCCGACGATCAAGGTATGCGGGTCGACCCGGCTGCAGGAGGCCGGCTCTGGAGGCGGGCGCGGCCGGACGAAGGGTCCGGCGCGCCGCTCCGCCCGCGCCATACACCCCGGGCGGCGCGAAGGCGCCAGCGGCCACAATGCGGGCCGCATGCCTGACCCCATCATCGCCATTGCCACCGCGCCCGGTCGCGGCGCGGTCGGCATCGTGCGCGCCTCCGGGCCGGACCTGCGGCCGTTGAGCCACGCCCTGTGCGGGCGCGCGCTCCGCCCGCGCCACGCGCACTACGGGCCGTTCCTGGACGCCGCCGGACTGCCGCTGGACCAGGGGCTGGCGCTGTACTTCCCGGCACCGCATTCCTATACCGGGGAGGACGTGCTGGAGTTGCAGGCGCACGGCGGCCCGGTCTTGCTGCAGCTGCTGCTGGCGCGCTGCCTGCAGGCCGGTGCCGGCATGGGCCTGCGGCTGGCGCGGCCCGGGGAGTTCACCGAGCGCGCCTTCCTCAACGACAAGCTGGACCTGGCCCAGGCCGAGGCGGTGGCCGACCTGATCGACGCCAGCACCGAGGCCGCCGCACGGTCCGCCGGGCGGGCGCTGGCGGGGGCCTTCTCGCAGCGCGTGACGACACTGTCCGAGGGCATCGTGCGGCTGCGCATGCTGGTCGAAGCGACGCTCGATTTCCCGGAGGAGGACATCGACTTCCTGCAGCAGGCGAATGCCCGGGGCCAGCTGGCGGCCCTGGTGCGGGCACTCGACCGGGTCACCGACAGCGCGCGCCAGGGCGCGCTGCTGCGCGACGGCCTGCGCGTGGTGCTGGCCGGACAGCCGAATGTCGGCAAGAGCTCGCTGCTGAATGCGCTGGCCGGCGCCGAGCTGGCGATCGTGACGCCGATCCCGGGCACCACGCGCGACCGCGTGGCCGAGACCATCCAGGTCGAAGGCGTGCCGCTGCACGTGATCGATACCGCAGGCCTGCGCCACGGCGACGACGTGCAGGACGAAGTCGAGCGCCTGGGCATCGGCCGCAGCTGGCAGGCCATCGGCGACGCCGACGTGGTGCTGATGCTGCACGACCTGACGCGGCGCGGCGAGCCGGCCTACGCGGCGGCCGACGCCGCCATCGCGGCGCAACTGCCGGCCGGCGCCATCCTGCACCTGTTCAACAAGGCCGACCTGGCCGCGTCGCAGGACCTGCCCGATGGCGCGCTGGCGCTGTCGGCCCGCACCGGGGCGGGCCTGGACGCGCTGCGGGTGGCGCTGCTGGAGCGCGCCGGCTGGCAGGCGCTGCCCGACGGCGTGTTCATCGCGCGGGCGCGCCATCTGCATGCGTTGGCGCTGGCGCGCACGCACCTGCGGGCCGGACAGGACCTGCTCGGCGCCGCCGCGCCGGCGCTGGACCTGCTGGCCGAGGAGCTGCGGCTGGCGCACCGGGCGCTGGGCGAGATCACGGGGCAGTTCAGCGCCGACGACCTGCTGGGCGAGATATTCAGCCGGTTCTGCATCGGAAAGTGAAAGCGGTGCCGGCGCTATGACTCCAGCCGGTACAGGCGCACCCACAGGTCCGGCTCGGTCGAATCCGGCTTCTTGACGTTGAACTGATCGGCGCCTCCGGGCGCCGCGATCGCGGTCGTTCGCCACAGCGACGGGCGCTGCTGGAACTGCTGCCGGAACGCCTCGGTGGCCCAGATCTGGCCCGGCTCCACCACCGACTCCACGCGCGCCGCGCACAGGACCGCTTCGCCGCCGTCGATCGTGACCTTCAGGTCCGGGTCGCGCCGGCGCAGGTGGACGCTGCCGTGGTGCAACGCGATGCGAAGCCTCGGTTGCCCGGGGGCCTGGTAGACCTCGTCCATCAGGTGGCGGGCCGTCTGCGCCAGCGCCACCGGGTCGTCGGCGGCGATCAGCACCGCGTCGCCGGCCCCGGTCTCGTAGATCGCCGAGGCCGGCGCCCAGCGCGCGACCGCGGCCTCGAGCGCCATGCGCACCGGGCCATCCTCGCCGCGGTGCATCAGGCTGCCGAAGGCGTGCACGTCGGCCTTCAGCACGCACAGCGAGCGCTCGGCCGCGCGTCGCTCGGCATGGCCAGGATCGTTCCAGGGGCGGTCGTAGCCGACCGTGTTGGCGCGGTCGACGCGCTGCAGGAAGCCCGGGTTGACGCGTGCGATCACGTCGGTCAGCACCGGATGAACCAGGTAGTGGCTGGCAGCCGGCAGCATGCTGTCGGTCTCCAGCGTCGCCTCGCCGGGGCGCAGGAAGCGCTGCCGCCACTGTCCACGCACGCGGTCGTGCTGCACATAGCCCAGCAGGCCGACGCGATACAGCGCGACGAACACGTCCTTGCCGTCGCCGGTCGCCTGGCGGTGGGCCTCGATCTGTTCTTCGACCTCGGCGCGCGTCAGCACCGGGCCGGGCAGGCGCTGGAACAGGCGGTCCAGCTCGAGGTTGCCGACGTAGGGCGCGATCTCGGCCAGGTACTCGTGCGCGATCTCGGTCGCCGCCTGGTGCACCGCCTCCTTCATGCGGTGCTCGTTGCGGCGCTCGTCCGGGCGCAGCGAGCCCAGGCGCTCGCCGATCGTCATCAGGTCGCGCGGGCGCAGCAGCGTGTGGCGGCACACGTACTCGAAGGCGTCCTCCTCTTCGCCCGTGCAGGCGTCGGTCACGCCGGCGCGCCCCAGGAAGGCCTCCAGCGGACTGCTGCGCGCGCGCCCGGGGTGCACCATGCGCTCGTTCTTCACCAGCCGCACGTTGTTGACGAAGATCTCGCGCAGGCTCTGCGGCGCGTAGACGAAGTCGACGGCGCTGCCCCGGTACTGCTGGACCATGGCCGTGCGCCCGGGCAGCCGGGCATAGGCTTCCTTGCGGATGGCGGCGAACACCTTCAGGTGGTGGTTGATGCGCCGCAGCTGGTAGGCCACTTCCACCAGGCCCAGCTGCGAGAAGTACCAGACGTTGGGCGACAGCTCGCCGGTCACGCTGGGGCTGGTGGGCAGCTCCTCGACGTGCTTGTTGAAGTACTCGTCGATGCCGTCGATGAAGATCGTGATCTGGGCGCGCAGCGCGCGCAGACGCGGCACCAGATGGCCGTCGGTGTCGGTGGCGCAGCGCTGCAGCTCGCTGGGCGAGAAGTCCAGCAGGCGCACGAAATGGTCGATCACGCTGTGCAGCTGCGCGTCGGCCAGCAGGCCGGCAAGGCGTGCCCCGACCTTGAGCCCGTCGGTGGCCTGCACGTGCTTGAGCACCGTGATCGCGATCGCTGCCAGCCAGACCTTGGACCACGGCAGCGGCGATGCAGCGAAGAAGGCGATCGCCTCGCGGCCGAAGATCTTGTCGCCGATCGGCTTGTCCAGCAGGTTGCCGATGGGCAGGCAGATCGCCTGGCCCTCGCGCTGGTACTGCACGCGCTTGGCCTTCAGCAGCAGGGTCTTGCCAAAGCCCTTGGTGCCGATGACGATGAACTTGTCGTCACGCCCCGGTGTCAGGAACGCGTCGATTTCGGCGGTGCGGTGCAGCAGCGATTCGTCGAAGTCCTCGGCGACGCGGATATCGTCGGCGTCCACGGTCCACGGTCGCATGCATCCTCCCGCCCCCACCCGGGCTGACCGTGGCGAGCATAGGCTCGGCTGCCGCAGCCGTCCAGACGTAGGCTGCGCACGGGCCCGACCGGCCGAGGGGGGCGGCCCGGTTTGCGGTACATCAACGAGACCCCGAACGCCGATTGACGGCATCGCCCACCGCTGCGGACACTCGACCACCGGTCGGCTCGGGAGGATGATGATGAGGAGTACGAAGGGTCAACGTGCGGTGCGCGCTGCGGTCCTGTTCGGCGCAGGCGCCGTGGTCGCCTCCGCGACGGGCCTGGCGGCGGCGGCAAGCCATTCGTTCAGCGGTTACACGTCGATCGCCATGGGCGGCATCGCGCAGGGGACGCCGTTCAGCGGCACGTTCCGGTACGACCCGGCGGCGCTCGCTCCTGGGGGGTCGGTCGCGTACTACGGCGGCACGAAGACGGTGTACCCGGACGCCTACTCGGAGCTCAGCCTGACCATTGGCTCCAACACCGTGCAGGAGATCGTGCCTGGCGCCATCGCGCTGTTCAACGACGTGAACCCGCCGAACAGCATCCCGGTCGGCGACTCGTTCTACTCGTTCGACCCCTTGAGCGGCGCACCCAACCGGTCGACCGGCAGCTTCATCGGCCTGACCCCGAACTTCATCTACCTCGGGCTGGTCGACAGCAGCGGCGGCGTCTTTGCCGGGCCGTCGCTGCCGGTGGCGCTGAACCGCGCGGACTTCACGGCGGCCTTCATCGGCATCAACTACGGGCCTTTTGGCGCGGGCAACACGACGACGATTTCCAACCTGGTGTCGTTGTCGCCGGTCCCGGAGCCCGCCTCGGCGCTGCTGATGCTGGGCGGGCTGGCCGCCGTGGCCGCTGCGCGCCAAAGGGCCAAGGCCTGACGACCGTCAGGCCCGCGCCAGGCCCAGCAGGGACGTCGCCACCGCCTCGGCGACCTCGATGCCGTCCACGCCGGCCGACATGATGCCGCCGGCGTAGCCCGCGCCTTCGCCGGCAGGGTACAGGCCGCGGACGTTCAGGCTCTGAAAGTCGCGCCCGCGCGGGATGCGCAGCGGCGACGAGGTGCGCGTCTCGACGCCCGTGAGCACGGCGTCGGGCATCGCAAAGCCGGCGATCTGGCGCTCGAAAGCGGGCAGGGCCTCGCGCATGGCGTCCAGCGCGTAGGCGGGCAACGCCGCCGGAACGCTCGCGCCGGTCAGGTCCGTCAGGGTCACGCCGGGCTGGTACGAGGGCTCGACGCGCCCGAGCGCTGCCGACGGCTGCCCCTTCACGAAGTCCGCCAGCAACTGCCCGGGCGCGCGGAAGCCGCCGCCACCGAGTTCGTAGGCGCGGCCTTCCCACAGGCGCTGGAACGCAATCCCATCCAGGGGGTTGACCGTCCCGTCGGCGCGGCCGTCCTGGCGATAGTCCTGCGGCGTGATGCCGACCACGATGCCGGCATTGGCGTTGCGCTCGTTGCGCGAGTACTGGCTCATGCCGTTGGTGACCACGCGCCCGGGCTCGGACGTGGCGGCCACGACGGTGCCGCCGGGGCACATGCAGAAGCTGTAGACGGCGCGGCCGTTGCGCGCGTGGTGCACCAGCCGGTAGTCGGCGGCGCCCAGCAGCGGGTGGCCTGCGTTGCGGCCGAAGCGCGCGCGGTCGATCACGCCCTGCGGGTGCTCGATGCGCACGCCGATGGAAAACGGCTTGGCCTGCATCTGCACGCCGCGCGCGTGCAGCATCGCAAAGGTGTCGCGCGCACTGTGGCCCAGCGCCAGCACGATCTGGTCGGCATCGATCTGCTCGCCGGTGGCCAGCGTCACGCCCTGCACGCGCCCGGCGTCGATTTGCAGGTCGGTCAC
>Ga0316188_10000726_pt1 | contig 14842 bp, 15 predicted proteins | sample Phiworburrow1_MG_FD_204933 | JGI IMG/M metagenome (GOLD analysis project Ga0316188, IMG submission 204933) | Coastal sediment microbial communities from Maine, United States - Phippsburg worm burrow 1 | ecosystem: Environmental > Aquatic > Marine > Coastal > Sediment | place: USA: Maine...
TGACTCGCGCCTTGGCGGCTTGCGGCTCGGCTGCGCCGGCCTTGTCCGCCGCACTGGCGCCGGGGGACAGGCTCAGCAACAGGGCCAGGGAGAGGGCGGTGACGAGACCCGCGGTCGGTGCGTGGTGACGGGGCAGTGGAACGGCGTGTGTCAAGGCTTGAAGGATTGGACGAGGATTCGCAAGTTTCGCACGCCCTCGCGTCGGGCCGAAGGGGCCCCACCGTAACGCAGCGCGTTGTACAACGCAACGAAGCGTCTCGCCCTGACCATCTGCGGTGCCTCGAGCAAGCGCTCGGCGCGCGCCAGCACCTGCCGTGGTGTCTCATGCGGCGCGCGGACGATGCCGGCCGCTGCCATCCGGTCGCAGAAGTCGGCGTAGCAGCGCTCGACCGGATCCCTGGGGCGGCGCGGGTGCAATGTCAGCAACGCCACGCCAGCCAGCAGCAACGCGAGCCCGATCGAGAGCAGGCCGACCAGGTCCTGCCAGCTGTCGAGGGCGAAGCCCAGCCTGGCCAGGAGTCGCTGCTGGCGGCTCGTGTCGTAGGACAGGACCCACTGGTTCCAGGCGTTGGACATGGCCTGGAGATTGAAGCGCAGCCCTTCGAAGATCGGGAAGTCCAGCCCCGCGAGGTCGGCGTGCCGGGCGCGCTGGATCGCACGACTGCCGCGCTCGATGCGCTCCGGCGCCACCGCGGCCGTCGGGTCGACGCGCACCCAGCCGCGCCCTGCCAGCCAGACTTCCGCCCAGGCGTGCGCGTCGGCCTGCCTGATCAGCCAGAAATTGTCGACCGGATTCAGCTCTCCCCCCTGATAGCCGGTCACCACCCGCGACGGCATCCCCATCGCGCGCATGAGCACGACGAACGCGCTCGCGTAGTGCTCGCAGAAGCCGGCGCGGGTGCCGAACAGGAAATCGTCGACCGTGTCGCGGCCGAGCAGCGGCGGCTGCATCGTGTACCTGAACGGTTCGGCGTGGAACATGCCGAGCGCACGCGCGATCAGCCGCTCGGGATCGTGCTCCTGCTCCCGCCAGTCGGCCGCCAGCGCGAGCGTCTTCGGGTTGAAGCTCGCCGGCAGCTCCAGCCAGTTGCGCAGGCTGGCCGGCGTCTCGTTCATGCCGAAGCGATATTGCGTCATCGACTCCAGGCTGTAGCGCGTGCGCTGGTTCACACGCTCGCGGGTCACCAGCTGCATGTCGGGCATCAGAAGAGCGGCGCCCGCGGGCAGCTTGTCCACCCGCACCGGTGCCTCCAGCGCGAACAGCCAGGGTCGATTGTTCGGCTCCAGCGTGATGGTGTAGCGCACGGTCGATGCGCCGTCGCCCTCGATGCTGGGCAGGGGCAGGGGAGCGAGCGGCCGGGTCAGCGGCGTCCATTCGAGTCCGTCGAAACGACCGAACACCGGCCCACGCCAGTACATCTGCGCAGGATCGGGGCTCGCGCCGTCGAACAGCACCCGGAACGCCGGCTCGTCGGACCCGGCGAGATCGGCGATGCGACCCGGACTCATCGACTCCGACAAGCCGGTGCGGCTGGAGTAGGCGTCTTCCGGCATGCCCCAGAGCGGCCCCTGCAGCCGTGGGAACAGCAGGAAGAACAGGGCCGCGATCGGCAGGGCCTGCAGCAGCAGGCTGCCTGCCGCCTTGAAACGTGCCGCAATCGCCACTTCGCGGCGGCCGAACTGCATCGTCAGCATCGTGGTCATCAGCCCGAGCACCGCGAGCAGCGTGAGCGCCGCGGTCATCATGGTCTGTGAATAGAAGAACGCGGTGAGCAGCAGAAAGAAGCACAGGAAGATCACCACGAAGAGATCGCGGCGGGCTTTCATCTCCATCAGCTTCAGGCCAAGGAACAGCACCAGCAGCGCGACGCCCGCGTCTCTGCCGAGCAGGGTTCCGTAGTTGGCGAAGACGGCGGCCCCGCAGGCCAGTGCCGCGACCCAGCGCACCGAGTCGCGGGGCAGCCAGCGACCCGACATCACCAGGCCGAACCGCCAGACGAACAACACGAAGAAGCCGGTCGCCGCCCACCACGGCAGGTGCGCGACGTGCGGCACCACCGCGAGCAGGATCGCACCCATCAGGAACAGCGTGTCGCGCCGGTCGCGCTCCCACTGTTCGCCGAGCCGACCGCCGAGCGCGAGCAGCGAGTGACGCAGGCCGGAGGGCAGTCGCATCTCAGACCTCGAGCAGCGCGAGTGCTTCCAGGCAGCGTTGGCGATGCCCCGCGCCGCCGTCGAGCTCGATCGTCCGGCCCGGCAGGCTGAGCGCCCAGCGCGTGCCGCGGGCCTCGGCGTCGAGCACCCATCGCGTGAGTCGCGAAATCTTCGCCTCGACGTCGAGCGAGGCGGGCAACTGGTGCCAGTCGAGCCACAGCTCGCCACGCTCGCCGCCCTCGAACTGCTTGGTCAGCAGTTCGTCGGAGTCGGTGCGCGCCATCGCTCGCCAGGCGATTCGGCGCGGCGAGTCGCCCGCCCGGTACTGACGGACCGACGCGACGTCGTCCTCGCCGGTACCGAGCCCCTGGCCTTCGCCGGCGATCGCGGTGTTCTCGGGCAATGCCACCGCGGGGGTTTCCGGGGTCGGGTAGACCAGCACGTTGATCGCCGGGTGCCAGTACGCCCACACACGCCAAAGGCCAAGCGGATACTCGGTCAACAACTTGATGCGGGGCACCGGCATCAGCCCCCTGCGGGTCGCCGGCACCGAGAGCCGAACGAGCTGTTCGGCCCCCGAGGCCACGTCGACCGGCTCCGGGGCGGACATGCCGGCGGCGTGCAGACGGATCGCGAAACGCTCCAGTCGGCCGGGGTTGATCATCAGAACGCTGAATTCGGCCGGTTGTCCCGCGAACACCGGCTCGGCCCTGCCAGGGCGAAGCACGAGGGTCGCCATGTTGCGGAAGGTGTGAAACATCGCGACCAATGCCACCGCCCCGAGCAGGAAGGTCAGCATGAACCCCAGCGACAGCGCGTAATTGATCGAAGCGACCAGCATCGCCAGAAGGATCAGCGCGTAGAGGAGTCCGGCGCGGCTCGGCAGGATGTAGACATTGCGCTGCGCGAGCCGGAGGTCTTCGCGGCGCGGGCCTCGCGCCCCGCCGATGCGCGCTGCGATGCGATCCACGAGCGAATCCCGTGCGCCGCCGGCGGGTTCGCGCGCCTCCATGCCGCGGCTAGCCGACGGCACGCCGGTCGCGTCGAGCGCTTGGGACGGGGTGCGAGCCATCGATCGCCCGTCAGGGGATCGCGACCGATTTCACGACGTCCGCGACCAGCTCCGCGCGCGCGCGATGCGAGACCGCTCCGCCCTTCGCCGGGCGCAGCCGATGCCCGGCCACCGCCCGCAGCACCGCCTGCACGTCGTCCGGAAGCACGTGGTTGCGACCGTCCAGCATCGCCCACGCACGAGCTGCCTGAATCAGACCGAGACCGGCGCGCGGGCTCAGCCCTTCGGCGAGCACCGGGGAGCGGCGACTGAAGGTCAGCAGGTTCTGCACGTAGTCGAGAAGCGCGGGCGCGCAACGGATTTCGCGCACCATCTGCTGCGCGCTGCGCAGGTCGTCGCTCGTCATCCTGGCGGGCAACTCCGCGAGGAGCATGCGGCGGTCCTGCCCCTCCAGCAGTGCGCGCTCGGATTTCGGGTCGGGGTAGCCGAGTTCGACGCACATCAGGAAGCGGTCCAGTTGCGACTCGGGCAGCGGAAAGGTTCCGATCTGGTCCTGCGGGTTCTGGGTCGCGATCACGAAGAACGGGTCGGGCAGCGGCAGCGCCTTGCCGTCGACCGACACCTGGCGCTCCTCCATGGCCTCGAGCAGCGCGCTTTGTGTCTTGGGCGAGGCACGGTTGATCTCGTCGGCGAGCAACACCTGGGAGAAGACCGGGCCGGGATGAAAGACGAACTGCGACTGCTGCCGGTCGAACACGCTGACGCCGACGATATCCGCCGGCAGCAGGTCGTTGGTGAACTGCACCCGCTTGAACTGCAGCCCGAGCGAGATCGACAGCGCGTGCGCCAGCGTGGTCTTGCCGACGCCCGGGATGTCCTCGATCAGCAGGTGCCCGCGCGCCAGCAGGCAGGCGAGCGCCAGTCGGATCTGCGGCTGTTTGCCGACCACGACCTGGCCGACCTGCGAGGCGACCGATTGGATTTTTTCGAGCATTCCGGCGTTGGCGTACAAGGGAAGGGAAGGACCCGTCCGAGTGTAAGGGATCGCCCCCCGCGCGGAAGTGGAACTCCGCACGTCGGTCGACGACCGGCGCGCCAGGGTGGTCGGGATCAGACGGAATGGCGCCGGGCGGCGGCCGATGCCCCGGGAGAACGGCCTCGTGCGCTATTTGACGCAGGACGAGCCCCGCGAGTCCGCGGCGGCGGTGCTGCTGATCGAGCGGCGCCTGCGCAGCGACCGGCCCGGGTTCGTATCGACCGCGGTCCTCGCCGAGCTGTGCTGGGTGCTTCGAAGCCTGTATGCGGTGAATACGGACGAACTCGCCGACACACTGGAGGCGCTGCTCGCGGTTCCGTCCTTCAGATTCGAGGGGCGCGAAGCGGCGCTTCGGGCGCTTGGCCGGATTCGCGCGCAGGGCGGCGAGTACCCGGATGCGCTGATCCACGAAGTCGCCTCCGAGGCGGGGTGCACGCTCACCTACACCTTCGATCGCCGCGCGGCCAGGTCCTCGGGCATGTCACTGCTCGCAAGCTGAGCGACACCGCGCCCGGCGCTCAGGGCCCGTCGCCTCGCGTCGCCGGGTCGAGCTCGCCGCGGCGCCGATGCCGGTGGGTTCGGTCCCCGCTGTCCTCTACAATCGAAAACTCAGCGACTCACCGGAGACCGACATGTCAGCCATTCCGCAACCCGCGGCCGATCCGCCCATCGTCGAGGTGCAGCGCAACGGCGGCATCGTGACCCTGACGATGAACCGGCCCGCGCAGTACAACGCGCTCTCCGAAGCGATGATCGCCGCGCTGGACGACGCGCTGACCGCCGTCGCCGCCGACGACACCGCTCGGGTAGTGATCCTCGCCGGCGCCGGCAAGGCCTTCTGCGCCGGCCACGACCTGCGCGAAATGCGCGCCTCGCCGTCGCTCGAGTACTACCAGAAGCTGTTCGGCCAGTGCGCGAAGCTGATGCTGACCATCCAGCGCATGCCCCAGCCGGTGATCGCGCGGGTGCACGGCATCGCCACCGCGGCGGGTTGCCAGCTCGTCGCGAGCTGCGACCTCGCGGTCGCCGCGCAGGAGGCGAAGTTCGCGGTCTCCGGCGTGAACCTCGGACTGTTCTGCTCGACTCCGTCGGTGGCGCTGTCGCGCAACCTGTCGCGCAAGGCGGCGTTCGAGATGCTGGTCACCGGAGAGTTCGTCGACGCGGCCACCGCGGTCGAGCGCGGACTCATCAACCACGCGGTGCCCGCCGAGCAGCTGGACGCCGAGATCGACCGGATCGCGCGGCTGATCGAAGCCAAGCCCGCGGTCGCGATCGCGGCGGGCAAGGGCCTGTTCTACCGTCAGCTCGAAATGGGCGTCGACGCCGCCTACCAGCTGGCCGGCCAGACGATGGCCTGCAACATGATGGCCGAGCCCACGCTCGAGGGCGTGCAGGCGTTCATCGAGAAGCGCAAGCCGAACTGGTAGCAACCGCGAACCGCGAACCGCGAACCGCGAACCGCGAACCGCGGGCCAGCGCCCGCGTGCGACCGGGCATGAATACACGCGTATCGCGCAACGGCGCGGGCGCAACACCGGCCAATGCACGCGACCAGGGCGTACGCGTGCGTGCCATCCTGAACCCCGATCCGGAGTCCGCATGACCGACCTGTCCACCCTCGTCAACCACCAGACCCGCCTCGCGGCGCGTCCCGTCGGCCTGCCCACGCGGGACAACTGGCAGTTCGCCGCCGAGCCGGTCGCCGACCCGGGCGCCGGGGGTGTGGTCGTGAAGGTGCTGATGCTCTCGCTCGACCCCGCGATGCGCGGATGGATGAACGAGGGCAAGAGCTACATCGCGCCGGTCGCGATCGGCGAGGTGATGCGCGCGGGCGGCGTGGGCGAGGTCGTCGCGTCGGACAGTGCTGACTTCGCGGTCGGCGACCACGTCACGGGAAGCCTGGGCGTGCAGGAGTACTGCGCGCTGGACGCGCAGGGACTCAGGCGTGCGGGGTTGGCGAAGATCGACCCGAAGCTCGCGCCGCTGCCCAAGTGGCTGAACCCACTCGGCATGCCGGGCATGACCGGCTACTTCGGCCTGCTCGACGTCGGCCAGCCGAAGCCGGGCGAGACCGTGGTCGTGTCCGGGGCCGCCGGTGCGGTCGGCCAGATGGTGGGCCAGGTCGCGAAGATCAAGGGCTGCCGCGTCGTCGGGATCGCTGGCGGCAAGGACAAGTGCGAGTTCGTCGTGCGTGAGCTCGGTTTCGACGCCTGCATCGACTACAAGGGCGGCAGCGTCCGCGACGGCCTCAAGCAGCACTGCCCGAAGGGCGTCGACGTCTACTTCGACAACGTCGGGGGCGACATCCTCGACACGGTGCTGACCCGCATCAACCGCGGGGCCCGCATCGTCATCTGCGGCGCGATCTCCCAGTACAACGCGACCACCGCGGTGCAGGGGCCGAAGAACTACCTGTCGCTGCTGGTGAATCGCGCGCGGATGGAGGGCATCGTCGTCTTCGACTGGGTCGACCGGTTTCCCGAGGCGATCCGCGAGATCGCCGGGTGGATGGCGCAGGGCAAGTTCCAGTCGCGCGAGGACGTCGTCGAGGGCGGCGTGGCGAAGTTCCCCGAGGCGCTGAACATGCTGTTCAGCGGGAAGAACTTCGGGAAGCTGGTGCTGCGGGTCGCGCAGACCGCCTGAGAACGAGCGCGCGGGCCGGCCGTACCTGCCAGCTTGCTCAGGCCGTCCTGCGGGTGCGCCCAGCGCCTGCGAGCACCGCCAGGCCCAGGCCGAGCAGGCCGATCGTGGCTGGCTCTGGCACTGCGCCCCCGGCAACTTGCAGGCTTTCCGATGCCGTGTAATCGATCGTGATCGAGTTCAAGCGCAGGTCGTCGTCGGTGTCGCCGAATCTTGCGCCTACCCGGATGACGGTGCCAGTCGGGTTGCCGGAAAGCGCTGCGTTCGGCGGCGTTCCGCTGGGTGTGAGGTTCACCGTGGTCCATGCATTGCCCAGATTTCCGACGAGCCAGCTGATATCGCGACCCGCCCCGCAGCCGCGAGCCTCGACCCTACTCGTCGTCCCAGGGCTGCGAGAGCAGTCGCTTCATCGTCGCGAGGCCGTCGCTGCCGATCCGCCGCGCCACCCGTTCCTCGAGACGCTCGATGATCTGCGCCCCCGCCCGGTTCAGCTGCCTGCCCTTGTCGGTGTAGTAGACCAGCTTCGAATTGCCGCGCTCTGGGTCGTCGTGAACTTCCAGAATTCCGCGTTGAATCAGCTCACCGACCGTCTTGTGCACCGCCTGCCGCGAGATCGCCAGCCGCCGCGCGAGCTCCGACATGCTCATCGGCTTGCCGCCCATGTGCGCCAGCAGGCGGCTCTGCGCCGGGGAAATGAAGGCGTAGTCGCTGCGCTTGACGCCCTTCATGATCTCGCGCGCGAACCAGTCCGAGCGTTCGAGAAGCAGCTGTTTCAAGTTGGGTGCGCTCATCCGTCGGCGGGTCGCGTTGCGGGTTCGAATGATCCATCTTGTCAACTGATGTTGACACTGGGATTCTGCCGGCGTAGGATGCACCTTGTCAACCTAAATTGACAGTGCAGGGCGGTGCGCCGGGAACTGCACCCGGGCCGGCGACCCAACCGACTCCCTATAATCGAGGTTTAACCCGAGAGCGACGAGAACAGCGATGAAAATCCTGGTACCGGTGAAGCGCGTGGTCGACTACAACGTCAAGGTCCGCGTCAAGAGCGACGGCAGCGGCGTGGACATCGCCAACGTCAAGATGTCGATGAACCCGTTCGATGAGATCGCGATCGAGGAGGCGGTGCGCCTGCGTGAGAAGGGCGTCGCCACCGAGGTCATCGCGGTGAGCTGCGGCCTGACCGCGTGCCAGGAGACGCTGCGCACCGCGCTGGCCATCGGTGCCGACCGGGCGATCCTGGTCGAGACGGACGCCGAACTGCAGCCGCTCGCCGTTGCCAAATTGCTCAAGGCCGTTGCCGACAAGGAGCAGCCGCAGCTGATGATCCTGGGCAAGCAGGCCATCGACGACGACGCCAACCAGACCGGGCAGATGCTCGCGGCACTGGGCGGCTACGCGCAGGCCACCTTCGCTTCGAAGGTCGAGATCGCGGATGGCAAGGCCCAGGTCACCCGCGAGGTCGACGGCGGCCTGGAGGTGATCTCGACGACGCTGCCGCTGGTGGTCACCACCGACCTGCGTCTGAACGAGCCGCGGTACGTGACGCTGCCCAACATCATGAAGGCCAAGAAGAAGCAGCTCGACGTGCTCAAGCCCGCCGACCTCGGTGTGGATCCGGCGCCGCGGCTGAAGACGCTGAAGGTCTCCGACCCGCCGGCGCGCAAGGCCGGGATCAAGGTCGCCGACGTGGCGGCGCTGGTCGACAAGCTGAAGAACGAGGCAAAGGTCATCTGAGGCTGGGCGGCGCGAGGTCGGTCGCCGCAGGCGGTCGACCGGCAGCGCCCGGGCACGGACCGTCGAACAACATCGAACAGTAGCGAGAGGCATTCCATGGCAGCTCTGGTCATTGCAGAACACGACAACGCGTCGCTGAAGGCGGGCACGCTGAACACGGTCACCGCGGCGGCGAAGGCCGGCGGCGAGGTCCACGTGCTGGTGGCGGGCGCGAATTGCGACGGTGCGGCGCAGGCCGCCGCCGCGGTCGCCGGCGTCACGAAGGTCCTGGTCGCCGACGCGGCGCAGCTCGGCGAGCACCTCGCCGAGAACGTCGCGGCGCAGGTCGTCGCGATCGCGAAGAACTATTCGCACGTGCTGGCGCCTGCCACCGCGTTCGGCAAGAACGTCTCGCCGCGGGTCGCCGCGCTGCTGGACGTCGCGCAGATCTCGGAGATCACCAGCGTGGAGAGCGCCGACACCTTCGTGCGGCCGATCTACGCGGGCAACGCGATGGCCACGGTGCAGTCGGCCGACGCGGTGAAGGTGATCACGGTGCGCACCACCGGTTTCGACGCGGCAGCGGCCAGCGGCGGCAGTGCCGCGGTCGAGAAACTCGAAGCGGTCGCCGACACGGGCCTGTCGAGTTTCGTCTCGCGCGAGGTCGCCAAGAACGACCGGCCCGAGCTCGCAGGCGCGAAGGTCGTCGTTTCGGGTGGCCGCGGAATGGGGTCGTCGGAGAAATTCCACGAGGTGCTCGAGCCCCTGGCAGACAAGCTCGGCGCTGCGCTGGGCGCGTCGCGGGCCGCGGTGGACGCGGGCTACGCGCCCAACGACTGGCAGGTCGGCCAGACCGGCAAGATCGTCGCGCCGCAGCTCTATTTCGCGGTCGGCATCTCCGGCGCGATCCAGCACCTGGCCGGCATGAAGGACAGCAAGGTCATCGTCGCGATCAACAAGGACGAGGAAGCGCCGATCTTCGGGGTCTCCGATTACGGTCTGGTGGCCGACCTGTTCAAGGCCGTGCCCGAACTGGTCGCCGCTCTGGGCTGAACCGCGCCGCTGCGCTGGGCTGAACCTCGCCGCCGGCGCGTCGCGCAGGCGCCGCCGAACGTTGGAGTGAAACGATGAGCTATCTCGCCCCGGTCAAGGACATGATGTTCGTGATCAACGAACTCGCCGGTCTCGACGAAGTCGCGCGGCTGCCGGGCTGCGAGGACGCGACGCCCGAAACCGTCGAGGCGGTGATCGAGGAGTGCGCGAAGCTCGTGCAGGACACGATCGCCCCGCTGAACTGGACGGGCGATCTCACGCCGTCGTCGCTTTCCGACGGTGTGGTCACGACGACGCCCGGCTTCAAGGAGGCGTTCGGTCAGTACGCGGCGGGCGGATGGCAGGGCGTTCAGCACCCGCCGGAGTTCGGCGGCCAGGGCCTGCCCAAGCTCGTCGGCACGCCGTGCATCGAGATGCTCAACGCGGCCAACATGTCGTTCGCGCTGTGCCCGCTGCTCACTGACGGCGCCATCGAGGCGCTGCTGACCGCGGGCTCGCAGGAACAGCAGGAGTCCTTCATCCCGCCGATGATCGAGGGCCGCTGGACCGGCACGATGAACCTGACCGAGTCACAGGCCGGCTCGGACCTCTCGATGGTGCGGACCAAGGCGGTCGGCCAGCCCGACGGCAGCTACCGGATCACCGGCCAGAAGATCTTCATCACCTACGGCGAACACGACATGGCCGAGAACATCGTCCATCTGGTGCTCGCGCGCACGCCCGAGGCGCCCGAGGGCGTAAAGGGCATCTCGCTGTTCATCGTGCCGAAGTTTCTCGTCAACCGCGACGGCAGCCTGGGCGCGCGCAACGACGTCTGGTGCTCGTCGATCGAGCACAAGCTGGGCATCAAGGCGAGCCCGACCGCCGTGCTGATCTTCGGCGACGGCAAGGGCGACGTGGGCACCGGCGAGGGTGGCGCGCAGGGAGCCGTCGGTTATCTCGTGGGCCAGGAAAACCGTGGCCTCGAGTACATGTTCGTGATGATGAACGCGGCGCGCTTCGCGGTCGGCATGCAGGGCGTCGCGATCGCGGACCGTGCCTACCAGAAGGCGGTCGCCTACGCGCGCGACCGGGTCCAGAGCCGAGACGTCGCAGGCTCCTCCGGCCCGGTCAGCATCATCCATCACCCGGACGTGCGCAGGATGCTGATGACGATGCGCGCCCTCACCGAAGGCGCGCGCTCGCTCGCCTACGTGGCGGCGGCCGCGAGCGACGCGGGTCACTACGCCGCGGATCCGGAAGTGCGCAAGCAGAACATGGCGTTCTACGAGTTCCTGGTGCCGATCGTGAAGGGCTGGTCCACCGAGATGTCCCTCGAGGCGGCCTCGCTCGGCGTCCAGGTGCACGGCGGGATGGGCTTCATCGAGGAGACCGGCGCGGCCCAGTTCTATCGCGACGCCCGAATTCTCACCATCTACGAGGGCACCACGGCGATCCAGGCCAACGACCTCGTCGGTCGCAAGACCGCGCGCGACGGTGGCGCGGTCGCTCGCGCGGTGATCGAGCAGGTGCGAACGACCGAGCGGGCGCTGGATGGTGCGCGCTCGGGCGACCTGGCAGCGGTGCGCAATGCGCTCGCCGCCGGGAGCAGTGCGCTCGAGCAGGCGGTCGCCTACGTGGCCGGCCACGCCAAGACCGACGCGCGCGAGGTGTTTGCGGGAAGCGTCCCGTACCTGCGCCTGTGCGGCATCGTGCTTTGCGGCTGGCAGATGGCGCGCGCCGCGCTGGCAGCGAACCGGCTCCTCGAGGAAGGCAGCGCCGATGCCGCGTTCCTGCAGGCCAAGATCGCGACCGCGCGCTTCTACGCCGACCACATCCTGTCGCAGGCGCCCGGAATTTCGGCCAGCATCGTCCAAGGGGCGACCGGCGTGCTGGCGATGCCCGAGGACCAGTTCTGATCAGTAGCTCAGGGTCGGCGTCGTGCTCGTGCAGTCAGGGTGTGCGTTCCAGCGGTCGCGACAGAAGCGCAGCCTGACGCGTTCGCCGCAAATCAGCCTTCCGATGAACTGGGTGTCGGCGCACTGCTCCTGCTGCGCCTGCTCGAGGCGCTGAGGAGCGCGCTGCGCGGCCGCCGGCGTGCCGGCAGGGGGCGCGGCGGCCATTCTGGCGTCGGCGCTGCCTGAAGCGGATCCCCGGGGTCTGGCCGAGCCGTTGGCCTGCCCGTCGAGTTCCCCTCCCCATGGCGACCGTCCCGGTCGGTCGTCGGCCTTGCCGGTGCGCACCGCCGGATCCTCGCCCTTGTTTCGTCCCGCTTCGCGCCGCCTGGCGCCGGCAACATCCGCGTTGCGCCCGGCGCCGGCACGGTCTCCCCGGTCCGGCGGATCGGCCGGAACGGGCACCCGCAGCGACACGGGCGCCGACTCCTGCCTCGGAAGCGGGCCGACCGGCGAATCGGACGACGGGCCGGAGAGGCCTTGCCAAGGGGAGTCTCCCGCGGCGGTGTCGGTCGCTGAAACCGGTGACACGGGCGCTGGCGACACGAGTGACCCGGGCGGTGCGGGCGACGTGGATGACGCGGAGACCGCAGCGACCGGGATCCCGGATGCCGTGACGCTCGGGGCGATCTGCATCGGCACCTGCATCGTGCGGTGGAGCGCGAAGATGGCCGACCCGCCCAGCAAGGCCAGGCCGAACGTGGCCGCGGCGGCCAGCGCCAGCCGTCGGTTGCCGTGCAGGGAGCGGACCGGCCGGGTCGAACTTCGCATCGGGCCATGCTATCGCGCAGCCTCGACCGGGCGGGGGAGGCGGCGGACGAACGGAGGCCGGGACACGCTATGGGGCGCCGTTCCGGTGCTGCCGCGCATCGGTCCGCTGCGGGCCCGGCCGTATCCGGGGGCGTCGGCCCGTGCCGGGGGGCTCGCAGGCCCGGTATTGCCGGATTCCGCAGTGACGCCCACAATACTGTTGATGCGTACAGATACGGCGGGCGAATGACACGCATGCACCGCGATTCGGACAGGGTGCGGGCAGAGCCCGAATTCGCGTTCGACGTCGAGCCGCAGGAGTTGCACCCCGGGCCCGAACCGCGCCGAGGCGGGGAGGCGGCACCGCGCAAGGGGCGCGGCGCGGTCCACAGCCCCCAGGGCCGCTTCGAGACGCTGCGCCGCGAGTCGGCCGACGACGGCTGGTTCGGCGGCGACGGCGAGCCGCCGGCGCTGCGCACCACGGTGAGCGTCGAGCACGCGCGCTCGATCATCGTGCGCAACACCTCCCCCGACGTGCCGTTCAGCCTGTCGATCAACCCGTACCGGGGCTGCGAGCACGGTTGCGTCTACTGCTATGCGCGACCCAACCACAGCTATGTCGGGCTGTCCCCCGGTATCGACTTCGAGACCAGGCTGTTCGCCAAGGCCGACGCCCCGGCGCTGCTGAAGCGGGAACTGGCCGCGGCGTCGTATCGCTGCGAGCCGATCAACATCGGATCGTCCACCGATGCGTACCAGCCGGTCGAGCGCGAGTGGAGAATCACGCGCGCATTGCTGGAAGTGCTCGCGCAGACGCGCCATCCGGTTACCGTCATCACCAAGTCGGCGCTGATCGAACGCGACATCGATCTCTTGGCCCCGATGGCGCGCGATCGCCTGGCGACGGCATTCGTCACGGTCACCACGCTGGATGCGGGGCTCGCCAGGCTGTGGGAGCCGCGTGCCGCGGCCCCCTGGCGGCGGCTGGAGACGATCCGTCGCCTGTCCGAGGCCGGAATCCCGGTCGGGGTGTCGGTCGCGCCGATCGCGCCCTTCCTGAACGAGCCCGAACTCGAACGCATTCTGGAGGCGGCCCAACAGGCGGGCGCGCGCTACGCGCAGTACATGGTGCTTCGCTTGCCGTGGGAACTGAAGGACCTGTTCGGGGCCTGGCTGACCGCGCACTTCCCGGATCGCGCCGAGCGGGTGCTCAATCGGCTGCGCGAGATGCGCGGTGGGGAGGACAGCGCCCGGCTCAACGATCCCCGGTTCTTTTCCCGGATGAAGGGGCACGGAAAATGGGCGGAACTGATCCGCCTGCGCTACGACGTCGCCACCCGGAAACTGGGCCTGAACCGTGACAGATTGAACCTCCGCACCGATTTGTTCGTTGCGCCCGGTGCCGAGGGGCAGTTAGGATTGTTCCCAAACGAGCAGACTACCGACGGTCCGGAGCCGTCGGAGAACAAGCCGGAGGAACCACGATGAGCACGCATCCAGCACGCCTGAAGCGGTTTGCGGTACTGGCGGCCGTGGCAGGACTCGCAAGCGTCGGCGCCGACCTGTCGGTTGCCGCGCAGGGATCGGGCCAATCCGGATCGAACGACGGTCCGTCCCAGGCAAGAGCAGCGTCGATCGGCAGCGTGAACGCGCAATCGGGACCCGAATCGGTGCGCGTCTACCGTTCGGTCGGTGCGGACGGACGGGTGACCTTCGGGGACCAGCCGGTGCCGGGCGCCCGGACGGTCGAGATCCGCAGCTTCGCGTCTTCTTCGGACGCCGAGGCGATGGCCACCGCCAGGTCCCAGAAGCAGTACTGGCGCGAGCAGTCCGAGGCCTTCGACAGACGGCGGACCGACCGCGAGGAGGACGAACGGCGCGCCGCGCTCGATCATCTGGAGAGCGCCCCGAGTTCGCTGTACGTGATTCCCTACCACCTGCGCCCGCCGCAGGCGCGGCCGCTGCCCGGGATCCCCGCCACCTACGGATCCTCGCCAGGTGCCGCCGCCGGCGTACCCGCGCGATTCCTCAGCAGCGGTTTCGCGAGTTCGGGGCGTTAGGGCAGAAGCGCCGACGGCATACCGCCCCCGTTCCGGCGCTTCTGTTGGAGTTTGTAGATCCCGGCCGCCCGGGTTACAATTACGGGTTTTTCGAATCGAGCTTTTTCGAATCGAGCAATTGCCGAGGGCCGCATGGTTGTCATTCGTCTTTCCCGTGGCGGCGCCAAGAAGCGCCCCTTCTTCAACATCGTCGCAGCCAGCAAGCGGGACCGTCGAGACGGCCGCTTCATCGAGCGCGTCGGGTATTACAACCCGGTGGCCGCTGGCGGTGAAACCGGGCTGAACATCGCGCTGGACCGGATCGCCTACTGGCAACAGCACGGTGCACAGCTGTCGCCGACGGTCGAGCGCCTTGTCCGGGGCTACTCCAAGGCGCAGGCCGCCTGAGGTGCGTGACACCTCCGGGCAGCCGCTGCCGCCCGGAACCGTACCCGAATCACCGCCGGCCGACCTCGTCGAGGTCGGCCGCGTCGTCGATGCCTACGGC
>Ga0316188_10000727_pt1 | contig 14838 bp, 11 predicted proteins | sample Phiworburrow1_MG_FD_204933 | JGI IMG/M metagenome (GOLD analysis project Ga0316188, IMG submission 204933) | Coastal sediment microbial communities from Maine, United States - Phippsburg worm burrow 1 | ecosystem: Environmental > Aquatic > Marine > Coastal > Sediment | place: USA: Maine...
CGCCGCCATGTGGGGCACCAACAATGTCGACCACCAGGCGCGGATCTGCCACTCGACCACGGTCGCGGGCGTTGCCAACACCTGGGGCTACGGCGCCATGACCAACTCCTACAACGATATCCACTTTTCCAAGTCGATATTGCTGATTGGATCCAACCCGACCGAAGCGCACCCGGTTGCCTTGCAGCACATCTTCAAGGCCAAGGAAGAAAACAATGCGCCGGTGATTGTTATCGATCCGCGCTATACCCGCACCGCCGCGCACGCCGACCACTTCCTCAGAATCCGTCCCGGCACCGACGTGGCGATCATCTGGGGCATGATGTGGCATATTTTCGAGAACAACTGGCAGGACAAGGAATTTATCCGCCAGCGCGTCTACGGTATGGACGACGTAATGAAGGAAGTCAGGAACTGGAACCCGGCTGAAGTCGAGCGCGTTACCGGTGTTTCTGAAGACCAGGTTTACGCCGCCGCCAAGGCGATGGCCGATAACCGCCCGGGTACCTTCATCTGGTGTATGGGTGGAACCCAGCACACGATCGGCAACAACAATACGCGCGCGTACTGCGCATTCCAGCTGGCGCTCGGCAACATGGGTGTCTCCGGTGGCGGCGCCAATATCTTCCGCGGCCACGACAATGTCCAGGGCGCCACTGACCTTGGTGTACTGTCTAATACCCTACCGGGCTACTACGGACTTGCGGAAGGCTCCTGGAAGCACTGGGCGCGGGTCTGGGGCCTCGACTACGAATGGATCAAGGGCCAGTTCGACGACGGCAGTTACGAGCAAAGCAAGGGCAAGGACGTGCACGTCATGAACACCAAGGGTATTCCGGTCTCGCGCTGGATCGACGGTGTGCTCGAGGACAAGGCGAATATCGCGCAGAAGGACAACCTCAGGGCCATGTTCTTCTGGGGTCACGCACCCAATAGCCAGACTCGCGGTGTCGAGCAGAAGAAGGCGATGGACGGTCTTGAGATGATGGTTATCGTCGACCCTTACCCGACTGCTTCCGCGGTCATGCCCGACCGCAAGGACGGCATTTACCTGCTGCCGGCGTCCACGCAAATGGAAACCTACGGTTCGGTGACCGCATCAAATCGTTCCATCCAGTGGCGTTCCAAGGTCATCGATCCGCTGTTCGAGTCGTTGCCGGATCACGTCATTATGTACAAACTGGCGAAGAAGCTCGGCCTCGAGCAGCAGATGTTCAAGAACATCGCGGTCAATGGCGAAGAGCCGCTGGTTGAAGACGTGTTGCGTGAAATCAATAGCGGTATGTGGACTATCGGTTATACCGGCCAGAACCCGGAGCGTCTGAAGAAGCACCAGGAAAACTGGGGCACCTTCGATTACGATACGCTGAAGGCCGAGGGCGGTCCTGCCGACGGCGATTACTATGGTCTGCCATGGCCGAGCTGGGGTACTCCGGAAATGAATCACCCCGGTACGCCAAACCTCTACGACACATCCAAGAGCGTCGCCGATGGTGGACTCACCTTCCGCGCCCGTTTTGGTGTCGAACGCGACGGTGTCAACCTGCTGGCCGAGGGCTCCTTCGGTAAAGGTTCGGATATCAAGGATGGTTATCCCGAGTTCAGCGACAAGGTGTTGAAGAAGCTGGGATGGTGGGACGATCTTACCGCTGAGGAGAAACAGGCAGCCGAGGGCAAGAACTGGAAAACCGATCTGTCTGGCGGTATCCAGCGAGTCGCAATAGCGCACGGTTGTTCGCCTTTCGGCAATGCCAAGGCGCGTGCGATGGTGTGGACTTTCCCGGATCCGGTGCCGATTCACCGCGAGCCGCTTTATACCTCGCGCCGTGACCTGGTCGAGAAGTACCCGACCTATGAGGATCGCAAGTCGTTCTGGCGTTTGCCAACCCGCTACAAGTCGATCCAGGACACGGATTTTTCCAAGGATTACCCGATTATCCTCACTTCCGGCCGACTGGTCGAATACGAGGGTGGCGGTGACGAAACGCGTTCCAATCCCTGGCTTGCCGAGTTGCAGCAGGATATGTTCGTCGAGATTCATCCACGCGATGCCAACAATGCCGGTATCAAGGATGGTGACGACGTCTGGGTCGAAGGTGCCGAGTCTGCCAGGGTCAAGGTCAAGGCGATGGTTACGCGCCGCGTCGGTTCCGGTGTCGCCTTTATGCCATTCCACTTCGCCGGGCATTTCCAGGGCGAGGATCTGAGGTCCAAGTACCCCGAAGGCGCCGATCCCTATGTACTGGGTGAATCGGCTAATACCGCGTTTACCTATGGCTATGATTCCGTGACGCAGATGCAGGAATCGAAGTGTAGCCTTTGCCGCATTACCAAAGCTTAAGGGGGATTGAAAAATGGCTAGAATGAAATTTTACTGTGATGCGGAACGCTGTATCGAATGTAATGCCTGTGTCACCGCCTGCAAGAATGAGCATGAAGTCCCCTGGGGCGTGAATCGCCGTCGGGTGGTTACGATCAAGGACGGCGAGCAGGGTGAACGCTCGTTGTCGGTAGCCTGCATGCATTGTTCTGACGCACCCTGTGCGGTGGTATGTCCGGTGGACTGTTTCTACACCACCGACGATGGCATCGTGCTGCACGACAAGGACATTTGCATCGGCTGCGGTTACTGCTTTTACGCCTGTCCTTTTGGCGCGCCGCAGTTTCCCGAGGCGGCGGCGTTCTCGTCGCGCGGCAAGATGGATAAGTGTACTTTCTGCGCCGGTGGTCCAGAGGAGGATCACAGCTCGGATGAATACAAGAAGTACGGCCGCAACCGTGTATCCGAAGGCAAGCTACCCTTGTGTGCGGAGATGTGTTCCACCAAGGCTCTGTTGGCGGGTGATGCCGATGTGCTGTCAGACATCTATCGCAAGCGAGTGATCAACCGTGGCGCCAGCGCCTTTGAATGGGGCGTTAACTTCAATAACGCTAAAATTCAGGGTTGATTTAACCGACAAACTGATCGATACAGGGACGTATCGATTTGTCGCCGGTTTGAGTCCGGAAATAAAATAATGTTGCCTACTTTATGTCATGAAGTATGCTTGCGTATCAACCGAGACTGGTGAGGCGTATTTGTGGTCGGACACTTCAGTAAACAAATCATCTACGAAGCTGTAAAACTATCGATAATTTTGTTGCTTGCGGTTTGTGTGACCTTGCCGGAAGTAGCGAGTGCGAACGCGCCGCGGCAGCAAAAAGACTTTCCGCAGGGTGTTTCCGCGGTCAGCCCGGGTAGCGACCTGTGGCGCGACGTTCGACAGCGCGATCTGCCATTGCAGGGCGCGGTCCCGTTGCAGGGTGTCACCCAGGTGCAGGGCGTCGAAAGCGGCGTGTTGATCAATGCCCAGGGTGATCGTTGGGCGCGATTTCGTACTGAAAACCCCGTGCGCTACGCCCCCATGGCTTTGCTCGGCGTAATTAGCATACTGGTACTGTTTTATGCGATGCGCGGCAAGGTCGGTATCGACGGTGGCCTTTCTGGCCGCATGGTCAAACGCTTCACCGACTATGAACGAATCGTGCACTGGACGCTCGCTATCGTCTTCCTTTGGCTGGCACTCACCGGCCTGATACTGCTGCTCGGTCGCACCCTGTTGATACCCCTTTTCGGGCATCACGTTTTCTCCCTGCTGGCGTCGGCGAGTAAGGAAGGCCATAACCTGATTGGGCCAATTTTCCTGGTTTCCCTGGTCATGATGGTGATCAGCTTCGCGCGCCGTAATATTTACGAAAAGGGCGACCTGACCTGGTTGCTGAAAGGCGGTGGATTCATTGGTAAGGGCCACGTTTCCGGCGGTTTTTTCAATATGGGCGAAAAATCCTGGTACTGGATGGTGATTCTGATTGGTTTCGCCATCTCGATCAGTGGGCTGATCCTGGTGATGCCGAGTTTAGGGCAGGGACGGGTAATCATGGCGATTTCGCACGTCGTCCACGTTTTCGGGGCAATCGTCCTGATCGCGGTTTCGCTCGGCCACATGTATATGGGTTCGATCGGTACCGAAGGATCGATCGAGGCAATGAAGTCCGGCTATGTCGATATCAACTGGGTCGAAGCCCATCACGATCGCTGGGCTAAACAGGTGAAAGAAAACAACCTGATACTCTCGGCCGAGGATTTCGCCCGCCTGCAGGGCAGAAAGTTCGACCCGGCTGACACCGTGACGGAGCAAAGCTGATGATTGCATACCTGATCGACGGACCATTGTGGTACTTCTCGCTTGCCGTATTTTGCATCGGCGTGCTTTGGCATCTGGCGAGGATAATCTTCACCAGGGGCCGGACCGATCTTTCGGTGGCGCGCGGTTCAGCTGGTGGCGGCGCAATACGCAATGTCTTCAGCCGCTTTATTCCGCACCGCGAAATCGCATCGCAGATCGGCTTGCCGGTGGTGGCGGGCTACATGTTTCATCTCGGACTGTTCGCGGTACTGTTTTTTGCCGCGCCGCACGTGATTTTCCTCGAGGAGAACCTGCTCGGCTTCGGCTGGACGCCGATGCCGCACTGGGCGTTCATCGTTGCTTCCCAGTTTGCCTTTTTTGGCCTGATCTTGCTGTGGCTGCGGCGCATGCTGACTTCGGTGGGTCGGCTGATTTCGACTACGGACGACCACGTCGCCGCAATCCTGACGTTCGTGGTGATGCTGACGGGTTGCCTGGCACTGTTAAAGGGTTTCCCCGAGCTGCGTCTGCTGCATCGCTTTACCGTCGAACTGTTGCTCATCTACTTTCCGTTTAGCTGCCTGATGCACACTTTTACCTTTATTCCCAGCCGCGCCTTCACGGGCGCCTGGTTTGGAAGACGCGGGATCGACGCTTGAGCGGGGTAGCGAATCATGACTGAACGACTGGAAAAAGGGCTGCAGGTGTTGCGTGCCGAGATGGACAAGAAGGTTATGTCTTTCTTTTCGAGTTGCGTAAACTGCGGCATCTGTGCCGAGTCCTGCCTGTTTTATACCGAGACCGGCGACCCGCGCTATACCCCGATCTACAAGACCGAGCCGATGCGCAAGCTGTGGAAAAACGAGTACAGTTTCTGGGGCAAGCTAAAGAGCAAGCTCGGCATGAGCGAGTCTATGACCGAGGCCGATCTCTCTGACTGGGAGGAACTGGTATACGATGGTTGTTCGATGTGCGGTCGCTGCAGCATGGTGTGCCCGGTCGGCGTCGATATTTCGATGGTTATTTTCAAGGTCAAGCACGCGCTCGCCGTCGCGGGATTTTCGCCCGAAGGCCTGGTCGGCGCTACCCAGCGCGCGGTCGACATAGGCAGCCCCATGGGGATTACCATGAAGGCGGTGCTGGCCACGATCAAGCACGCCGAGGCGAATACCGGACTGAAGATACCGCTGGACGTCGAGGGAGCCGACTACCTGGCGTTGCTGTCGTCCAACGAGATTGCGCTTTATCCCGAATACCTGGAATCCCTGGCGAAGATTTTCGATCATGCCGGGGTGAGCTGGACCCTGTCTTCCGACGCCTACGAGGCAACCAACTCCGGCTTGCAGATCGGCAACAAGGCGATTGCCGGGCAGCTGGTGCAACGCGTCGTCGACGGCGCTGCCAAGCTGAAAGTGAAAAACGTCATTAGCCCCGAGTGCGGCCACGCCTACACCGCGCTGCGCTGGGAAGGCCCGAACTTTGTCGGCAAGGCTTACCCATTCCGGGTGGTGCACATCCTCGAGCTGCTCGATGAACTGCAGGCGCAGGGCAAGCTCAAGACGACCGGCATGGAGACCGATCGACTGACCTTCCACGACCCCTGCTCGATCGTGCGCCGTGGCGGTGTCCAGGCCCAGCCGCGCAACCTGCTGCGTCCGATCACGCAGAATTTTGTCGAAATGACCGATCACGGCAGCATGAACTGGTGCTGTGGCGGTGGCGGTGGCGTCAGCAGCAATGAACGTGCCGAAGGCCTGAAGCACACCGCGTTCAATCGCAAGAAATCGCAGATCGAGGAAATCAAGGTCGATGCCGTCGTTACCGCCTGCTCGAATTGCCGCATGGTAATGGAGGAAGGCCTCGAGTTTAACGAGATGGATATCCCGCTACTCGGCCTGACCGAGCTCATCGCCGAGCATCTCGCCGAAAAACCGCATTAGCGGCTGACCCCAAACCTGACCCTCGGGTCTTCGGCTCTGTCTCCCTCGAGGAGACGAGCTCGATGCATGGCTTTTGCGAGTGCAGCAACGCTGCAGCGTGTCAGGAACCGGGGCCCGGCCATCGTCAAAGGCCCTGCCTGTGCTATCATCGCCGGCGTTATAAATCGCGGACTGAAATCGAATGGCTGACGAAACATTAAGCGACGAAGATCTCGATCAAATCTACCGTGCCATGGTGGATTCCTTTATCGACCGGGCGAATGAGCTGGCTGACAGCAACAGCATGGAAAACGTGGGGATGGCCTTGCTCTACGCGGCATCCCGCTACAACGCCCACGTGGTCTCCCAACATGCGGAAAACGCCGAGGCGTACGACCGTGAAGTGCCGCGTGCGCGCGAGTTTTTCCGCGATCAGTACGAGCGCATGCTCGATGAAAACCTCGAGGACTACAAAAGCATTTACAGCAAGTATGCCAATTTTATGCGCCGGCAATGACGGTTGAGTGCACGGCAGGACAGGCGCTGGTGCTCGCGACCACATCCTGTTCCCAGGCATCGAGGCACAGCTGACGCCCGTCCCGGTCCAGTTCGCCGAGGCGTTCGACGTAATTGAAAAACGCTGCAAAATCATTGGCGTGTGCTGTCAGAATACGCACGAAGGCGTCTACGCGAGTGTTGTAGGCCGCCACTGAACCGAGCCTGGCATTGTTCAGTTCCGCGGCAAACCAGGCGGTGAAACCCGTTTCGATGCCGTGCCGTGCCGCGATCGCCGTGTGCATTTCACGCGCCCGCTGAAATCCAAGCGCCTTTTGCACGCGCTTGTCGTCGTCGGCCAGGTCGCTGGCGTAGAGTTCGCCGAGCCGAGCGCGGGTTGCAGTGATCAGGGCGATGACCTCGCCGCGATACGCCAGCCAGCGCGCATACTCCTGCTCTGCTTCGTGTTGCTGGGTTGCCTGCAGCCACAGACGCGTGCCCACCTGCTGCACCGCCGAGGCCAGCGATTCGTTGAAGGTAGTATCGTCGTCGATGTATATGCGTTGATGGGTCAGTTCGTGGAATAACAGGCCTGCCAGCCGGTAATCGGGCCAGTCGATGAAGCTGCTCAGCACCGGATCATCGAACCATCCCAGCGTCGAGTAAGCCGGTACGCGGCCAATATAGACTTCCAGGCCCTGCAGCTTGAGTTCGTCGACGTACGCCAGCAGCCGCGCTTCATCGTAATAGCCGCGATAACTGGCGCAGCCAATAACCGGGTAACACCATTGCTGCAGCCGGGTCGAAAATTCCGGAGCGGCGAACACGTTCTGGATCACGTATGGTTGCGCTAACTGCACGTAGCTGCTGTAGCTGCCATTGTCCGGCAGGTCGAGCCGTTCGACGGAAAACTGGCGAATCTCGCGAACCAGCTGCAAACGCTCCCGCAGATTGCTGCTGGTCTGCTCGGCGGCGAGCAAGCTGTCGATGTCGACGCGTTGCTGCATGATGCCGAGATGGCCGCTGGCATTTTGCCAGTAGTAGCCGAAGTCGGCGCAACCACAGGCGAGCAGCAGTAAAGGAATCGAAATTAGTGAACGCATAAAGTATTCTCTCACACAGGCTTCGTCCACAGAAAACAGATACGAGAAATTTCATGATCATATCCAGCCAGTTTGATGGCGGCAATATCGACTGCATCGATTGCAGCGACCCGACACGGGTCGAGCTCGAGATTCGCGCCGACAACCAGTCCGAGTTCTACCAGTGGTTTTACTTTCGCGCCGCCAATGTTCGCGATGTCGATTGCCGTTACCGGATTCGCAACGCCGGTGCATCCGCCTATCCGAGCGGTTGGCAGGATTATCGTGCGGTCGCCAGTTACGATCGCGAGTTCTGGTTTCGCGTCGATACTGCTTTCGATGGTGAGAGCCTCGTAATCGAGCACAACAGTACCGAGGACCAGGTTTATTTTGCCTATTTTGCCGCTTACTCGATGGAGCGCCACGCCGACCTGGTCGCTTTCGCGCAAACCAGCGAGCGCTGTTGCGTGCAAACCCTGGGCGTGACCCTCGATGGCCAGGCGCTGGATTGCCTGCGCTTCGGCGAGCCGGCAGCCGATCGCAAGACGGTGTGGATGGTTGCACGCCAGCACCCCGGCGAGTCCATGGCGGAATGGTGGATGGAAGCCATGATCAATCGCCTCGTCGATCACAGCGATCCGGTCGTCAATGCGATATTGCAGAAAGCGGTCATCTACCTGGTGCCGAATATGAATCCCGACGGCAGCAGGCGGGGGCATTTGCGTACCAACGCGGTCGGCTCCAATCTCAATCGTGAATGGGACAAGGCCAGCCCCGAGCGCAGTCCGGAAGTGTTGTGCGTACTCGAAAAAATGCAACAAACCGGCGTGGATATCGCTTTAGACGTGCACGGTGACGAGGCGCTACCCTACAACTTCATCGCCGGCACCGAGGGCATACCGAGCTGGAATAGCCAGCGCCAGCAGCAACTCGACCTGTTCAAGACGACGCTTGCCAGCCTCAACCCGGATTTCCAGGTGGAAAACGGGTATCCGCCAAACGCGTCCGGCACCGCCAACCTGAGTTACTGCTCGAATGCGCTGGGAGAGCGTTTCGGTGCGCTGGCCATGACGCTGGAAATGCCGTTCAAGGACACCACGGCAACGCCGGATCAAATCCAGGGCTGGAGTCCTGAACGTTGCGCCAAACTCGCGCATTCCTGCCTCGACACCCTGCATCTTTGCTGGGACCGGGTGATGGATTGACAGGGGTTAGGGCATGGCATTCAAGTCGATAGATCTGCCCGGGCGCAGGCGTTTCATCAAGTCAGGCGCCGGCCTCGCCCTGGGCGCGGGACTCGGGCTGAAACCCCTGTCGGCACAGCCGGCGGGTTTCAGGCTGATTGCCAGTCATGGCCAGGTCAAATTCAGCGCGCAGCAGGATAAGCCTACACAGGTCATGCATTACAACCAGTCGATACCGGGCCCGGTGCTGCGCATACCGCGGGGCCGAGAGTCCGTGATACTGTTCGAAAACGCCCTGGACGCGTCCAGCTCGGTGCACTGGCATGGCCTGCGAATCGACAACGCGATGGACGGTGTGCCGGGCATGACCCAGGCGCCGGTGCAGCCAGGCGAGTCATTCGAATATCGGCTGACGCCGCCCGACGCCGGCAGTTACTGGTACCACACGCACCAGCGCTCCTGGGAACAGATGGCGCTGGGCCTGGCGGGTGCGCTGATTGTCGAAGAGGACGAACCGCCGCAGGTTGACCAGGACCTGGTGTTCGCAATCGACGACTGGCGACTCGACGACGCGCGGCAGATCGATCGAAAAAGCCTGGGATCGATGCACGACTGGTCGCATGCCGGGCGCATGGGTAACTTTATTACCGTGAATGGGCAAACCGAAACCCGGTTCGCGGTCGCCCGCGGCGAGCGCATTCGCCTGCGCCTGGTCAATATCGCCAATGCGCGCGTGATGAACCTGCTGCTGAACGAAGCACAGGTTTCGGTGATTGCGATCGATGGGCAACCGGTAACGCCGTTCGATCCTGAGGATGGCCGCATTCGCCTGGCGCCGGGGCAGCGCACCGATGTCATCATCGATATGCAGGGAGAGCCCGGGCAGCGCTCGCTGATCGAACTCGTCATCGGCGAATATGCTTACGAGGTGGCGAGCTTTGTCTACGCGGATACGCCGCGGCGCGAGCAGCTGCTGGAAAGCCCGATTCAGCTGGCGCCGAACCCCCTGCAGCAAACCCGATTGCCGGACGAGTTTCTGCATGTGCCCCTGCTGATGCAGGGTGGCGCAATGGGCGGCATGCGCAGTGCGGTATTCGAAGGCCGTGAGATGGACCTGCGCGAATTGATCGAGCATCGCCAGGTCTGGGCGATCAATGGTATTGCCGGTTTGGCGAAGGAACCGTTGTTCCGCGTCAGGCGCGGAACCGCGATCAGTCTCGATGTTGTCAACGACAACAGCTGGCCGCATGCGATGCACCTGCATGGCCACCATTTTATCCATCACGCAACTCCGGGGGTCTGGCGTGATACCGCGTTGTTTGCGCGCGGCGAAGAGGGCAGCATGCGCTTCATCGCCGACAACCCCGGCAAATGGCTGATCCACTGTCACATGGTCGAGCACATGGCGGGTGGCATGGTCACCTGGTTCGAAGTTACCTAAATATTGAGATATTAAATTATGGACAAGATCGATATTCAGTTCACGTTGTTCTCGGCGTTCTATACGCCTTTGATCATGACCATGGCGGGCGGCTTTCTGCAGCGCGAGGGCCTTGATTACGAATGGTCGATTTCGCCACCGGGTGTGCCCGCGGTTGCAGCGGTTAGCGCCGGTACGGCGCACGTCGTGCAATCAGCGCCGAGCCAGGCCTTCAACTCGATTGCGCGCGGCGAAAGCGATTACCCGCTGCATTTCGCCCAGGTCAACGAAATGGATGGATTCTTTATCAGTGCGCGCGAGGCCCAGCAGGATTTCGACTGGCACCAGCTCGAAGATGCCGAGGTCGTTATTTTCGGTGGCGGCCAGCCGAATGCAATGCTGCGCTACGCCTGCCATCGCGCCGGTATCGACTTCAGCCGTATCAGGGCGATTACGCCGGGTGGGGCGGACGCGATCGACCAGGCTTTCCGTGACGGCCAGGGGCAGTTCGTGCAACAGCAGGGACCTTACCCGCAACAGTTACAGGCCGAGGGTGTCGGCCATGTCGTCGCCCAGGTTGGCCCCCTGATCGGGCCTTGTGCGTTTTCCAGCCTGGCGGCGTCGCGCGAATGGCTGGACAGCGATATGGCGCGTGCGTTCACGCGTGCATATGCCGCTGCGCGCCGGTTTCTGAACGAGGCCCCGGCCGCGGAAATCGCAGCGCTGGAGCAGTCCTGGTTTCCGCAGGTCAGCGCGGAGGCCCTGCAGCAGTGTATCGCCAGTTATCAGCAACTCGGCTGCTGGACACCGCACGTCGAAATTACCCCGGCCGCGCTCGAAGTAACGCTGGACGTGTTCGAGTTCACCGGTGGTATCACCGAGCGTTATGCCTATGAGCAGGTCTGTGCGCCGCCGCCGGTAATCTGACAGCCTGTCACGAATCGAAAATTAAATCACTGCCGAATCCGGCGCTAATAGGATTTGGATTATTTGGCCTGAAACAGGCACATAAAACTGCAATATAGGAGGCGTAATGAGCCTGGATAAGACCCGTATCAGAAACGACTTGCAGAGCGACGCCGAATGGGCGCATCTCGACAATGCAGGTGCTTCGCTAATGCCGCGCTGCGTGCTGCAGTCCCAGATCGAACATCTGCAACTGGAGGCTGCGGTTGGCGGTTACGAGGCAGAACGGCGGCGATTCGACCAGATCGAAGCAGTTTACGACTCGGTGGCACGCCTGATTCATTGCCGTCGTGACGAAGTGGCCGTCGTCGAAAATGCCTCGGTCGGCTGGATGATGGCGTTTTATTCGATTCGATTTCAGCCGGGTGACCGCATCCTGACCGCCGAGGCCGAGTACGCGTCGAACTATCTTGCCTACCTGCAGGTTGCCCGTGACCAGGGTGTCAAGGTCGAAGTCATTCCATCGACCCAGAGCGGCGAAACCTGCGTGGACTCGCTGCGCGCCATGATCGACGAGCGCGTGCGCCTGATCTCGATAACTCACGTGCCCACCAACGGCGGGCTGGTCAACCCGGTTGAGGCGATAGGCGCAGTCGCGCGCGAGCACGGCATTCTCTACCTGGTCGATGCCTGCCAGTCGGCGGGCCAGCTCGTGCTCGACGTCGATGCCATTCAGTGCGACCTGCTGACCGCGACCAGCCGCAAGTTTTTGCGGGGCCCGCGCGGCGTTGGCTTTCTGTATGTTCGTAGCGACGTGCTCGATAGCCTGCACCCGCCGATGATCGACCTGTTTTCGGCGCAATGGCTTGCCGCCGACCAATATGAATTGCGTGCGGATGCTCGGCGTTTCGAAAACTGGGAAAACAACTATGCCGCAAAGCTCGGAATGGGCCGCGCTATCGACTACGCGTTGGAGATCGGTATCGATGTCATTGAACGCGAAGTGACGCGTCTCGCCGACAGCTTACGCGATCTGCTGGCGGCCGTGCCGGGGGTCACCGTGCACGATATCGGCGCGCGCAAATGCGGCATCGTGACGTTTTCAGTTGCCGGAGTCGAGGCCAGTGCCATCGAAAGCCATTTACGCGAGAATGGCATCCTGGTTAGCGTCAGTTCGCCGAGGAGCACGCTGATGGACGCCACGCGGCGGCAGTTGCCGGAACTCGTGCGCAGCGGCGTGCACTACTTCAACGAGGAAGCCGAACTGGAGCGGCTCGTGAATTGCGTCAGCGACCGCGCAAAGGCGGCGGCCGCGGACTGAGCCTGCCTCAGATTTCGGCGACGACTGCGCTCAGCATGTTGCGTACCTCGCCCGCGACCGCGTGCAGCGCATCGTTTTCGATTGCCTGCATCGATGCTACCGGATCGACCGCGCTGACCTGGATGCCGCCTTCGACCTCGCGCAGGATGACGTTACAGGGCAGCATTGCACCGATTCGAGGTTCCATGCCGATCGCCTGGTAGGCCATCTGTGGATTGCAGGCGCCGAGAATGCGGTAGCCGGCCATGTCGGCGTCGAGTTTTTTCTTCATGGTGGCGGCGACGTCGATTTCGGTGAGTACGCCGAAGCCATGTGCGGCCAGTGCGGCCCGGGTCCTGGCATCGACGGCGTCAAAATCGGAGCTGTCGATCAGGCGATCAATCGTGTAACCCATATCTGTATTTCCCTGATTGGTTATGACCGGCTTTGACCAGATCAGGCGTAATCGAAATGCCCGATCGGCAAAGGTTTCAGAACATACAGTATGTTTGGGTTGTGTCTTGCGAGTTCAAGTGGCGCGATGCCTCTTTCTCATATCGAAGACTGGCCTCAGGCCGAGAGACGCGGCATCCGGGATGCCGCGCGCGAACGGATCAGTTCTGCATCTTCGACATGATAGTGTAGATGGCGCGGTCAAATACGGACGACGATTCGAGGCAGTTGGCTCTGCCGGCGCGCAGTTCCATGGCGAAACCGTTGGTCGTGAAGTTGCGTACCTTGTGGCCCTGGCGATTGACGAAGACGAGGTTGCCGGTGACGTTGCTTTTCCAGGAAAGGCGTGCAACCAGCGTCTTCGAGGCAGCAGTGGTGAACTCGACCCAGCTACCGATTTCTATATCCTGTGCGGTCGCGAGGTGGTCTTCGCCTTCGTCGATCAGGTCAAACTCGTCATCGTCATCGGATTCCATGATGATTTCTTCGGCGACCTTGATCTGCCCCTGTTTGACGTCCGTGCTGAATTGCTCGAGATCCTCGATCACTTCACCGGTCGAGACAAGATCGATCAAGGTGATGGAATCCTCGGCCTCTTCGTTCTTGATAATCTCTACTTCGCCATCCTGATCGGTGGTGAATTCGAGATCCGGCGCCTGCGTCGGATCGATACCCTGGGCTTTGGCGAATGCCGCGGCGCCGCCATCTGCGGGCCAGACAGTCTCGTCGTCGACACGGGTGACAATATTCTTCGAAGTCAGCTTGACGATTCTGGCGTGTTCGCCCGCGAGCATCTTGAAGATGCGGTTTTGCACCTCGGTTTTAATGTTGACCAGGTCCATGCCTTTTGACATCGCCCGTAGCAGTGCCGGAATGGTCTGGATGATCCGGGCGCGGTCGGGTTCGCTGTGCTTCGGAACCAGCGTCCACACGAAAGTGGTCGAGATGCGCTTCAGGTTGCGCCAGTGGTTTGACGATTCGCCAAGCGACAGGTAAGCGTTGAACAGTACGGAGGACCAGGTTGTTTCAAGGAAATCGATGACGTCAAAGCTCAACTCGCGGTTGCGGATCAGTCGGGTGATCAATTGCTCGGATGCATCGCGTGCGGCCTGGATCTGCTGATCTTTCTGTTGTTCCTGCTGCTTTAGTACCTCGATAGCTTTATTCGAATCCTGCTGTTCCTGCTGCAGGAAATTTTCGAAGTTGATGTAGGCTTCTTCGAAAACGCTAATGTCCCGGTCGAATTCGCTGATCAGGAAATTGACGATTTCCTCTGTCTTGTCGATGAGCGCCTGACCGTCTCCATGGGTGTCGGTCCAGCCCAGCGAGGCGCGTGAAATCGAATCCAGCAGTTTGCGTGCCGGGTGTTTTTTCTGATTGAAAAAATCCTTGTCGAGGATGGCGACCTTCAGCATCGGTATTTGCAGGCGGCCAATCAGTACCTTGATTGGAGCTGGCAGGGCGTCGTCGTCGAAAAAGAAATCGAACAGCATCGAAACCACGTCGATGGTCTGGTTGTCGGCGCCACTGACCTGGTGTTGGTTATGCTCGCGAAATGCCAGCAGTTGCTGTTGCGAGGCGGTGCGCAGGTTATCCGGATCGGTCTGGATCGGCAACTGGTTCAGCGTCGACCGGGATTGTAACTCGGTCAGGGCGTTCACGAAGTTACCCATTGCGACCTGGCCTGTTCCTCCAGGCGCAGCAGTGGTAGCTGCACCCGACACCGCGCCATTCACGTATGCCGGACCGCCCAGCGCCTGTTGCAGCGCGGCAAACAGGTTGCCACCCGCATTGCCATCAACGGCGTTACCGTTGGTGGTTTGAGCGCCTGCCGTGGCCGTAAACGCAGTCGCGGTGCCGGATTCAGCGCCTGCCACCGAGCCGCTGTTCTTGATCCGATTGGCCATGAAACG
>Ga0316188_10000728_pt1 | contig 14838 bp, 10 predicted proteins | sample Phiworburrow1_MG_FD_204933 | JGI IMG/M metagenome (GOLD analysis project Ga0316188, IMG submission 204933) | Coastal sediment microbial communities from Maine, United States - Phippsburg worm burrow 1 | ecosystem: Environmental > Aquatic > Marine > Coastal > Sediment | place: USA: Maine...
GTCGACATCTCCAATGATCCAATCGAGGGTGCCGAAGAGTACTGCCGCCGCGCCAACGACGGCCGTGACAACACCGCCGAGCACGCCGACGAGCAGGACATACGTGAGCCACGTCGGTGTACGCGCGGTGCTGCGCGCATGTCCGATCCAGTAGAAGGCCCACACCAGGGCCCCGATCCCGAAGAGCACGATTCCACGCACCAGGTTCTCAACACCCGTGTCGACGCTGGTCACGGAGAGCAGAGCGTCGTACAGCTCGCTGAGTGCCGCCGTCATCGCGGCTCCCGCCCCCAGGGAGAGGGTCACCAATCCGGTCGCCGATCCGAGGAGGAGATGCACCTGCATCCGATCGGAGTCGGCGCTACGTGCGGCGACCCACCAGTGAACGGCCCACACGCCACCCCAAACCAACGATGAGATGAGCACTGTGCGGTTGACCTCTCCGTCGCCGAGGAGGTCACCTGCGAATGCGACCAGGAACGACATGGCGGCGATGAGCGAGCCGATGAGCGCGACGGTGAGGTAGAAGATCCACCCGATTGCTCGGGCCTCGACGGGATCCGCCGTGAGGCGGCGCCGGGTGTAGACCACGAGCCCTGCGTAGACGGGAAGACCGACGACGACGAACGCGATCGAGCGGGCAATCGCAGACGTATCTCGAGTCAACTGCGTATCAGCCGATGCGATCGCGTCGACGAGTCCGATCACGCCGAAGGCAACGACCGTCAGCATCACCAACATGATCGAGTATTGGAAGAAGCGTCGGATCGATACTCCGGAACCCTCGGCTGACGATGCCCCCCGCTTGGTGACGAGTTTGACGACGAACACGATGAGTCCGATGAAGACCGCCAGTTGGACGACGGAGATGAGGATTCCGAACGCTATTTCCATGCTGTGCACCTCCTACGGGCAAATGACGTTGAGGGGCCACGGGGCGCGCGAGATCAGCCAGCGATCACCGTGCCGGGTCATGACCAACGTCTCGTCGAATGTGTTCGAGCCTCCACCAAACGGACCTCCACCCCAGGTCTCGGTGATCACGACGTCAACCCTGGCGCCGGTGCCCTCGATCTCGGTCCGCGCGATCACGACGCGAGCATCGGAAGGAGCAACGTATCCGAACTCGCGAACGCTGCACGTCGTGCCGAGGTACTCATCGAGGTACGAGAATGCGAGTTCGTCGTCCTCATCGAGAACCGCCCGGAAGTAGGCCTGTGCGGTCCCCTCGGGAGTCCCCGGGTCGAATTCGTGGGGTGGCTGGACGGCAATCACGATGGCGACCGCTACCAGGACAGCCGCGACCCCGCCGATCACGATGAGAGCGATCCCGCTGTGTCGATCAATGTTCATACCGATATCGTCCTTCAGCGCCCCCCGGCTGTCTATAGGGAACGGTCCCGATCCCTAAAGGTTTGTTCCTGCGGATGGAACCTTGGTGGCGGCGTTGCGACCGGTAGGCTCACGCCTCGATGATTCGGACTAACAGCAACCGGCCGATCGGTCGTCCTGGATGACGGCGCTTCTGGCGCGATTCCGCGCCGCTCGCAGGCGCGACCGCAAGGGCGGTCTTGGGACGTTCATCGGAGTCTTCACGCCCTCGATCCTGACGATCCTCGGTGTGATCCTCTACCTCCGGATCGGGTGGGTTGTCGGGAACGTGGGTCTCGTCGGGGCACTGGCAATCATCATCCTCGCGAATCTCATCACGCTCGCAACGGCCCTCTCCGTGTCGTCCGTTGCTACGAACATGGAGGTCGGCCCTGGGGGCGCCTACTACATCATCTCACGCAGCCTCGGCGTCGAAATAGGGGCAGCGATCGGGCTACCGCTGTTCCTCGCCCAAGCGTTCTCGATTACCCTGTACGCATACGGTCTCGCCGAATCGCTCCAGTACGTCTGGCCCGACCTTCCCCAGATGCCCATCGCGGCGGTGACGGTATTGCTGGTCGCTCTCCTTGCCGCCCGGGGGGCCGGGGTCGCTCTGAAACTCCAACTACCGATCATGGGTGCGATCGTCATCTCGCTGCTCGTGCTCTTCTTGGGTGTGGCCCGAGCGATGCCACAGAGCGTCGATCTGTTCGACAGCATCTCGAACCCGGAGAGCTTCTGGACGGTGTTCGCGGTGTTCTTCCCCGCGGTGACCGGGATCATGGCCGGCATCTCGTTGTCGGGCGATCTGAAGAATCCGACCCGATCGATCCCCAGGGGCACGCTCTACGCCGTCGTCGTTGGATTCATCGTCTACATCGCGGTCGCCATCGCACTTGCGCTCGCTGTCTCTCCCAGGGAGCTTGTCGCAGACCCGCTGATCTGGTTCACGGTCGCAGGAGGGATCGCCTTCCTGATCTTCCCAGGGTTGTGGGGAGCGATCTTCTCGTCTGCCGTCGGGAGCGTGCTCGGTGCACCGAGAACGCTGGAAGCTCTCGTCCACGATCGGATCCTCCCCGGCCCGTTCGCGGCGAAGATCGGCAGGATTGAGGGCCCCGGTGTGCCCCTCCTGATCACCACGGCGATTGCCTTCGCCGCGGTCGGATTGGGTGGTTTGAACGCCGTTGCTCCGATCCTGACGATGTTCTTCCTCACAACGTATGGGATGGTCAATCTCGTCGCCGGTCTCGAACGATTGAGTGGGGATCCGTCGTTCCGGCCCACGATGAAGGTGCACTGGATCGTGTCGCTCGGTGGCGCCGTCGCGTGTTTCTGGGCGATGTTCCTGATCAATCCGTTCGCCTCAGCGGCCGCACTGCTGATCGAGCTCGGGATCTATATCCTCATCCGGAGGCGTGCGCTCACTGCCCGCTGGGGCGATGCGCGCCGCAGCGCCCTTGTCTCACTCGTGCGATCTACGGTCCTGCAGCTGAGGCGCTTGCCTGAGGAACCGAGGAACTGGCGGCCGAACGTCCTCATGTTCACAACCGACCCCGACCGGGACGAGGTGACCGCTCGGTTTGCGAACTGGCTCGTCCAGGACCGGGGCATCCTCACGGTGAGTCAACTGATTGAAGGCCCGATCGCCGATCACGCCGGCGATTTGCCGGACACCATCGAAGATCTCAACCGGTCACTCGAGAAGGCCGGACTCACCGGCTTCGGGGAGGTAGAGATCGTCTCCGATCTCGGCCGGGGCATCGTGTCGGTAGCCCAAGCGAATGGGATCGCGGGTATCGAATCGAACACCGTGCTGTTCGGGTGGAGGGAGAGCAGAGAAGAGATGGCGACGGTGCTCGAGGCGATCGAGGAACTCTCGCTCCTGCACAAGTCGAGCGTCATCTGCCGTCCCGTGTCCCAACGTCTCGCTCCGACCGGCAGGACGATCGACGTGTGGTGGGGCGGGCTTCAGCAGAACGGTGACTTGCTCGTGCTGTTCGCCCACCTTCTGTCTCTCGATCCGGGGTGGCGCGACGCGACGATCAGCATCAAGTCGATCGCAACGACCGAGATGATGGCGGAACGTACCGTTCGCTCCCTCGACGAGATGATCCGGGCTGCGAGGATCGGTGCGCAGTTCGAGGTGATTCGCAAGCCGGAGGGCGAGACGATCCAGGAGATCATCCAGGGCCGCTCGAAGGATGCCGATGTGGTGTTCCTCGGTCTCAAGGAGGTCGGCCCCGGCGAAGCGGACGACTATGTCGACCGGCTGCTTCAACTCATGTCGGGGCTACGGACCGTCCTGTTCGTCCGCAACTCCGGTCAATTCCGCGGACAACTCCTCGGGGTTGAACGATCGAGCGCGAAGCTCAGCTGATCTCCCCGTTCCGCGGGCTCACAGCGCCGCATACGGGGATCCGTACCCAGGGTAGCTGTCCCCGTATGAGCGGACCCCGGCCCGCAGAATACTGAGCACTCTATTCCGCGGGCTCACAGCGCCGCATGCGGGGACATCAACCCTGGGTTCGCCGCGTGGTTCCCTATCATCGTTCGATATGCACTACGACCTCACAACGCTGCCGAACGGGCTGCGCATCATCTCCCAAGACATGCCCCCACTCCGCTCCCTCGCTATAGGGGCGTGGGTCGGGACCGGGAGCCGCGACGAAGACCCCATCGAGGCAGGTGCCAGTCACTTCCTCGAGCATCTTCTCTTCAAAGGCTCCGAGGAATGGCCTGCTCGGCGGATCAGTGAGGCATTTGACGCAATCGGTGCCCGACACAACGCCTTCACCTCCAAGGAATACACCTGCTACTGGGCTCGGATGCGCGACGTCGACCTCGAACTCGGTGTTGAGATCCTCGGCGAGATGCTCCAGCGCCCCGCATTCCGACAGGCCGAGATCGACAACGAGCGCGGGGTCGTCCTCGAAGAGATCAACATGAATGAGGACGATCCGACCGACGTCGCTCACGAACAGTTCATCACCGCGTTGTGGGGTGGCCATCCACTCGCTCCACCGATCCTCGGCACGCCCGAATCGATCGGGGACATGAGTCGCGACACGATCCACGGCTACTGGGCGCGTCGCTACTCCCCGAAGTCGACGGTGATCGCCGTGGCCGGGCGGATCGATCACGGTCACCTCGTCGAACTCGTCGGGAATGAGTTCGGAGGCTGGCAAGGTGACGAGATCGGCAGGGATCTGGTGACCCCGTCAACTTCCGGCAACGTCGGGGTTCGCCATCGGGACACCGAGCAGGCACACCTCATTCTTGGTGGCCCGAGCCTCACGCGTGACGACGACCGTCGCTACGCGTTGATCGTCGCCGACCATGTTCTCGGCGGCGGTATGTCGAGCCGACTGTTCCACGAAATCCGGGAGATGCGAGGACTCGCCTATGCGGTCCACGCATTCAGGCTGCCGTTCGCCGATGCCGGTTCGAACGCCGTCTACGTCGGGACGACGCCGTCGCAGACCGCAGAAGTGCTGAAGCTCGTTCGCGGAGAACTCGACAGGATGATGGAGCACGGCATCACGGAAGAGGAACTCACGCGGGCGAAGGGCCATGTGCAGGGGGCCCTCGCAATCTCCCTCGAGGACGCGGATGGTCGCATGAATCGACTCGGTAGCAACGAGGTCACCGGCCTTGAACATCGGTCGGTCGATGAGATCGTCGCCAAGGTCGATGCCGTCACACTCGCTGAGGTGATCGACGTATCCCGGGCGGCCTACGGAGGGCCGTACGTCATCGGAGCGACCGGTCCGTTCGAAGAATCCGATCTCGAGGAGTATGTTCGATGATCGTCAGCGTTTCGGGAGCAGGCGGTCGGATGGGGAGCCTCGTTGCGGAGACCGTGGCGGCGAGTGCCGATCTGGAACTCGGACCGCTCTACGACCCGCACCACGCCGGGACAACGATTGCCGGACACACGGTCGGTGACGATCCAGCGGCGTTCGCAGATTCCGACGTCGTCGTTGAGTTCACCGAACCCGATGTCGTGATGGAGAACCTCGCAACCTGGCGATCGCTCGGTCTGAGCGCCGTCGTTGGGACCTCGGGATTTGACGCCGGCCGTGTCGCGAAGCTGTGCGAGCAGTGGGGGAGCGGCCCCCCCAATTGCCTCGTTGTGCCCAATTTCTCGATCGGGGCCGTCGTGATGATGCGCCTCGCCGAACTGTCCGCTCCTCACTTCGCCGCAGCGGAGATCATCGAACTGCACCACGATCGCAAGATCGATGCCCCATCCGGAACGGCGATCGCGACCGCCGAGCGGATCGCCGGCGCTGCCCCGCAGAACCGCGCCGTCGAATCGAACGAGCTGCTTCCCGGGGCGCGAGGCGCCGATGTCCTGGGTGTTCCGGTGCATGCCGTCCGTCTCCCGGGACTGGTAGCACATCAGCAGGTGTTGTTCGGCGGCACGGGAGAAACGCTCACGATCCGCCACGACACCACCGACAGGACGGCGTTCATGCCGGGCGTTGTGGCAGCGATTCGCGCGGTATGGGATCTCGACGAACCGGTGACGGTTGGTCTTGGGTCGATCCTTGGGATCGAGTAGATCGGTAGATCGGTAGATCAGTAGATCAGTAGATCAGGTGGACTTTCGAAGTCGGGGTTTGGAGTCTCGCGACCGGTCTGACCCCCTCTCCGCCTCCCAATGTCCGAACCTCCCCCTGAGGGTGAGGAGAGCGCCCCCCGTGCGTCGGCAGCACTCCACGTCCCATCGTGTTCCAGCCGAGGGGACCGTCCAAGGACCCAGCGCTCACCGCTCGAGCTTGCCGGCTGTCGGCTTTGCTCCTAGAACAGTGCGGTCGCGAGCTGCCTTCGGTAGGTCTGCGTCAGGGGGTGTTCGTCGCTGAGGACGCCGAAGATGTCGAGGATCGCGATCCTTGCTTCCTCTTTCTTCGGTCCTCTCGCCCGAACGACGACGAGAAGGTGGTCGAGCGCAGGCTCGAACTCGCTCTGGGCGGCGAGCGCTTTGGCAAGATCGATGCGTGCGTCTTCGTCCGAATCGTCGATCGCCAGTCTCGCCTCGAGTTCGGACAGATCCAGACCGCTGGAAGCCTTCAGCCGGGCGGCCGACTGGAGACGGTCGACTTCGGTGTCGGGGGCGAGACGACCGAGGACGATCATCGCCTCATCGGTCTCGCCACGGTCGATCAGCATGGAGGCAAGAATCGCGCCGGCTTCGGAGTGGTCGGTCTGCCGATCGAGGACCTGGCGGAGGATGTGCTCTGCGGTGACGTCGTCGTCCGAGAGGAGGGCAGTCCGTGCCTGATCCACCATGAGGTCGAGTTCGGTGGGGAGAACTCCCTCGATCCACTGGCGAACCGCCGGTTCGGGGAGTGCACCCGTGAACGCGTCGGCGATCTTGCCGTCCCGAAAGGCGATGACCATCGGGATGCCTTGCACGCCGTACTGGGCGGCAAGCTCCTGGTTGGAGTCGACGTCGACCTTGACGAGTTCGAAGGCGCCCCCGGCTTCCGACGCGACCTTCTCGAGGATTGGTCCGAGGATCAGGCACGGTTGGCACCATGCGGCCCAGAAGTCCACGACGACCGGCACCTCACGGCTGCGCCGCAACACTTCCTGCGGGAAATTGGCCGCATCGACATCCTTCACAAAGTCGCTGGGAGTGGTCATAGAGACGAGGTTACCGGGGGCTCTCCTGCTACCGTCGCGGCCATGGAGATCAGACCCAACGCACCCTTTGGCCAGGTCCTGACCGCCGTCATCACCCCGTTCGGCGATGACGGATCCATCGACTACGGCACCTTCTGGAGGCTGACTCGATACCTCGCCAAACACGGCTCCGACGGGATCGTCGTCGGTGGTACGACGGGCGAGTCGCCGACCCTATCGAAGGTCGAGAAAGTAGCACTGTTCAAGGCCGCGGTCGACGCCGTCGGTGATCGCATCACAGTGATTGCCGGAACCGGCACCTACGACACCCGTGAGTCCGTCGAACTCACCCGGCGGGCCGCCGAGTCAGGGGTACATGGCGTGATGGCCGTGACCCCGTACTACTCGAAGCCGCCTCAGGAAGGGATCGCCCGGCACTTCTCCGCGATCGCCGACGCAACGGACCTCCCCGTCCTGCTCTACAACATCCCCGGCCGAACCTGTCGAATCATCGAGATTGAGACACTCGTCCGTCTCGCTGAACATGAGAGGATCGTTGCGGTGAAGGATGCCGTCGACGACCTCGACTTCACGAGGCGTCAGATTGAAGCACTGCCGGAGGGCTTCGCCGTGTATTCCGGATCGGACGTTCACACGAGAGAGATCATCCGTGCGGGCGGTGTTGGTGTTGTCTCCGTCGCCGCACACCTCGCAGGGGACAGGATCAAGGCCATGGTCGAGGCGGCAATCGCCGGAGATGACGAGGAGGCCGACCGGCTCGACGCCGCTCTGGCGCCTCTGAACGAAGCGCTGTTCCTCGAGCCGAACCCCATGCCGCTCAAGGCCGGTCTCAATCTCGCCTGGGATCCGGTCGGCGAGCCGAGGCTCCCGTTGATCCCGGCATCGGACGACACGAGGGACGCCGTTGGACGTGCACTCGCTGCACTGGGCGAAGAATGAGCGTCCGAGTCGCCTTCCACGGCGGCCTCGGAGAGATCGGGAGGAACTGCGCGACGATCGAGATCGACGGACAGATCGCGATGGTCGATGCCGGCCTCATGTTCCCTGAAGAGGACATGCTCGGTGTCGATCTCGTCCTCCCCGACTTTGCCTCCGTCGTCGAGCGCGGTAACGCGTTTTCGTTCGTCGCGTTGACCCACGGTCATGAAGATCACATTGGATCGCTCGGCTATCTGTTGCGAGAGCGAAACGTCCCGGTCTACGGCACGCCCCTGACGATTGCGCTCGCGAAGTCCCGCGTCTCGGAACTCGGTGTGGAGTCGGACATGAGGGTGGTCGAAACCGGCACGTGGATTGAGCACGGGAACTTTCGCTTCGCGTTCATCCCGGTGACCCACTCGGTGCCCGACGCCACCGGTATCGCGTTCGAGACTCCAGAGGGGATCGTCCTCCACACTGGTGACTTCAAACTCGATCCGACACCGATCGACGGTGTTACGACCGATCTCCAGAGCTTCGCCGGATTCGGTCGTCGCGGCGTGCGACTCCTCCTCGCCGATTCGACGAACGCCGAACGGCCCGGTGTTGTGGTCTCGGAGAAGACGGTCGGTGTTCGGATCGCAGAACTTGTCCACGAAGCCGAGGGGCGAGTCCTCATTGCCTGCTTCGCGAGCCACCTCCATCGCGTCCAACAGTCGATCAATGCTGCGGTAGCCGACGAACGGAAGGTCGCGTTCATCGGCAGATCGATGCTGCGCAACAGTGAGATCGCGACCGAGATCGGGAAGCTCGATATTCCCGACGGCAGCCTTGTCGAACTCAGAGAACTACTTACCCTCCCGCCGGAGCAGGCGGCGGTCATCTCGACCGGGAGCCAGGGGGAGCCGTTCGCCGCGTTGTCGCTCATGGCCGCGGGGGAACACCGATCGATCGCTCTCGACCCGACCGATACGGTGATCATCTCGGCAACACCGATCCCCGGCAATGAGAAGCGGGTTTCGCGCGTGATCAACAACCTGTCCCGCATCGGGGTCACGGTCCATCATGGTCTCAATACGAACGTTCACGTGTCGGGGCACGCGGCGGCAGAGGAGCTGAAGGTGCTCTACAACATCGTGAAGCCGCAGGCCATGGTGCCGGTGCACGGTGAGCATCGGCACATGCTTGCGAACTCTTTGCTCGCCCGATCCGTGGGGATTCCCGAGGTCGAGGTGTGCGAGGACGGAGATGTCGTCGTTCTCGAGAATGGGGATCTGAGGGTCGAACGAGGCGCCGTGTCTTCGAGCTACATCTACGTGGATGGTCTCGAAGTCGGAGAGGACGAAGCCGTGCTTCGCGACCGTCGGCATCTCGCCGACGACGGTGTCATCCTCGTCACGGTTGGTCTCGACGCGAAGAAGGGTGACATCGTGTTCGGCCCCGACGTCGATAGCCATGGCGTCACCGGAGATTCAAAGGTGCTTCACGATGCCGTTCAGGCACGCGTCCTGCAAGGGATCGAGACGCTGGAACCTCCGATCGACCCCGATGCGCTCCGTAGCCGGATCCGGAATGCGGCTCGCAAGGCGGTCCAGGCCCACATCAAGCGGCGCCCGGTCGTATTCCCGGTGGTCATCAAGGTCTGACACTGATTCGCCTGATCCCAGGCAACGGTCTCAGATGAATCACGAGATCACGCGGTAGGTAAGGATTGATGACCACGGTGGAGGAGTCACGGCATGGGTTGGACTGCAGACGATATCCCCGATCAGACCGGCCGCGTTGCCGTGGTGACGGGGGCGAACGGAGGCCTTGGACTCGAGACGACTCGTGAGCTTGCTCGAAAGGGAGCGCTCGTCGTAATGGGGGTGCGCAACCGGGAGAAGGCTGAGCGGGCGGTTGCCGAGGTGCGGGCGGAGATTCCCGACGCTCGCCTCGAGGTCCGGGCGCTTGATCTCGCCTCGCTCGCATCGGTGTCCGCGTTCGCCGAGCGCGTGATCGGAGAGCATGCAGCGGTCGATCTGCTGATCAACAATGCCGGAGTGATGGGGATACCTCGGGGCTCAACCGCCGACGGATTCGAGATGCAGTTCGGGACGAACCATCTCGGCCACTTCGCCTTGACGGCGCAACTCATGCCTGCGCTCGTGCATACGGCCGGTGCCAGGATTGTGACCGTGACCAGCACCTCCCGTCACGCCGCGACGAAGCTGGATCCCGAGGATCTGAATCTGGAGAGGAAGTACTCGCCGTGGGGCGCGTACGGTCGATCCAAGATCGCGAACATGGACTTTGCACTCGAGCTGAATCATCGCCTCGAGCGCGCCGGGGCGGCGGCGGTGAGCCTCGCCGCTCATCCCGGGTACTCGAAGACCGACCTGCAGGCTCGCAGCGCACGTGCACATGGAGGAGCCAGCCAGCGATTCTTTGCGGCGACGGTGCAGTGGGTGGGGATGTCACCGTCGAACGGCGCACTCCCGCAACTCCGTGCCGCCACCGATCCGGAGGCGCGCGGCGGTGACTTGTACACGCCGCGGTGGGTCAATTCGGGGTCTCCGGTGCGCCGCCCGATTACCGGACTGCGGAATCGACCCGACACCATGCAGACGCTGTGGAAGATATCCGAGTCCGCAACGGCAATCGAGTTCGATGTTGAGGCGCTCTCCTCCGGCGACGATTCGTAGGAGTCGTCGTCAGTCGGGGCAGTTGGCGAACCGGCGGTAGAAGAGGAAGTAGCCCTCGTAGATGCGGCCGGTATTCACGGCCGTGGTCGTTCCCGGGAGCCAGGGGAGGTGGCCGGCCGGTGCATCCGCTTCGTATCGGATGTTGTCTTCCTCGAGCCACTCTCTGCCATCGACCCATCCGACCGACCGCCCGAACGCTCGCCACGTGTCGGCTCGCGGCAGGCCGCTGTCACGAGCGACCTTCAAGGCGTTGGCCTGTGCGGTGAAGCCGAAGTGACCATCGGACGCATCTCTCCAAGCGACGTCGATTGACCGGAGGAGGTCGCAGTCCACGGTGGCTGCCTCGTCGGGATCGAGGCCGACGTACCCACCGACGTCGGCCTCGCTGATCAGGAGACGTCGCGTCTCGCGATCAGCCGCCTCCCATTCGCCGGCAGCGAGCAGAGCACGAAGCGGTGAGGTGGAATCGCTCATGGGGAGAGGATACCGTTGTTCGCGGCTCGTTTCCGCTCCTCCAACTTCAGTGAAGAGCGTTGGGATCGGTTTCTCTTTGCCATGGAGATACGAGCGCGAATTACACTCCTGTAACTCTTTGCGTGACCGTTCGCGTAGTGGGTTGTTCACCTCTGGGACTTTCTCGGGTATCGTTACGGGCAGATGGCAACGCGGACGAAGAGCCGCGGGGCAACGGGGCGGAGCAAAGCGGCCCCCAAGACAACCAAACGGATCTCCCTTCGGGCCAGAACCGTCCAAGCGCTACGGACGGGTCGGGACCGCATCAGGGAACGGTTCGCGCGTCAGAGTGATGACGTGTGGGGCGTTGTGCTCATTGTGCTGGCCGCTCTTGTCAGCCTGTCGTTCTTCGGTCTCTCCGGACCGATCGGCGCCGGTCTCTCCGGCTCACTGCGATTTCTTTTCGGCATGTGGGCGTTTGGTGTGCCGGCGGTGCTCGCCATCGTTGGACTCTCTCTTGTCGGTGTTTGCTGCAGCGAGGATCGCGCTCGTCTGGTGGCCGGTCTTGCTGCAGTCTTCGTGGCTTCGCTCGCGATGTTCCACCTGTTGACCGGATCGGTTGCGCTGGCCGGCAACGTGGATCGGGTCAAGGAGAGTGGCGGGGCCATCGGAGCCCTCGTCGCGTTCCCGCTTCGTCGCACTATCGGATTCTGGGGTGCGTTCCTCGTTCTGTTCGCGGCACTCGGACTGGGCACCCTCATCATCACCAGGGCTTCGATCAAGGATGTCGCAGGCACGATCGGCTCGTTTACGCGAAGTCTCCGTTCGTGGGCCGGGTTCGGATTTGACGACGGACCGTCGATGTCGTCGGTGCGGACCGATGGGCCGTTCGAAATCCACGAGTCGACTCCGGATCTGTCGACGACCCGGCCCGAGAACGGACCCAAGAATTCTGCCAATGCCCCGAAGCAGGCGAAGCCGAAGCGCATCCTCGCTCCGCAAGGAGTCTCGGTCGACGGGTACCAACTGCCGCCTCTCGCCCTTCTCGAGGCGTCGGCGTCCGAGGGACCGAACCGCGGCGGCCTCGAACAGACCGCTGCCGAGCTCCAGGACGCGCTGAGCCAGCACGGGGTCGATGCCCGGCTCACACGAATCGTCCCCGGCCCAACCGTGACTCGATACGAGATCGAACTCGCACCTGGGGTGAAGGTGTCTCGGGTCACGACGCTGTCTCACGATATCGCCTACGCCCTCGCTTCGGCGGACGTTCGGATCCTCGCTCCTATCCCCGGCAAGAGCGCCATCGGCATCGAAGTCCCGAACCGGAATCGGCAGATAGTGACACTCGGCGACATCCTTGCCAGCAACACGGCTGCACATGACACCGATCCGATGCTCGTCGCACTCGGCAAGGACGTCAGCGGCAGTGCCCGCATGCTCCGTCTCACCGAACTCCCACACCTGCTCATCGCGGGCGCCACCGGAGCAGGGAAGTCATCGTGCATCAATGCTTTGCTCACTTCGATTCTCATGCGCGCACGGCCGGACCAGGTGCGGCTGATCCTCGTCGATCCGAAGCGGGTCGAACTCGGCCAGTACAACAACGTTCCCCACCTTCTCACCCGGGTCATTGCCAGTCCGAAGAAGGCCGCCGATGCCCTTCAATGGGCCGTCGCCGAGATGGATCGTCGATACGACCTCCTGGCCGATTCGGGCGTTCGCGACGTTGAGTCGTACTACGAGAAGTACGACGCGGGCGGAGTCGACGAGGAGCTATTCGACCGATTTCCCTACATCGTGCTCGTCGTCGATGAGCTGAACGACTTGATGATGGTCGCAGGGCGAACGGTTGAGGATTCGATCGTGCGCATCGCCCAGATGGCACGAGCCGTTGGGATCCACCTGGTGCTGGCCACGCAGCGGCCATCGGTGAATGTCATCACCGGTGTCATCAAGGCGAACGTTCCGTCCCGCTTGGCGTTCTCGGTTGCCTCTCAGACGGACTCCCGCGTCATCATCGACCAGGTTGGCGCCGAGAAGCTTGTCGGTCTTGGCGACATGCTGGTCGTCACGGCGAGGGAGCCGAAACCGGAGCGGATCCAAGGGGCATGGGTCTCCGAAGCCGAAGTCAATCGCGTCGTCGAGTTCGTGCGGGGACAACAGAACGCCAAGTACCAAGATGCCGAGGTGTTCGAGGCCGCCGACAATGCAACAAAGGTGGACGAAGAGTTCGAAGGCGAGGATCCGGAGATCATGCGACAGGCCATTGAGCTTGTCGTCAGGAGCCAGCTCGGCTCCACTTCGATGCTGCAACGCAAGCTCAGGATCGGATTCGCGAGGGCCGGGCGAGTGATGGACATCTTGGAGAACAAGGGCATCGTTGGACCCTCCGAGGGATCGAAGGCCCGGTCCGTCCTCGTTACCGAAGAGGAACTCGGGTCTCTGATCGTCTAGCGAGTCCCGTCACGGGTCCATTTCGTCGCGTAGCCTGAGATCGATGATCAACGCACGCCTCGATCAGTTCACTCCGACCGGCGGGCGCTCCATGGAATTCTCCAATCCGGAACGCGTCGTGGAGGCCTACCGCATCGATGACGTCCTCGATGTCGTCGGGCAGGCCGAAGCTGCCGCCCGGGATGGACTCTGGTCGGTCGGTTTCGTCGCGTACGAGGCGGCCCCCGCGTTCGACTCGGCACTTCCGGTGCGGACCCGCGAGCAGGGAGAGTTGCTCGCCGACCTGCCGCTCGCATGGTTCGGCCTCTTTCGCGATCGGGCTGATGTTGACCCGTTCGTCGGTGAGACCCGCGTTGACACATCCCCGTACACCGTGTCGCCCTGGATCCCGACCATGGACGAGGGCCAATACGAGGAGAACGTGCAGCGTGTTCGTCGTCTCATCACCTCCGGAGACCTCGCCCAGATCAACTACGCCCTCCGTCTTGACGCTGCCATCAGCGGAGACCTGAGAGAGCTCTACCGTGACCTCGTGCTCTCCCAACGCGGCGGCAACGGCGCCTTCATCGACCTGGGGCGATACCGGATTCTGAGCGCATCACCGGAGCGGTTCTTCGCCATCGAGGGGTCGAAGATCGATGTTCGGCCGACGAAGGGCACCGCCCCGCGCGGGCGGTGGTCGGCGGAGGACGAGGACAACGCCGCCAAGCTCTCAGCGTCGGAAAAGGACCGCGATGAGCACCAGCGGATCGTCGATCAGGTGAAGAAGGAGCTGGTCGGCATCACCGTCCCCGACACCATTCAGATCTATGAGCTGATGGGGCTCGAACGACTCGAGACGGTGTGGCAACTCGCGTCGGCCATGGCGGCGGAACTCAAGCCGACGGTCGGGATCGTTGACGTCTTCCGTTCGCTGTTCCCTTCAGCGGCCGTCACCGGCGAACCGAAGGCTCGTGCCATGGAAGCCATCGCGACGCTCGAGTGTCGGGCTCGCGGCGTCTACGCGGGTGCGGTCGGGTTCATGACGCCGACCGACGGGGGACGGCCGGACGCCAGCTTCAGTGTCGCCATTCGAACGGTCACCGTCGATGCTGATGAAGGTGTCGGAGAGTACGGTGTCGGAGCCGGGATCACGGAGACATCCGTGCCGATGGGTGAGTATGAAGAAGCGCAGGCGAAGACGCGGGTCCTGGTTCAGCGGCGACCGGAGATTTCGCTCTTTGAGACTATCCGGTGGGAAGAGGAACACGGCTATTGGTGGCTTGACCGGCACCTTCAACGCATCGGCGACTCCTCTGCGTACTTCGGG
>Ga0316188_10000729_pt1 | contig 14831 bp, 4 predicted proteins | sample Phiworburrow1_MG_FD_204933 | JGI IMG/M metagenome (GOLD analysis project Ga0316188, IMG submission 204933) | Coastal sediment microbial communities from Maine, United States - Phippsburg worm burrow 1 | ecosystem: Environmental > Aquatic > Marine > Coastal > Sediment | place: USA: Maine...
ACAATATAATCCACGTCGGGTGGAATTAATATTGTTCTTGAGGATTGAGAATAAAACCCTGAGCCGTAATAAAATTCAACCTTTTGTGTTTTTTTATTAGAAAAGTATAGAGTGCAGAAAACATCATTACTGAAGGGAGTGAATTTTCCGAAATTACTTTTTTCTTTGAGGCTAAATACCTTTAGGCTGTCTTGATTTTGAGTAGCCAGTATTAAACTTCCCTTTTGGTGGTTCAAAATTGCAGTTCCTTTTGCATTGCCCGGAACATAAAATCCAGTCTGCGCAGAGGTGGTATAATCGAATGATTTGCCATTTCCTAACAATACTAGCCCCGTAAAGGCATCGTAACGACCTGCAAATACTTCATTTCCATAATCATTACCCACTAAAGCAATATCCAAAAAGGAGTCATCATTGAAGTATCCAGCAACCATCCCAAAAATAGGTGCCTCTTGAGCCCCCATTTCAAGAGGTGTCAAGGTCATTTTTCCATTCCCTAAATTTTCAACATAACAAGAAGCCATTTCATTCGCTTCAAGGACTACCATATTTTTCGTATCAGTACCGGATAATAATTTTTCCATTGAAGTTGCTCCATACTGTTTATATCTGAGAAACTTTTTTCGAAAACCGGGGATTTGAGAGACTAATTCTTCCCAAAAAAGAATAGGATACAATTGCTTGGAATCTTGATCCATTGAGACACGAACATAACTAGCTAAAATAGGATCTATACTCCCATTAGAATCAAAATCCTTGGCATATAATTTTATAGGGTATGGTCGGCTCACTTGAAAATTTGTGTTCAACCCTAGATTTCCAACAATATAATCAGTATCTCCATCCTGATCAAAATCGCCAGCGAGAATACTATTCCACCAACCAATTGATTGCTCAATTCCTGTGGTTACTTTTTCAAATACTTTGCCGTTGTAAGTAAAAAACTGAATAGGTGTAAATTCGCCTACCACAAGTAGGTCAATTTTTTTGTCATTATTGAAATCAGTCCACAGTGCATCTGTTATCATCCCCATTTTTGCTAATTGGGGAGCCTTTTGGTTGGTTACATCCGTTAATTTTCCATTTATATTTTCGAACAAATAACTCTCCGGTATGCTTGGATATTTATCTGGCACAACCCGACCGCCAACAAATACATCTAAATCTCCATCACCATCAAAATCGGCAGCCCGCACACATGAACCACTACTATTGCTATTTGGCACCACCGAACGTGTAAATTTTCCTTTACCATCATTTATATAAATATAGTCTTGAAAAGCCAGTTCCATAGAACTATGTTCATTACTTCCACCAACTATATAAATATCTAAATCAGAATCTTGATCAATATCGAAAAGCAAAATTCCGGCGTCCTCTTCCTGTTTGTCCGGAGGGAATAAATTTGAGCGACTAAATTGTCCATCTTTCAATTGCACAAAAATGGTAGTAGGAAAATTGGAAGAGCCTCCAATTACAAAATCCTCCAATTTGTCTCCATTAATATCTCCAACGGCAATACTTGGTCCATATTGAGAAAATTTATGAGGCAAGGTTCTTTGTATGTCAAAATCTATAAAATCTCTTTCCTCATGTTTGTATCTCAAGTCTAACTCCTTTTCGGCATGTTTAAATATTTTTTCAGTTAGTTTATTATCAAAATTCTTTTTCACTTTAAAATCTACGTTGTAATCCACCAATACTTTTCTATTTATTTTTGGATTAGCTACCGTAGTTTGAAACCCATCCGGCCAATAAATTACGAGAGAGTCTATTGAAGTATTATTGCCAATACCAAAATGAACCAAAGTTTGAACTGTGGAAAGATAGCCCCGATATGGATTAACTTCACTGTACTGCTTTTTTCCCGAATAATATAAAGTTACAGAGGCCCCAATTGCGTTTTTATTTAGTAATGAACCTTTTAATTCAACATCTAAAAAAATTGGAATAGATTTTTCTTTATTGTCGTTCAAATTGTTTCTAAATACAAAAGCTTTGTCGTTGATGTTGTTTACAACGTAGTCCAAATCTCCATCATTATCTAAGTCAGCAAATGCAGAGCCACTTGAAAAAGAAGGAACGTTTAGACCCCAAGAATCACTTACATTTGAGAAGGTAAGGTTTCCGTTATTTTTGAAAGCATAATTTGGGATTTTAATAATCGGAATAGAGTCCAACATAAAAGCAGGACTTGCTAAGTTTAACAATTGAACGCGGTAATTGGCAAAATCTTTATCTGTAATGTCTCTGGGAAAACCATTTGTAATAAAAATATCTTTATTGCCATCATTGTCAAAATCGGCAAACAAGGGAGACCAACTCCATTCGGTTTGATAAACTCCGGCAAGTTGACCTATTTCACTGAATTTAACATTTTGGTTCAATCCATTATTTAGTTGCAACATATTTCGAACGTATTGATATTCATACTGATATGTTTCATTAAACACATAAGTTTGATAGCTTTTATTTCCGATAGTGGTTTTTTTACGACTATTTGTTTCGGGTAGCATATCCAAAGTAATTATATCAACTAATCCATCATTATTAAAATCAGCCGCATCATTACCCATCGAAAACTGACTTTGATGTCCAATATATTGTCGCGTTGAATTAATAAATGTTCCATCCTTTTGGTTTAAATAAAGAATATCATTAGAAATATAATCATTAGAAACATAAATATCAGGCCACCCATCAAGATTAAAATCGGCAATTGAGAGACCCAATCCAAAGCCCTCATAAGTAATGCCTGCTTCTTGAGACACGTCTTTAAACATCCCACCTTCATTCCTTAAAAGCCGGTCATTGTTTGTCGCAGAGCCGTCAACGATTTTTTTTCTGTAACTACCCGGGTCTTGGAATGTTTTAACATTTTGCAAAAGATAAAGGTCAAGGTCTCCATCCTTATCATAATCAAAAAAAGCTGCAGACACGGTGTAGCCGGAATAATCCAAATTATAGTCTGCAGCTTGTTCTAAAAAGTGAATATTGCCTTCCTCATCCTTGCCTTGATTTACAAACAAGCAGTTTCTTCTTTCATCATTGTAAGAATTTTTAGTAGCACAAACGTAAATATCCATCCATCCATCATTATTTATATCTACGGCAGAAACTCCCGAATTCCATCTACCACCAATTGATATGTTGGCTTTATCTGAAACGTCCTTAAATTTTAATCCGCCTTGATTAATGAACAAACTATTAGCAACCTGATTGCCAGAGAAAAAAACATCTTGCAATGAGTCATTATTGAAATCGGCAATAGCTACTCCGCCACCATTATATATGTATTCATAAGTGAGTATATTAAAAGTATCGTTCTCGAAAATAGTGTTGACAAAATCAATACCCGTGTCTTTGGAGTCTAATAACGTAAAGAGAGGTTTCTTCTTTGAAGTACAGGAAGAAATAAACAGAAACAGAAATAAATAAATAAAATAATTTTTCATAAGCCTTTAAATACAAAAAGCCAATGAATATTGGCTTTTTGTGAAATAAATAAATTAAAGCTTAGTATCCTGGGTTTTGTTTCAGAGTAGCTGATCCAAGAACATCAATCTCACGTTGAGGAATGGGTAAAAGTTCAGACTTCCCTTTGGTAAATTTAACACCTTTGAAAGGAGAAGAACTTGCCTGAGTTCCTTCAAAAGTCAAATACCTATTTAACTCTGAATCTGCCACGCCCCAGCGAACCAAATCATAAAAGCGATGTCCTTCATCGGAGAGTTCTAACCTGCGTTCCATCTGAATTGCCTTTGTAGCATAAGCTTTGTCCCATGCATTGGTATATTGATTAATCACATATTTCGCGGCGGCACTATTCCCATTTTTCACGAATCCTTCAGGATTAGCAGCTCGTGCCCGAATTTTATTTACGTATTCTTTAGCTTTGTCCACTGAGCCAGCCTCAACTTCACATTCGGCAGCCATCAGTAGAACATCAGCATATCTCATCAACGGGTAGTTAATGGCTGTATAGCCGGGAGTCCAACTACTTTTGTCAACACCGCCATTATCAAGTTCACTTTTAGTAAATACAAATTTCTTAGGAGAATAAGGACCTGCGTAAGTTTGATCGCGAATCCAAGTTGTCCCTGGATGTTTCCCCCATCCTAAATAATCAATTCCACGCCTTCCCACTGCATGATCAATCCTAGGATCCAAATCTCCGGCATCAGGTGCAAAAGCAACGGTTTGAGAAAGACCTTGGTCCGATTTAACCTGATTTGCAGGAAGGTTAAACTGACCATCGAACAAGGGTAATCCGTTTACTGTCCTAAACGAATTGACCAAATCAAAACTGGGTTGGTCAAACCCACAACATCCGGCCGGTCCACCAGTATATGTGAAGTTTAAAACCAAATCCGGATTTGCATTATTAGTAGAACCGGTTCCTGCTACAGATTGAATTGAAAATACAATTTCCACGTTATTATCGTTAGCATACCTAAATAAATCTCCATACTTGGGTAAAAGACCATATTTATCTCCTGAGTTATTAACACCAGTACTAATAACTACATCAAAAATTTCTTTAGCCTCTTTATATTTCTTTTGATACAAATAGGCTTTGGCAAGGTAAGCCCCGGCAGCCCATTTATTAGCACGACCCGCAGCATTTTGTTTAGTTGCTAGGTTTTCGTAGGCAAACTTGAAATCTGCTTCAATATTGGCCCACAAATCAGTTGAATTTCCTATAGTGTTGATTTTTTTTTCATCAATTGATTCATCAATATATGGCGTATTATTAAATAGTTTTTTTAATTCAAAATAATAAAAAGCCCTGAGAAATCTTGTTTCACCTTCAATTCTTTTTTTATACAGTGGCTCACCAGTATCTGTCGGTCCATCAGGCAAGGCTGCAAGAACAGCATTTGCCCTAGCAATGCCTTCATAACAAGCCTGATATTTATCCAAAATTGAGACATTTGATGCTTGAGCACTATAAGTCATAATTTCATTAACTTGTGCTTGATCACCAGCATTTGAGCCCTTATTCGCATCACCTCCTAAAACTCCGCCCCAGAACCAATTGGTGACACCGGAATAAAATCCAGCTCGGCCCTGAAGCATACTGTAAACACTTATCAAAGAACCTTCTATCCCGTCCTTAGTTTTCAAACCAGCTTCAGTTAAAGATGCGGTGGGATTAACTTTCAAAAAAGAATCCTTACAGGCAATGCCTATTGCTAGAAATGAAATAATCAAAGCAAGAATCTTTATTCGTTTCATAATATTTGTATTTAAATTGTTCATAAACTTTAAAATTAAAATCCTACGTTAAAACCAAATGTCCAACTTCTGGTAATAGGGAAATTACCAACATCAATCCCAAAATTAGTATCTGCATTCCCACCAACACTAGGATCAAGACCTTTGTATTTAGTAATTGTAAATACATTATTCACAGATGCAAATATTTTCATTCTGGAAATTTTTAAGACTTGCAAAACTTTTGGAAGTACGTTATAAGAAAGGGTTAAATTCTGCATTCTCAAATAACTTCCATTTTCTACATAGAAAGAATTTGATTGAGTATTAGTGCTAAAGTTTGAAACATTTTCAAAAATCGGGATAGTAGCCGAAGTATTTGTTGGTGTCCAAGAATCCTTCACTCTATTACTAATAGCCGCTCCTGCAAAAGATGGATAAAAATCTGTAAACCATTTCGACACGTTAAAAATTTTATTTCCAATAGAAGTAAATAAATAGCACTCAAGTGAAAAAGCCTGATAGGTGATTTTAAAGTTCATACCACCGGTAAATTTCGGAACCGGGCTTCCTAAAACAACTCTATCCTTTTCATTAATCACTCCGTCGCCATTAACGTCTTCGTACCGAAAGCGACCGACTCCGGCACCGTCTTGGGCGGAAGCAGTTCTTACTTCCTCAGCCGACTTAAACAATCCTACAACCTTGTACCCGTAAAATGAAGATATGGACTGTCCTACTGAATTTCTGATAGGGCTAATTCCTCGAAAATCGGGGTTGACAGAGGTTAGGTAGGTGGCCCCTTCGTTTAAGGAAGTAATCCTATTTCTCAAAAAACTTCCATTTATGGTTATCTCATACTGCAACTTGTGAGTGACATCACCACGTCCAACTAATTGAATATCAATCCCTCTATTTTCCATCGTTCCAACGTTGACAGAAGGGGCTGCTGCATAATAACCGTTCTCAACGGTAATAGGTTGCTGAAGCAACAAATCATTGGTTTTCTTATCCCAAACGTCAAAATAAACGTCAAGTCTGCCTTTAAAAAAACTTCCATCCAACCCTACGTTTACAGTTGTTGCTTTTTCCCACTTAGCATTTGGATTTCCAATCCGACTGCGGTAGTAACCCGCAACTGCTGCAGAATTACCTATTGGGTATGATGACTGACCTACTCCAGTGGCATACAAACTGTACTGGTTATTAGGATCAACATTATTTGAATTTCCCATGATACCGTAACCGCCTCGAAGTTTCAAATCATCAATCCAAGTCAAAGAACTCATAAAACTTTCTTCAGAGATTCTCCAAGCCAAAGAAAAGGCAGGAAAAACTCCATAGCGATTAGTTTGACCAAATCGAGAAGAACCATCCCTTCTAACGACGACAGAAACTAAATATCGATCTTTGTATCCATAGTTTAGCCTTGCAAAATAGGAGGAGAAATTTACTCCTTTATAATAGTCGCTTGAGACAGTCCTAGTTGAACCTGGAGTAGTTGTGCTAAGGGTAACAAAATCTCTGTCGGTAGTAAAAGGGTTTAACCCAATACCAATTACGCTTTTCCCAATGCCTGTATTTAAAGCCTCTTGACCAAGAAGAACATCCAAATCGTGAGCCTCCATTTTCTTCTTAAAACTGAGGGTATTTGTTATTACCCAACTCTTACGCTGAGAAGAGCCCTCTGTGTAGGAGGTAGAACCATTGTTCTCTGAATTTTCATAACTGCGTGCCCCGTAAGCATATAAATACCCTAAAGAATAAGTTCCACCAAAAGTAGAGCGAAATACTAAATCCTTTAAGGGTTCATACTCTAAATATACATTTCCAAGCCCACCAAGACTGAATGAACGATCATCTTTCTGGCGATTAAGAGCCGCCACCGGATTTGCAGGGTTATTAAACCCCTGAGCGGCAGTTCCGGCATAGCCACCAAACTCATCATAAACAGGAATAATTGAAGGCATCCTAAAAGCTGACAAAACCACATTTTCATCGGCAGCAACTCCTTGCCCTCCATTCTGTCCAAGTAAAATACGAGTTTCGCGGTAGGTAAACTGTAGATTTTCCCCTATCCGAAGTTTTTTCGAAATGTCAAATTCAGAATTTGCTCGAAATGTATATCTGCCCAATTTTTGACCTAGTAATATTCCGGCCTGATCTTGAATCCCTAATCCGAAATAATATCTGCCTTTTTCAAATCCACCATTAATTCCAACCGTTGCCCTATAAATTGGGGCGTTGCGAGTAATCGCCTTATACCAGTCTGTTCCACTTTTATTTGCCTTTACTACTTGGTAAATTGTATTAGCAAAATTCGTCACATTATAACTCTTTGCCTCGGCAGCTAAATCAACCGGTCCGGTAATATCAGCTCCATATTCACCGCCTTTCAACAAGTAATCAGGGATTACGGGAGTATCTCCTTTCCCAAATTGAGGATGATCTGGTACTTTTCCATCGCTCTTTAAAGCCTTCCAAGTCCAATCAGTAAAATCAGTTGGATTCATGGTTGAAATACCCTTACCCGGTGTGGTCACCCCTATCATGCCATCAAAAGTGACAGCTAAGCTGGAAGGTTTTCTGGTCCCTCTCTTTGTAGTATAAACAATGACACCGTTGGCAGCTCTAGCTCCATAAATGGAAGCAGAAGATGCGTCTTTCAAAACCGTAGTTGACTCTATATCATCGGGATTTAAAAAATCAACCGAAGTTACAGGCAATCCGTCAACAATATATAATGGTTCATTCCCTCCAAGTGCTCCAAAACCTCGAACTCTTATTTGGCTCGTAGTCCCGGGTTGTCCATTGGTAATAACTGTAACTCCGGCCACACGTCCTTGAAGTTGTTGTTCAACATTTCCGGAAGGGGAAATAGCTATATCCCTTGATTTCACAGTAGAAACAGAGCCCGTTGTTTGGTGTCTAGTATCAATGGAGTATCCGGAAACGACCACATCCTCCAATGTTTTCACATCGGGAACGAAAGTAACGTTAACAGTAGAACGCCCCCTAACCGAAACCTCCTGAGTTACATATCCAACAGAGGATATTACAAGTACAGCATCTTCCGGAGCGGAAATCGAAAAATCTCCATTAAGGTCCGTAACCGTTCCCGTGGAGGTTCCTTTTATTACAACGTTAACTCCCGGAATTGGCTGGTCATCATCAGAGCCAATTACTTTCCCGCTGACGGTTTGCTGCGCCCAAGCCAACTGCACCGCAAGCACTGAGAGTACCAAAAAAACAATTCTAGTAAATTTTTGCATAGGTTTAAATTTTTGATTAATTAATTTTGAATTAAGACTTCATACAGTTCGAGAAATATTACTTAGCATTTATCGCGTTTCAAATGTATTTATTATTTTCTTATAAGTCAAATTTAACTCATAAAAATTTTAAAAAAAATTACATCGGCTAAGTTCACAAAATAGACTTGTGTAAGTTTATATTTTAAAAATCATTTAAAACCTAAATGAGATCAATGATAAAGTTGTTCATTTTCAACGTTTTAGCACCCTTTTTTAATGAGTAACCCAATTGAGGGAATTTTGTATGTACGCTGTGCTCTGTCCTCGCTATATAGTAAATTTTTTTTTCTAACTTTCTTTTCTACATCCCTCATGTTTCTTCATCCCTAATGCTGATGAATTCTTTTGAAACAACTTTAAAATCTATGTTCCCAATTCCGGCTCAAGCAACTCTAAAGGAGAATATCTTTAAGACACATTAATATAAGAACCCATATCCCCCCAACAGTGAGGGGAAGTAGAAGAATTAAGACTCTAAATCTATCAAAGCGGACATACTTTCTATCGAAAATGAAATATACTTATCGCTGAGTCTAACATAGGAACCAAAAAACCATCTTGGAAATCAGTTGGAATCAAGTTTGTTGCTTTTTAGGTAAAAATAAAGATACAGCGATAATTCTTTGAACTTAAGCACAGTTGACAATTCTCCCTATTTATTAAAATAATTTGGCAAAATACCCACAAGATTAAGGCACAAACTGAGTACATAATAATGTGTCTAATTTTACCTTTTCCCGGATTCGTATAAATTTTTACTCTGTTTCCGTATTATTTTGGTTTAGCAACTAACTCAATCTGTCGGTCATAGAATTTTATCACTTTTAAATAGGATTCTTTATGGCACATCAGGCGGTACGCTTTTCCAAACAATAACAAATGCGACATTCTATTCACAACGTTAATTCACAACGAAAATCAACACCTTGCCTTGTTTCGCAATTAGGCTTCTGAAGTGTAACTACTCATTAGTCTAACTTGATTCGCCGGGAACAAAACAGATCACGGTGGACAAATTCTAAAAGTTATTCTTCAATGGAAAGAAGAGTTAAAAGGCTGTTCCGAAACTCAATCAAGTAGATTTTTTTTAATCTACATTAAATCAAATGCTTTCTACACAGGGATCTCAAAGTGAATAGATAATCAGAATTGAGTGATATTTTTAGGGTCGGGTTTCACAATAAATTATTACAATGTTTTGAACTTATTAATTAGCTTCCGGTTAAAAATAAATAACAGAATTAAAAATATAGAATACCCACTATTTATGCACTTTCTAGACCACAACAGAATAGCACTTTCTGTATTTATTTAGCCCATATAGTTTACACTTTTATTCCACAAACATCTCAATTTTGAATTATCTGAAAATCTTTAACCCAAAGAAACCCAACAACAATGGGCTTCAACGACTGATAGGAGTTTTCAATTAATGGAACTTCATTCAAAATTCTATAGACCCAGCATCAACATTTTCCTCTTCTAATACAATTACAAAGGAAAGACACTGAACCACAATACTTAACCACTATATTAAAGTATTTTCGCTCCTGGAAAATCACCAAACTACGCAACACCAAGAGCAAAATGTCCCTCAACACGAACCAGCCATCATCGCTTATAGTTCCAAAAGATATTTCCCATTCCTTCAAGAAGTTATCACTACTTTCCGCCAACAGCACCAACCATACTTACAGACCACACAATCAACACCTAGTGACGGGTGAAAATTGTTCCGGTGTCTCCCTTTTTGTAGTTTACTTAATTAACTTTGACAGCATCCACAGTATATCTGATATAGTATTTCAATCCATTGTCTGTAACTTCAAGCTCAAAAACAACCGGCTCGCCAGAATAATCTACCATATCCTTAGAATTAAAAGGTTTTTTAACCTCTTGTTCTTTACCATCCATTATCATTTTAGTCACTTTATTAATCGCAGTAACAGACACACCGGACAACATCTGAGTATCAAATGTAGCTTCTGTTTCCAAAGCATCAAGAGGAGTCACTCCTAAAACTCTAAAAGTTATATTATAACGACTATTTGCTCCTTTAATTATTGGGTTCAATCCTGTAAGCTTTAAGTTAAGAATAGGGGCTTTCTTGCTATAAACCTTATAATCCTTGAATACATGGACAGAATCTTGAGCGTAAGATACAAAGGTAATGTTACTTCCACTAATGTCTACTATATCGGAACCCTTTATGATCTTTTTATTGAACTTCATAAAGGAGAACTTCCCGGTGGTTTTATAATCAACAGAAACAGAATCTAAATAGGTTTTAGCGATATCATCAGTATCATAGATTACAAAATACTTAGGGTCGGCATCAGTTGCACCATTTTCGACAAAAACAGGGTACGATTCTTTGTAAGAATTTTTGTTATCATCAGTCTTTTTGCTCCGATTGACAACAACAGCCGATTCAAAACTATATAGTTTCTCAATGGGGGTAACTGTAACAGTAACCAGATATTTTCTAGAAACTTTCGTGTCATAAGAAGTTACTTTATAGGTAACAGCAGAAGAAAAATTTTGAGTATCTGTCTCACTTTTTTGAGGCTTATCGGCAACTGTAACAGTCGAAAACGGACTGCTCGAAAAGTTTGCTGTCAATTTTTCTGCAGTAACTTCTGCCTTTCCGGATGCATAAGGAAAAGTCACAGTAACAGGTATATTGTCATTAGCGTCTGGCTTATCACCAATTTTACCGTCTACAGTTAACTTCTCTTTGTCCACATCTTTATGGAACGTCAAACTAAAAGCAGAAATTTCAGCTTTTGAACTTGAAATGGTAATTGACGTTGGTGGTGATACTGAATTTTTAATGGATGTCCCTGTGGCATTATGATTGTTAGTTACTACAACTGCTTCAAAAGTACCTGCCAATTGATAGACAACTTTAATCTTTGCAACCCCACTAACGAATTGACCATCGTCAATCAAAATACCAGCTTGATTAGGATAATTAGATAGGCTAGTAGGTTCAGGCAACTTAAGCCCATAAGGCAACAATGAAATTGATTGTGCCCCACTGACTTTTTGGACAGAAAATGTAAATGTATCCACGCCCAACAACCCCGAGGTTTTATCAACGGTAAAACTAGTACTAGCTGGCTTGCTAGCTTCATCCTTTTTGCAACCAACAAATGCCAAAATGAAGAAAGCAATTAATAAAAAATAGTAAGATTTTTTCATAAAGTTTTAGTTAAGTATAAGATTAATGAGTTTAAATAATTTAATAAGATTCAAATAATGGTTCACTGAGGCACAATGTTACAAAAAAAGATTTTTACAAACAAAACAATTGTAAAAAATAAAAATACTTTTTTTTAGGCTCTGTTTTTGACTTAGTCCCTTGTACCCATTTATTATATAAACACAAGGTTTGATTATATTTCTAGCAACAATCGATGCCACTCATAAACTAAAAATACTATCAACATCAAAATCATATAAATTGCGACAAAAGTATGAATTACGGGGTTTGAAATTTTGAAATAAGCCAACGTCAATAGTGTTGAAAAAACGATAATAGGAGGAATTAAATCCTCATATTTATAATCCCTAATAATGAAATTATCCAAAATGGAAACCAGAGCAAGGAACACTCCAAATAAAAATATCTTTCTATAGTTTTCAAAATAAAATTCTTTGAGGTTAATGGCTCCTTCGGAGGTGTTAGTAGGGAAAAGTAGCCTTGCCAAAATAAAAAGTACAATGGGGTAAACCATAATAAAAATGAAAGTGGGCAGTCGCCAGTCAGCATAGTCGCGCAGTTCAAAGGTTACCCACCATTCTTGTATGTGTAGCAGAAGTACTAAAAATATCCAAATCAAGTGAGTATGGTATATCTTTACCCTACTGCTATTATGTATTAAATCTGCAACTCCGGTCAGTATTTGGGCGATTCCTAAGCCTAGAATTATAGAAATAAATACTGTAACGTACTCGAACGAACTCATTAAATTATCAATTTTGACAGGCAAGATAAAAGATTATTGATTTTAACAAAAAAGTAAAACGAAAATGTAAGAAAACAGGTAAACCGTAGAATATTATTTTCATAAACAACAAAACCACTTGTTTAAATAATAAATAATTAAACATAAATTCCCCGTGAATTAATCCTTTAACGAGCATTTCAATTAACGAATATTTGATTTTGTTCCAAAATTAGAAAATAGTCTTCTAAAATTATAAATATTTTACAATAAAGGCACCAAAGGAAGTATCATAGCGTTGATTTCCTTCCACCAAAGAATAAAGAGAGGTCTCGAGCGGATTTGAACCGCTGTAGGAGCTTTTGCAGAGCTCAGCCTAACCACTCGGCCACGAGACCTTTACCACAGGATTTAAAGTTTATAAAAATGAGACTCAAAATAAATGGTTACTTTCATATCCATTTTTGTTTGCCTCAACTACTCCTGATCTCCTTTGGCCTTCTTCTCTTTAGAATCAGCCATTTTCTGTTTTAAATTACTCAAGGCCTCTAAATCGCCCAGAGTAGAATTTTCATTGCCTTTGTTAATATTTGAAATTCTCTTGCTAGTAGAAATTTTCTTTGGAGCAACCTGTTTCTCGTCCGCAATTGCCCACATTACCCTGTGACTCAATATAATACGGCGGTCGGCTTTGTTAAAGTCAATAACTTTAAAGTCCAAGGACTCCCCTAGCTCAGTTCGAGAAGCATCTTGCTTAGTCAGATTCCTTGCAGTGCAAAAGCCTTCAATTCCATACTGTAATTCAACAATCATACCCTTATCACTTTTGGCTACCAATGTGCCTCGATGAACAGAGCCGACCTCAAAAATAGTTTCAAATGAATCCCAAGGATTTTCTTCTATATGTTTGTGACTCAGTGCCAGTCTGTGGTTCTCAGAATCAAGTTCCAACACTTTTACTTTAAGTGTATCGCCTACTGCAACCATGTCGGAAGGATGTTTTATGCGCTTAGTCCAACTCAAATCGGATAGATGTACAAGACCGTCAATTCCTTCTTCTAATTCAATAAACAAGCCAAAACTAGTAAGATTTCGCACAATTCCTTCATGAACAGACCCAACTCCGTATTTAGTGAGTACGTCTTGTCTGTTCCATGGGTCTTCAGTAAGTTGTTTTATTCCCAAAGACATTTTTCTTTCTTCACGATCAATAACCAATACGACAGCCTCAATTTCATCGCCAACATTGATAAAATCTTGTGGATTTCTCAGATGCTGAGACCAACTCATCTCACTGACGTGGATAAGCCCCTCTACGCCGGGTTGCAATTCAAGGAACACGCCATAATCGGCCACATTAACCACCTTAGCTTTCACCTTAGAACCGACCACAATATCAGCGGGTAAACTCTCCCAAGGATGTGGAGTTAATTGCTTCATTCCCAATGATATACGTTTTTTATCCTGATCTATGTCGAGAACAACCACCTTAATAGTTTGATCTAGCTTCAAAACTTCTTCGGGATGAGTAATCCGCCCCCAAGAAATGTCTGTAATGTGCAAGAGTCCATCTACACCGCCTAAATCGACGAATACTCCAAAACTAGTCATATTCTTAATAACCCCCTCCAGCACTTGACCTTTATCTAAATTTGTGAGTATAGCCGACCGCTGTTGTTCAATATCTTTTTCTATCAATATCTTATGGGAAACGACAACGTTATCGTTGGCATAATTTATTTTTACAACCTTAACTTCAATGCTTTTGTTAACGTAAACATCAAAATCACGGATAGGCTTAACATCTATTTGAGAACCAGGCAAGAAGGCTTCTATGCCAAAGACATCCACAATCAGACCTCCTTTTGTTCTTCGCTTTACTAATGATTCAATTATTTTATCGGATTCTAAGGCCTCCTGTATATTCTGCCATCCCTTTACTAGTTTGGCTTTTCGGCGCGAAAGCAAAAGTTGTCCCATTGCATCTTCTCTCTCTTCGATGAAGAGGTCCACTTCGTCGCCAATCTTAATATCGGGCATATCTTTAAATTCGGCCAATGGAACTAGTCCGTCCGATTTAAAATTGATATTAAGAATTACATCTCTGTCATTAATGCCAACGACAACTCCCTTTACAATTTCACTATTACTGACGGTGGTTACTGAGCCTGAATACATGTTCTTCATTTCATTGTACTCAGCTTTAGAGTAGCCCTTCCCTAGTCCTCTACTTTCAACAGATTCCCAGTCAAAAATTTCCGGTTGCTCTTTCTTAGGTTCCGAGCTTCTAACAGGCTTAACTTCTTGTGTAGGTGCAGGTTTTTCTAAAGGTATTGATTCCTTTATTGGT
>Ga0316188_10000730_pt1 | contig 14828 bp, 12 predicted proteins | sample Phiworburrow1_MG_FD_204933 | JGI IMG/M metagenome (GOLD analysis project Ga0316188, IMG submission 204933) | Coastal sediment microbial communities from Maine, United States - Phippsburg worm burrow 1 | ecosystem: Environmental > Aquatic > Marine > Coastal > Sediment | place: USA: Maine...
CTACGTAGGTGGCCAGCGCGGTCACGTTGGCCATCTCGCCCTTGCCGAAGGGCGTCTTGACGATCTCGGCACCGTTGAGCCCCTGCAGCGTGACCATGCACGTCACGAGACGGTCTTCCAGATCCTGCACGCGGCCGGTGTCGGCGAAGTAGCGCGGCAACGTGACGAACGCGCCCTTGACGACGCCTGGGCCCTGGCCCAGGTCACAGGCCTGCAGCGAGACGTTCTTCGGGCCGCGGGCCTTCTTCCACAACTCCTCGCCCTTGGCTTCGTACAGATCGGCCGGGTTGCCGTCCTCGAGCATCTTGCGGTATTCGGCAATTCCGTCCGCCGCGGACTTCTGTGCCAAAGCCCCGGCGCAAAGCGCCGTGGCTGCGAGTCCCAAGAGCAAGTTCCTTTTCAACGATGTCTCCTTCCAGGTTGTCATCAGCCCCGCGGCCGGGGCCTGCGAGAAGCGTTGCGCCGCTCAGGTCACGGTCGCTTCGTCGCTGCGCTTTTCGCCCTTGTTGTCCACCCAGCTGATGGTGATCTTGTCGCCCGCCTTGGCGCCCTTGACGACGAACTGCAGGAACGGGTTCTTCGAGATCGAAGGCCCCCACTCGGCGGTGAGCACCGTCTTGCCGTTGTGGGCCGCAGTGACCTCCTGGATGAACCAGGCGGGGATCAGCTTGCCGGCCGAATCCTTGCGCTGGCCGGTTTCCATCTCGTGACTCATGAGTACGCGCACGGTGGTCTTGTCACCGGCGGCTTGGGCGCGAATGCGCATCGGGTCTGCCATGTCGTTTCTCCTTGGTTTGCCGTGTCAGCCGCCGCAGCCGCCGAGCGTGACCTTGATTTCCTTGCCTGCGAACAGCACCTTGCCGTCGCCCATCATCGCCACCGCATACACGTTGGACGATTGGCCCATCTTCGTGCGTGTGTTGACGTTGGCCTCGACCGAGTCGGTGATGTCGAACACTGCGGCCAGCACGTTAGGGTTCTTCTCGACCAGCAGCAGAAGACGCTTCACGCCAGGCAGCGAGGTGGCCACGCCTACCGGCACGACCGCGCCGTTCTCGGCGATGTCCGGGCCGGTGATGGTCACGTCCTTGCTTTCGACCGGGGCGCTGCCGCCCAGGGCCTTGACGGCATCGGCCATCGTCTTCGTTTCGAAGGCCGCCTGCGGCCAGGCGGCCTGTGCGGCCGTGGGCAGGTAGCCGGCCACGGCCAGCAGGCTGGCGACCGTGGCGCTGCGCGTCATCATTTCGCGTCGGGTGTGCATGAGTTCAATCTCCTTTAAGGTAGAAATATCATCGTCGATCAATCCGGGCAATCAATCCGGGGAAGCCCAGGATCGATCCCCGATGCCGCCGCCGCTCGGCCACTTCAGGGTTTGGCGCCTTCGGCGATCCATTGCGCCAGTGTCCTCACTTCTTCAGGGGTGGCGGTTTGCGCAGGCATTGGCACCGGGCCCCATACACCACTGCCTCCTGCGCTGATCTTCTGCGCCAGGTAGGCGGCGGCGTCGGGACGCGTGGCGTACTTCTGGGACACCTCGCGGAAGCCAGGACCGACGACCTTGTTGTCCATGCCATGGCAGGTCAGGCAGTTGAGCTTTCGCGCCAGAGCCACGGTGGCGGCGTTGGCATCGGACCCTGCCTTCGGGGACACAGCGGCCACTGGTCGCGCGCCGGCGGGCTGGGTGGTGTCGGCGCCATGCTGCGCACCGACACTGCGGTTTTGCTCGGCCAGGTTGCCATGCGCGTTGCGCGCGTGCTCTGGCAGGTACGAAGCCACCGTGGCTTCGGTGGCACAGTCTTTCATGCAGGCCGCTGCCTTCACATCGGGCTTGGCGTTACCCATGCTCGGGCCGGGCCACATTGCATGTGCGGTGGTCATGCCGTTGCGGTTGGGCATCATGCCCTGAACCTGGGCGATGTTGGCGTCGCTGAGCGTGAAGTTCTCTGGCAGCACCTCGCCCAGGTTGAGCAGGTAGGCGACCAGCGCATAGACCTCATCGGGCTTCAGCGACTTGGGCGCATTCCAGGGCATTGCGCGATAGATGTAGTCCCAGAGCGTCGATACCGTGGCGACCTTCATCAGCGTGGTGCGTCCCGGGTAGGCTGCATCCAGAAGCCGGGCGACACGCCCGCTCTTGACGTCTTCCTTGGTGGTGCCACCGACCAGCGGCGAGAACACCTGATTGCTTTCGCCGAACACGCCGTGGCAGGAGGCGCACTTCGCTTCCCACAGGTCCATGCCCTGCGCAACGCTGCCCGAACCCTTGGGCAGGCCCTTGAAATCGGGGCGCACGTCAATGTCCCAGGCAGCCAACTCCGACGCGGTCGCGGGCCGCCCGATACCGCTGATGGCCATGGTCTGTGCGCCGGCCAGGCCGACGCAGCTCAACGCAGCCAGCGCTGCCGCGGCCTTACGAAAGCTGGACATTCTTCACCTCGCCGCTTTCCTGGACGAGCCAGGTTTGCACCGCGTTGTTGTGGTAGATCGACCGTGTGCCGCGCACCGCGCGCAACTGGCGGAAGGTGGGCTGCACGTAGCCGGTTTCGTCCGTGGCGCGGCTTTGCACCAGTGCGGGCTTGCCGTCCCACACCCAGTCGAGGTTGAAGCGCGTCAGGCACTTGCTGAGCACCGGAGCCTCGAGCCGTGCTGTGCGCCAGTTGCGCCCGCCATCGACCGACACGTCGACCTTCTTGACCTTGCCTCGCCCCGACCAGGCCAGCCCGCTGATGTTGTAGAAGCCCTTGTCCAGCAACGCCTGTCCACCCGAAGGCGTGGTCACCACGCTCTTGCATTCCTGGATGCTGCTGTACTGCCGGTGCAGCCCGTCGGGCATCAGGTCGATGTAGTGGACGGCCTCGTCCTTGGTGGCCCAGGGCTTGTCGCCGACCTCGATGCGGCGCAGGTACTTGACCCAGCTGACACCCTGCACGCCCGGCACCACCAGGCGCAGCGGATAGCCGTTCTCGGGGCGCAACATCTCGCCGTTCTGGCCGTACGCCAGCAACACTTCGCCGCTCTCGACCATCTCCATCGGGAGGGTGCGCGTCATCGACGAACCGTCGGCGCCCTCGCCGAGCACGTAGCGTGCCCGCTTGTAGTCCACGCCGCACAGGTCGAGCACGACCTTCAGTGGCACGCCAGTGAATTCGCTGCAGCTGAGCATGCCGTGACTGTATTGGACCGTCGGAACGGCGACGTTGCCCCACTCCATGCCGGTGTTGGCGCCGCACTCGATGAAGTGGAAGCGGCTGACCATGGGCAGGCGCATCAACTCGTCCATCGTGAAGACCATCGGCGTCTTCAGCAGCTTGGGATCAGATCCGTTGACCATCAGTCGGTGCTTCGACGGGTCGATGTCCCACCAGCCCTGGTGGTGACGCTCGAAGTGCAGACCGCTCGGCGTGATGATGCCGAACAGTGACTGCAGCGGCGCAAAGGACACCGACGACTGAGTGGTCTGCGTCAACCCCGGACTCATGCGGCGCTGCACGTTGGCTTCGAACTTGGAGGGCTTGCCGTAGCCATCGCTCGCGACACCCTGACCCAGCCCCGTCGTGTGGGCGGGCAGATTCAGGATGTTGGCATCACCGCCTTCGGTCGGCACCGGGTTCGATTGCGCCAGCGCCGCCGGCACGGCCGCGCTGGCCAGGGCCGCCGAGAAGGCCGAACGGATGAAGTCTCGCCGACCGGCGCGGCCTTCGGCGAACACTTTGCGGATGTCGTCCTTCGCCAAGAAGGACTCGGGCGCCCTGATGAGGCGGCCGGGGGGGGCGGTGGCGTCGCTCAATTCGATTCCTCGCGGCCGGGCACAACTTGTAGATCCGGATATAAGCAAGTACGAATATACATTCTCAACGCAGTCAGTGCAATAGTGAAATCCCTTGGCTGCCCGTTGGTCAGGCGGCATCTGCCGCAGTGTGCCGTGCCGGCCCCCTTGGCCCGCACCGCGCGAAGTCGTGGCGAGCGCGCCAAGCCGCACGCTCGCACACTCAACGCGCCCACATGCCAGGGCACCGTAGCGAACGCCGTCAGAAGCGCCGCATGTAGGCCAGACCCAGCTGGTATTCCTTCATCGAGATCGTCTCGGTTGTCGTCGGTGGGGCGCCGAAGCCGACCAGGAGACTGGTGCCGCTTACCGAGTTGTTCTGCGCATACATGAACGCGCCGGTGAGCTGCGACAGCGCGTCGATTTTCCAGGTGGCGCCGAGGGTCCACTGGTTCTGCACCACTCCCGGGGCGATGATGTTGAATGTCACGTCCTGCGGCCGGATCGGGTTGTCGGAGCGGTTGTAGCCGCCGCGCAGCGTCCACTGGTCGTTCAGCGCGTATTGCACGCCGAACTTCCACACGTTGATGTCCTGCCAGCCGAAGCCGGCGCCGTTGCTGCCGCCCAGGCAGGCGCTGGGGTCCGGAACCATCGCGCAGTTGCCGATCAGCGAGCTCGGGTTGCTTACCGACTTCACGTCGCTGTAGAAGATGCGCTGGAAGTCCAATGCCAGCAGCCAGTCCTTGGTCGGCCTGAACGAGCCGCCGAGGGTGAAGTTCGAGGGGATGTCGAAGTCCCCGGCCTGCGCGAACAGGCCCTTGTAATCGTCGAACGCTCCCATCCACATCTTCGTCGCATAAGTGGCGCCGACGGCGAACTGCTCGGTGAACTGGCCCATGTAGCCGATGCGTACGCCGCCGCCCCACGAACTGCTGTGGCCGTTGTTCGTGACGCTGCCCATGCTGGTGGAAAGCATCGGGTTGTCGAAGGCCTGCAAGCCCTTGGCCTCGAAGCGCTGGTACGCCAGCGTCGGCGCGATGCCGACTGAATGTCCCGGCATGAACTGCCACGACACATAGGGCGCGATCATCAGCTGCATCAGGTCGACACCGAGCCTGCCGTTGCCGCAAAGCAGGTTGTACGGTCCCGGCGCCGGGTTGAAGGCCGCGCAGGCACTCTGCGCAGGAATCTGGCCGCCAGGGTAGTCGGTATTCATGCCGCCATTGCCGTAGACCGTCAGGCCGAAGGCCAGTTCGGAGCTGTGACGCCAGTTGACGCCGAACTCTGGAATGAAGAAGTTGGTGCTGCCGCTGGTCGCGCTGCCGTCGAGGCCGGCCGGACCCGAGCCGGTGCGCGAGGCGCTGCGATCAGGGCCGAACCAGCTCAGGCCGAACTGCCACTGGCTGTCGAGGAAGCTCATCGCGCCAGGGTTGACCGCGCCGCCGAAGGGCTCGAGCGCGACGGCCACGGCGGCACCGCCCATGCCGATGGCGGTCATGCCGTAGCCGTTGGCGAAGTAGCCGTCGGTGGCCTGGGCCGCGCCCGCGGCCAGAAGCAGGCCCAGCGCAGCGGCGACGGGCGTGCGCAGGCGCTTTTCGGGTTGTCCGGCGATCATGCATATCTCCATGGTTGGACCGGGTGGGGAGGGAAGGAGGGTCTGGGGCTACCACTGGGCCAGCAGCCGCCCATCTTGCACTTTGGACGGCCAGCGCCGCAGCGGGCTGTTGCCTTTCTTGATGCAATTGCCGCTGGGTACGTCGAAAGCCCACTCATGCTTCGGGCACGTCAACGTGTGGCCTTGCAGCGCAAGGTGCGGGATATTGGTGCTCTGGTGCGGGCAGCGGCTGTCGTAGACGCGGATGTCGCCACCGTCCGCATAGACGAACAGACCGCGACCGTCGCAGTCGACGCGCTGCACCTCGCCGGGCTTCAGATCGGCGACGGCCATCACGTCATGCCACTGCTCGGCTTCGCCATGCAGAGCCTCCGGCCTGAATTCGGGCAGGTCCATCGAAAGGATGATGTCCACCGCCCAGACGATCTTGGCCAGGCCGAGCGCCGGGAAGGCCATCAGCAGTGCGTCGAGTACCTCGGCCGGCGTGCAGCCCTCGCGCAATGCGCGTTTCAGGTACTGGCGAAAGCCCCGGTCGGTCTGTGCGTGCACCTTGGTGATCACCGAGATCAAGTTGCGCGTCTTGGGGTCCAGCCGTGTACCGCAGGCCTTGAGGAAGGCGAAGTAGTGGCCCACGGCGTCGGGACGGGCCTTGACCAGGTAGTTGAGTGCGTCGCTCATGGTGTTGGTAGGGCAAAGTCGTGAGAGGTTTCGGGCGCTGCTGGCGAGGCGGTGGAGGGCGGGGCACGCCGCAAGCGCAGCGCTTCCAGGGCTGCAGCATGCGTTTCGAAAACGTTGTCGCGACCGAGCACCGACATCAGGCCGGTGCGTTCGCAGACCTCGACGAATTGGCGCTGCGCCTGGCTGACCACCAGCGTGATGCGACGCTCGCGCAACTGGTGCACCAGATAGCGCAGCATCTCGACGCCGGTCGCGTCCAGGATATTGATGCCCTGGGCCAGCACGACGATGCATTCGAGCCCGGGATGCTCGTGATCGAGTTCAAGCACCGCATCCTCGAAGAACGAGGCATTGACAAAGAACAGCGCCGCGTCAAAGCGCAGCGCCACCACGCGTTCGTGGTTCGGCGCACCTCCATCGAGCTCACGCAGGCTGCCATCGTCGGCCAGCGCGTACACCACGATGCGCGGTTTCATGCGGCGGTAGATGAAGGCGCCGAGTGAGAACAGGATGCCGACGACGATGCCGTTCTGGATGTTGGGCGCAAAGGCAAGCGTGGCGACGAAGCTCAGCAGCGCCGCCATCCCGTCGTCGCGGCTGGTGCGCCAGGCCTGGCGCATCGCCGGCCCGTTGAGGAGATTGGCCACCGCCAGCAGGATCATCGCCGCCAACGCTGACTTGGGCAGGTGGTGCAGCAACGAGGTGAAGAACAGCACCACCACCAGCACAAGGGCTGCGGTAACCAGCGACGAATAGCCGCTGCGCGCCCCGGCCGACAGGTTCAGCGCCGAGCGCGAGAACGAGCCGCTCACCGGCATCGAATGGCAGAACGCGGCCACGACCTTGGCCAGGCCCTGGCCGATCAGCTCCCGGTTCTCGTCCCAAGGTGTGCGCGTCTTGTCGGCAATCACCTTGCAACTGGACATGGCCTCCATGAAGCTGACCAGCGCCACAACGAAGGCGGCCGGCAGGAGGTCGATCATGGCCTGCGGATTGGCCGCCGGCAGTGACAGCGATGGCAGCCCGGTCGGCACCATGCCCACCACGGCCCCGCCGTGCTCGGCGTAGCCAATGGCAAAGCTCAGCAGTGTCAGGACGGCCACCATCACGGGCAGGCCCGGTCGTGCGGGCGCCCAGCGCCGGAAGCCGAGCATGATCGCCAACGCCAGCAGGCCCATGCCCAAAGTTGGCAGGTGCACCTGTTCCCACTGCGCCAGCAATACACCGACGCCGGCCAGGGTGCTGTTGCCGGCCGGGATGGTGATGCCCGTGAGCGCCGGCAGCTGCGACAGCCCGATGACGATGGCCGCGGCGTTGATGAAGCCCACCAGCACGGGGTGCGAAAGCAGGTTGAGCAGCAACCCGGCCCTTGCCAGGCCAAGGCCGATCTGGAACATGCCCGACAGCAGCGCGAGCAGCAGCACGTACATCACGTACTGTTCCGAACCGGACGCGGCGAGCAGCCCCACGCTCGAGGCTGTGAGCACCGAGGTCATCGCCACTGGGCCGGTCGACAGCAGCGCCGACGAACCGAAGAGCACTCCAACGATCGATGGCAGCAGCGCGGCGTAAAGGCCATGCTGGGCTGGCATGCCGGCCAGCTGCGCGTAGGCCAGCGACTGCGGGATGACGAGCAGCGCCACGGCGGTGCCCGCGGACAGGTCGGCCGTCAGCGACTCGCGAGTGGGGCGCGGCCAGGACACAAAGGGCAGCAGGCTGGCGGGTGCTCTCATCGCCGCCTCGTGCGCCCGGTACGGGACGCGTGCCACCCTTGCACGATCAAGAGATCACCTGGTAGTAGAGGTTCTGCGGATGATTGGCTTGCGCCAGGAAGAACCAACGCTCGGCCAGCAGGCCCAGGTACTGCAGCACGAAGGCCAACGCCAGCGCTCCGATCGATCCGGTGGCGACGCCGAGCCACAGGCTCAGCAATGGCAGCGGGAACACCAACAGCAGGAACGCCCACTTCACACCACGCAGCCACGTCAGGCTGCGGCCGTGGAAGAACTCGCGCGTGTTGAATGCGCCACCCATGAAGCCCTGCGCCTTCTGCACGATGCGCGGGTGCTTGATGCCGATGGCGGTCTGCAGCGAGGAAACCGGCTTGAGTCGGGTATTGCGGTGCAGCGACGCGCCGCGAGTGACAAGCGCGGACAGCGTGAAGACGGCGGCGGCCCCTGCCAGCACCGGTACCAGCGCGCCGGCGGATGCCCATGTCGCGGCCAGCCAGGTGGCCAGCAGGAAGCCCGAGGCGCAGCCGAACAGCGTGTGGTTGACCAATGTCAGCGGGCTGGCCCATTCCTGCAGGAAGCGGATCGACGCATAGACCATGCCGGTGCAGACGAACAGTGCCGCACACAGCCACGCAACGATGAGGCCGATTGCCGGCGCGGAGGACCAGCCCATCGACTGCGCCAGACCGTAGACCGCCACCCCAAGCATGAACAGCGGCAGCGCGATGACTTCGCGCGACAGCCAGGAGGTGCGCCACATCGCGGCGCTGCGCCAGGCACGCTCGGGGCGACCGAGGTGAAAGAACGAGGCCACAAGGCCGAGGCCGCACAGTCCGAACGCGAGCAGGCTGCCGACGGCCTGGAACAGCGGTGTCTCGATCGACGGGCCCCACAGTTCGACGGCGAACAATGCCAGGAACAGCCCCTGGCCGGCACCGATCAGCGTGGTCAGGAAGATGACGGAGAAGGCGGGATTCATGCGCGCATGCCATGTTGGTTCAGGTGGCGAAGTCCTCGCGGCCGGGCTCGCGCGCTGCGGCGCCGGGCTGCTGGCCGTCGATCTTCAGCGGGTTGTCGATGCGCTCGAGATCCTCCGCATGGATCGTGATCTCGGCGCGGCGCCTCGGCAGGTAGTGGTTGGCCGGATGCGTGCCCCATTCGGGCATCAACGCATAACCAGCGCGCTCGCGGATCGCTTGCGACACCACCGACTCCGGGTCATGGATGTCACCGTACAAGCGCGCGCCGGTCGGGCAGGCGAGCACGCAGGCCGGCTTGCGCTCGCGCTCGGGCAGACTGGCGTCTGTGATGCGGTCCACGCACAGCGTGCACTTGGTCATCACCTGGCGCTTCTCGTCCAGTTCGCGCGCGCCATAGGGGCAGGCCCAGCTGCAGTACTTGCAGCCGATGCACTTGTCGTAGTCGACCAGCACGATGCCGTCCTCGGCGCGCTTGTAGCTGGCACCGGTGGGGCAAACCGGCACGCAGGGCGGGTCCTCGCAGTGCAGGCAGCTCTTCGGGAAGTGCACCGTCTGTGTGTGCGGGAACTCGCCGACCTCGAAGGTCTGCACGCGGTTGAAGAAGGTGCCGCTCGGGTCGGCTCCGTAGGGATCCGTGTCGACCAGCGGACCGGCCGGGCCCGAGGTGTTCCACTGCTTGCAACTCGTCACGCAGGCGTGGCAACCGACGCAGACGTTGAGATCGATGACCAGTGCCAGTTGCGTCACGGCTTGCACCCGATGGGCTCGAGCGGGGTCATCGCGTGGCCTGCGATCCGGCGAAGTAGGCGAGCCAGCGTGGCGCAGTGCCGGTGCCCGGGGCCGCAGGCACGCTGTTGAACTGCGGCCAGGTCTGTGCCGCCTCGTCCGGCTGCGCGGCGCTGATGCGCACGCGCACGTCGTACCACGCGGCTTGGCCGGTGATCGGGTCGGAATTCGACAACGCGGCCGAACCGCCCGCGTGCGGCAGCTCCTCGCTGATCAGGTGGTTGAGCAGAAAGCCTCGCTGCGACTCGTTGGCGTCGTCGCTCAGCCCCCACGCGCCCTTGGCCTTGCCGATGGCGTTCCAGGTCCACACCGTGCCCGGCTCGACCGCTTCGGAGTAGCGGCACATGCAGCGCACCTTGCCCCAGGTCGATTCGACCCACATCCAGCCGCCGTCGTCGATGCCGGCTGCGCGCGCCACCGCCGGGTTCACGAACAGATAGTTGTGGGTGTGGATCTGCCGCAGCCATGCGTTCTGCGAGTCCCAAGAGTGATACATCGCCATCGGCCGCTGGGTCACTGCGTTCAGCGGGAAGCGCACGATGTCGGTGGCCTGCGCCTCGAGCGGCGCGTAGTGGAACGGCAGCGGGTCGAAGTAGGTGGCGACGCGCTGGCGCAGATGTTCCGGTGGCTGCTTGCCGCGACGCTTGCCCAAGGCCGCCAGACGGAACGACTGCAGGAACTCCGAGTAGATATGGATCACGATCGGATCCTGGTCGCGGCGCAGGCCCACGCTCTGCGCCCAGCCCATGTAGCCCCGATTCCAGTTGCGCATGTACTGGTGTTCGGGCGGCATCTTGTGGTGGAACACGCAATGGTTCTTTGCGTACATCTCCCATTGGTTCGGGTTTGGCTCGCCACGCATCGACTTCTCGCCACCCTTGCCGCGCCAGCCGGCGAGAAAGCCGATGCCCGAGCCGGGAGCGGTCTCGTAGTTGACGATGAAGTCCGGGTAGTCGCGGTACTTGCGCGTGCCGTCGGCATGCACGAAGGCCGGGAACTGCAGCCTCGCCGCGAGTTCGACCAGCACCTCCTGGAAGGGCCGGCATTCGCCGGTCGGCGGCAGCACCGGGATTCGCACTGCATCGACCGGGCCGTCGAACTCGGAGATCGGCCGGTCGAGGATGGACATGCAGTCATGCCGCTCCAGGTAGCTGGTGTCGGGCAGCACCAGGTCGGCAAAGGCCGTCATCTCCGACTGGAACGCGTCACAGACGACCAGGAACGGGATCTTGTACTCGCCGTCCTCGCCCTTGTCCTCAAGCATCTTGCGCACCTCGGACGTGTTCATCGTCGAGTTCCAGGCCATGTTGGCCATGAAGATCAGCAGCGTATCGATGCGGTACGGATCGCCGCGCCAGGCGTTGGTAATGACGTTGTGCATCAGCCCGTGTGCCGACAGCGGGTGCTCCCAGGAGAAGCCCTTGTCGATGCGCACCGGGCCGCCAGTGGCATCGACGAACAGATCGTCCGGGCTCTCCGGCCAGCCCAGCGGCGCGCCGTTCAGCGGCGTGTCGGGCTGCACCGCATCGGGGCCTTTCGGCGGACGCGCGTTCGGGGGCACCGCGCGAGGGTAGGGCGCCTTGTGGCGGAAGCCGCCAGGACGGTCGATCGTGCCAAGCAGCGACATCAGGATGGCCAGCGAGCGAACGGTGTGGAAGCCGTTCGAATGCGCGGCCAGCCCGCGCATCGCATGGAAGGCCACCGGATTGCCCTTGACCGAGGCGTGGCGCTGGCCCCAGCAGTCGGTCCATGCGATGGGCAGCTCGATCTTCTGATCGCGCGCGGTGATGCCCATCTCCTGGGCAAGCCTGCGGATCGTCGCCGCGGGAATGCCGGTGATGCCTTCGGCCCACTCCGGCGTGCAGGCGCTGACCCGCTCCTGCAGCAGTTGGAAGGCCGGCACCGCGGCGGTGCCGTCGGCGAGCTTGAAGTGCCCGCGCAGCGCCGGGTCCGCGCCTTCGGTGTGATCGGCCACCGGGCGCTGCCCATGCCGGTCCCACCAAAGGAAGTTGGCTGGTCGCAGCGGGTTGACGATGTCGCCTGCGGGGTTGCGCAGCATCATGCCGAACTGTTCGCTGGCCGTGTCCTGGTTCACCAACTGGCCGGCGTTGGTGTAGCGGGCCAGGAACTCGCGGTCGTACAGACCGAGCTTGATGATCTCGTGGATCAGCGCCAGCAGCAGTGCGCCGTCGGTGCCGGGCTTGATCGGCACCCATTCGTCGGCAATCGCCGAATAGCCAGTGCGCACTGGGTTGATCGAGACGAAGCGTCCGCCGCCGCGCTTGAACTTCGACAGCGCGATCTTCATCGGGTTGCTGTGATGATCCTCGGCCGTGCCGAGCATGACGAACAGCTTGGCGCGGTCGAGGTCGGGACCGCCAAACTCCCAGAAACTGCCGCCGATCGTGTAGATCATGCCCGCGGCCATGTTCACCGAGCAGAAGCCGCCGTGCGCGGCGTAGTTGGGCGTGCCGAACTGGCGCGCGAACAACCCCGTCAGCGCCTGCATCTGATCGCGCCCGGTAAAGAGCGCAAACTGCTTCGGGTCGGTGGCACGAACGTGGCGCAGCCTGTCCTCGAGCAGCTTCAAGGCCTCGTCCCAGCCGATCGGCTCGAATGCGCCGTCGCCTCGCGCGCTGCCCGGCTTGCGTCGCAGCGGCTGTGTCAGCCTTGCCGGCGAGTACTGCTTCATGATGCCCGACGAGCCTTTGGCGCAGATCACTCCCTGGTTGAGCGGGTGCTCCGGATTGCCCTCGATGTAGCGCACCTCGCCGTCGCGCAGGTGCACGCGGATGCCGCAGCGGCATGCGCACATGTAGCAGGTGGTGTCGCGGGTCTCGCGCCGGGCGTCGGCCCGCGGGGCGTGTGTCGGATCGTGGATCGGCATGGCGGCCAAGGTGCCTCTTGTGCAGTCGCGGAAGGGTCTGTCGTCGGGCAGGCCGCCTCGTCCAGCCGGCACCCGTTTCCGCGGGCATGGTCCCGTGCCATGATTAGCGCAAGCGGGCAGGGGCTGCGTCTATAGCCGGGACGGGTAATTCCCTGTAGCCCAAATGGGTAGCCCATGATGCTGGTGAATGCGCGACCTGGGCGGCGTCGGGTCAGAACCGATGGCAAGGCAGGGTGCTATGGTTTCCAATGCCAGTGATGAGCGCCCTGCCACATGGGTCGCCCTGGCCTGTTGTTCATGAAGATCTCCGCAGCCCCCGCCGTCCCCCCGCCGCCCACCGAGGTGCCGCCCGTGGGTGAGTTCTTTGCCGAGCTCACGGCCGGCCTGGCCGGTGGCGACGACCGCGAAGCGCTTCTACAGCGCTTCCTCGAGCCGGTCTTGCGTCTGTGCGGCGCCAAGGCCGGAGCGGTGCGCGTGCTGAGCGACGATGACACGCGCATGCGCCTCGTGGGCAGCATCGGCCTGCCGCAGCATCTGCTGGCCGCCGAGCGCGAGGTCGATCGTCATTGCGGCGTCTGTGGCCGGGCGGCCGATCTGGGGCTACCCGCGTGGACCGATGACCTGCGGCCCTGCATCAAGCACGGCACTGGCGAGTTCTTCGGGCATGGCTTTGACCGCCTGATGGCGGTGCCGCTGCGCCACCGCGATCAGGTGCTGGGCATCTACAACCTGTTCTTCGAGCCCGGCGCCCCGCCGCGACCGGACATTGCCGCGGTGCTGCGGTCGGTCGGCGAGCTGCTGGGGCTGGCCTTGCATCACGCGCGGCTGGAACGAGAGCAACTGCGTGCAGCGGTGCTGCAGGAGCGCCAGATGCTCGCCAACGAGGTGCACGACGCAGTGGCCCAGACGCTCGTCTTTATGAAGATGCGCCTGCCCTTGCTGCACGATGCGATGCTGCAGCATGACGATGCGCGTGCGATGAAGTACCACGACGACCTGCGTCAGGCGGTCGGTGACGCCCACGCCAGCCTGCGCGAGATCCTGACGCACTTTCGCTCGCGCATGGACCCGAAGGGTCTGCAGTCCGCATTGCGTGCGCTGCAGGCCGGCTATCTCGATCGCCATGGCATCCGGCTGATGATCGACAATCACGATACGCAGTTGAATCTATCCGTGGAGCAGGAGGTGCAGGTGTTCCACATCGTTCAGGAGGCGCTGGCCAACGTGGCCAGGCACTCGCGGGCGAGCCAGGCCCATGTGGCGGTCGACCGTGTCGGCGGCGAACTGCGGGTCGTGATCGAGGACGACGGGGCCGGCTTGCAGGTGTCTGGCATGCGCAGCGCCGGCGCTGTCGCGGAAGGGGCTCACTTCGGCCTCGAGATCATGCGCGAGCGCGCGCAGCGCCTGGGCGGCACGCTGATGCTGCAGGCGCGCGAAGGCGGCGGCACCCGCGTGTGCCTGAGCATCCCCATCGCCGCCGCCGGACGGCCTGCGGTGTCATGAACGCACCGGTACGCGTGGCCCTGGTCGACGACCATGCGCTGTGCCGCAATGGTCTGACCGAACTGCTCGAGCGGCGTGGTGGCATGCAGGTGGTGGGCACCACCGGCGATGCTGATCAGGTGGCAGGGCTGTTGCGCGAGCAGCGGCCCGACTTGCTGGTGCTGGACCTGCGCATGCCGGGCATCGACGGCCTGTCGTTGACGAGGCGGCTGCGCCTGGAAGGCATCGACACGCCGATCGTCATCCTGACGATGAGCGACGCCGAAGAGGACATGGCGGCGGCGTTGCGCGCCGGCGTTCGCGGCTATCTGCTCAAGGACATGGAGCCCGACGAGGTCATCGGTGCGATCGGCCGCGCTGCACGGGGCGAACTGGTGGTGGCGCCGGCAATGACGCTGAAACTGGCGCAGATGCTGCAGTCCGGTTCCAAGGGCGACACGCGCAGTAGCCAGTTCGAATCGCTGACCGAGCGCGAAAGGCAGATCCTGGAGCACCTGTCGCGTGGTGAAAGCAACAAGACCATCGCGCGTGCGCTCGACATCAGCCACGACACGGTGAAGCTGCACGTGCGCCACATCCTGTCGAAGCTGAACCTCAGTTCGCGGGTCGAGGCGGCAGTGTTCGCGGTGGAGTTCCGCAGCACGTCGGCCGGTGCGGCGCAAGCCGGCGAGGCGGCCCGCAAGCCGCCTCGCTAGCGCGGCACCCGCCCCCGCAACCGGATCACGGTCGAGTGCCCATGAGCGCCCCGATCGCCGAGGCCGGCGTGGATCGGAACATGGCGCTTGCGCGTAGCAGCCTACCCGCTTTGTCCAGGCTCAGCATCTTCATAGCACCTGGCGGTCCGCTCGTGGGGACGAAGGGCGCGCGCCGGCTGGCGCAG